>Ga0316201_10000460_pt1 | contig 22981 bp, 16 predicted proteins | sample CS6wburrow_MG_FD_204516 | JGI IMG/M metagenome (GOLD analysis project Ga0316201, IMG submission 204516) | Coastal sediment microbial communities from Delaware Bay, Delaware, United States - CS-6 worm burrow | ecosystem: Environmental > Aquatic > Marine > Coastal > Sediment | place: USA... | reverse complement strand
TCATCCCGTGATTATCTAAAAAATCGAATAAAATCATATTATTAAGAACAATAAATCTCATCTGGTACACAATTTGCCATTGTAATAGAATATACACGCATCATGACGAAACTTTATGTTTCCCTTAATTCAGAATGTTTAGAGGATTGTGGTCTGATTTTATCAAGTCTGCCTATAAAGAAATATTATTGATGTCATTAGATATATTATCAGGTTAGGGCGTTTCAAATGCTTGATATTCTATCAGTAATTATAATATGATAAAATAGAAAAGGGTTTTGTTCTCTCCTCATGAGGGAAACGGGTAGGGAATTAGAGATAAATTAGAATAAATAACAATCAATCAACATTAACGAAAGTGATGAGCTGTTTTTCTATACATATAAAAACAATGGCGTGTCCATAAAATATAACACAAGGGCTTGAAAACAGTTTATCAATAAAGACGGATGGATTTTTTTATTATTACAAAATCAACGTTAACAAAATTGATGCTTTATTATTATAATAAATAATGGCGTGTCCATAAAAAATAAATTAATACAAGGGTTTAGAACAGTTTATCAATACGTTACCAATATTGATAAACTGATTTTTTCAATGAATTTTATCACTTTATAGCTGATTATTTGGCTGACTTCTCCCTAACATTGGAGGAACACAGCAATCCGCTACGGCAGAGACATCCAGCAGAAATGAGTGGTCTGTTCGGTATGAATGGCATGTCTGGTTTAGACGATATGAGTGCCGGCATGAGTGTTGGTTGGATACCTCCCTCAAAATAGAATTTTCGGCAATATTATAAAAGAGAGTTGATGTTCGTTTGATGAGTAAGCACAAGGATGTGCGAGTTTTTTTACCCATTATCTTGCTTCTATTACTAAACGAAAAATTCTGATTGATTATTAACGAATTGGGGGGAACAATAACGGGTGTTTGCCTCATTTAAAAAAGCGAACCTACGTTTTTTCCCTTTCAGCCGTGAGAATCAGAACAAATAACTTTCTTGATAAGTTATTCAATATTCTCAATATATTGATTTATTTGATTAAAAATCATATTAATCAATATTGACAATAACAATATATCTAATTTGCTTTAATTTACAATTTTGTGCTTAATTCCAAATTCACTCTTATGTGAAAGGGTGGCAGACGTTTTTTTTAAACTGACTGATACACTCTCAATGGAAAAAGAGCATTATTCATTTTTGTCTTATTTAATCAATCCGTTTACTATTTATTTTAAGAGGTTACATAAAATGAGCAATAGTTCAACAGAACTGGAAACCGCTAAACTGTTTGTCAAAGAACTTTGCAGCAGAGCTGAAAACCACCGTGCTGTCAAGCATCCTTATTTGCAACGCTTGGCTAATGGTGATGTGCCAAACATTTTAGGTGCCATCCAGGATTTGACTTTTCAGTATCACGCTTACAGCGATGATTTTATACGCTACTTGACTGCCACGATTTCCTTGATGAAAGATCGCGAGCATAGAAAGGAACTCCTGAAAAACCTGACAGAAGAAACCGGTCAAGTCAGTCCAGAAGATGCTGAAGAATTGAAAAAGATTGGTATCGAATTGGAATGGGTTAACGGTATAGCCCATCCTCGTCTGTTTATCCGCTTCCTTGATGCCATTGGGATTGATGACAAATATCGCAATGAACATTCGTATGCCGAAGAGGCTCTGATCTGGCGCGACATGTTTTATAATCTTTGCTCTAAAGGTGAGGCTGCCCAAGCTTTGGGGGCTATCGGCTTAGGAACTGAGAATGTGGTAAAATTCGTCTATCAGCCGATTCTCCAAGCCATTGATCGTTACCTGCCGAATATTTCTCGGAAGGATAGAGTCTTTTTCGACTTACATGCCGCGCTTGATGATGAGCATGGTGAGGTGCTCACAGACATCGCTATAGAGTATGCGAAGACGGAAGAAAACAGACTCAGATTGAAAGAAGGGATGCTGATGGCATTGAGTATTCGTGAGGCTTTTTTTGATTCGATGGAACGGCGTGCAGATACGATGGCGACTGCCTAACCATTGTTAATGATTCAAAGTGAATAGTTTGATTTTATGTTGTTTGTTAAATAGAGCTTCTTGCAAAACTCATTTTTTAATGGGGAATGGGGGAAAGGACGTTTTGACGTTTCTTGCGAAACGCGGTTTCGCAATGGAGAGTTTCCCATGCCCATTTTTTGGTGTTTTGCAAGTGCCTCAATAGAGAATTATTGATTATAAAGGAGAACAATGCGGTGTCTGATAATTACATATACTCTTCACGGGATTTCGGCAAAACCAAGTCATACCTAGAAGTTTCCATGCCTGACAAGCTTATTCATAAAAATGTCACTGGGGGACAACTTGATGATGATTTTTCTACCGATCGCAAACATCCGGTTCATGTCGTCGATTTGCCTACAAGAGCGGTGAGTATGTCGATTGGTGGTCTTGATGCCGGTAAAAGTACCCGTAATCATCGTCATTCATACGAGACTATCATCTATGTCCTTAAGGGTAATGGGCATAGTATCGTTGAAGGTCAGCGCGTTGATTGGGAAGCGGGAGACGCTATTTTAGTGCCACGCTGGGGTTGGCATCAACACTTCAATGACAGTAATGAATACTGCGAGTATATCGGTGTAGAAAACGCACCTATGTTGCAAAACTTGGGATTGGCGTTAAGGGAAGAGCAGTAGCCTTTTCTTGTCATTGTGTAATAGGCCAACCATAAGAATTGCCCTACAATATTTTGCTTGCCCTCACAGATGCTTGCCTTTTTACCAAAAAAAGGCATCTTTTAAAAGGGGGCAACGATAATGCTCTTACAATATTGCGCTTACCTTAGAGCTTATCACTTTCACGAAACTGCGTCATGTAACCCCCCTTGTGCTTCTCCCCTTGTGGTTGTCCCTCCTTGTGCTTGCCTAAGTCTGTCTTTTTAAGTCTGTTTTATAAATCACTTTTGAAAAAATTAATAGAAAATACGATTAAAAAATGAAAATATTTTCAGCGCGTTATGATTTAATAAATCAATCTAATTATATTGTTTCATCAGTCGTCTCAAACCGGTTTTTATAAAAATAATTAATTCTTAATTCTTAATTAATAAATGGAAAGGATTCCATTTTTTACTGTTTTTTAATTTAAATCAATTAAATTTAAACTCATTCAAATTATTCTTCAGCGTTTTTGTAAAATTCGTCATTGCGATTGGCGTTTTGCAAATTTATCTTATGATAGTATGAAAAATAATCCAAGTTGCTGTCTATCCCTACATGCCCGCTCAAATTAAATTGACACCGGTTTGGAAGGCTAATCAATTAGGCTTGGACATCATAAATCTCAAGGTTTTGATTGAAAGACTAAAGTTTCTATTATATAGATTCTCAAATAAAATAAATAATTTCTTTGGTAACCAGAGGGCTTTCGCGGTGGTTTACCCCTACAACATTTGATAGAATGCTCTAGGGGCGAACCCATCTGTTCGCCCTTTTTTGTGACTGGATAGCAACTTGAGCAAAAGGGCAGACACGCAAGGCCAGCCCCTACGCGACATTTGATGGAATGGTGTAGGGGGCGAATCGATGTGTTCGCCCTCTTTTGACTAACATATTTATTTAAGGAAAAATTATAAAGAGGAAAACGATGGCAAAAAATTTTATGACTCCGGCTGAAACAGCCCAAGCATTTATTGGTGTTGGCAATTACAAAGTCAAAATGCCTATTTCTAAGGTAATCGTCTCATCTTTCCTTGCAGGTGCTTATATTGCATTGGCTGCCCAAGTTATGACCACCGTGACTCACGATATGGCTGGGTATTTTGGTGTTGGATTCAGCAGTTTTATTGGTGGGTGCGTGTTCGGTATTGCCCTCGTTCTTGTCCTCGTTGCCGGTTCTGATCTCTTTACGGGTAACTGTCTTCTTTCCATGGGCTGGCTAAATAAAAATTTAACCAGTAACCAAGTTCTAAACAACTGGGCGCTTGTTTATGGGGGCAATTTGATTGGCAGTTTATTCCTCGTTTGGATGATGTATAGCAGCGGTATTTGGGACGGACATGGTAGCCAAATCGGTGCCCATGCGGTATCCATAGCGTATAAAAAGACCCATTTGACGTTTTTGGAAGCCTTTGTCAGGGGTGTTGGATGTAACTGGCTAGTTTGTCTGGCTGTCGTTATTGTTGCAGCCGGGCAGGATACGATGGGGAAGATTTTGGGGGCTTGGTTCCCAGTAATGGTATTTATCGCCAGCGGTTTTGAACATTGTGTCGCCAATATGTTTATTATTCCAGCGGGTATTATTGCTTCGTTGGATCCTGCGGTTGCTGATGTTGTCATGTCCAATCATCCTACTTGGGAACTCAGTTCCTTGAATATTTACACCTTTGTCGTTCACAATCTGATTCCCGTGACTTTGGGCAATATTGTGAGTGGTGCTGGACTTGTTGGGGCTGTTTATTGGTACTTGTATGTCAAAGACACTCAACCTGCAACAGCTTAGAATGAATGGTTTATAGGCCTGGGATACCACACACGTTAGTCCCGCAGAAATAGTGCTTTTTATGTGATTAATTGATTTGACTACCTTATCCATTCGTAAAATCAATCTCACACAAAGACACAAAGGCGCAAAGGCGCGTCTTCGAGAAGGCAAGGCTTTGCGTCTTTGCGTTAACCATTGTTTTTGAACTGATTTTTGTCTATAACAGGAGAAAGTAAATGGAAAACAAAGAGATTGATGACATTTTGCAAGAATTAAAAGAAGAGCATAAGGAATTTATCAAATTGCTCAAAATAACAAACCAAAAGCTTGATAAATTGGTCGATATCATCGAAGATAACAAGGCAAAACCGACGGACAGTGCCATGTAATCTAAGAGCACTGAGCCTTTTAGGCTTGGGATGGCATAATCAGCCCAGTACCTTAATTTACTGATTTTAGTGAGGATTGTTTTTTATATGGGAAATGAAAACCACAGTACGCCTAACAACGTTGATAATCAGGAGCAAATACCTCACAACAATTCTCTTGTTATTGGCGCAATGAGTTTGGTCATGTTAATTGTCATTGTGGCCGGTTTCACAAGCTTATTAAATAATAAAAAGATTGCGGCGCTTGAAACCCGATCAAGTCAATTAGAGGCCAGTTTGCAAGTTTTGCAAAAAGAGACTGCCAGCTCAATGACAACACAACAAAATGCGGTATTTGAGGCTTTGAAGGAAGAAAAGGCCGCTTCAATCAAGCGGCAAAATGAGCGAAACGAGAAAGCGGACTTAAAAATCGAAGCACTTGATGCCCAATTGCAAACCTTGAAACAGGCCATCACGGTTGCACAAAATCGGCAAGATGAGCAAATCAAAGCATTGGCAGTTCAAGTCACTGAATTAGAAACGACTTTGAAAGCTGATCTCAAAGTATTAGCTCAAGAACAGAAGGAGAAAGTGAAGGGCTTAGAGGCCCAGATGCAAACCGTGAAAGAGGAAAACACGGTTGCGCTTAACCAACAAGGTGAGCAGATCAAAGCTTTGTCTCATCAAGTGACTCAACAAGAGACGGCCGTAGGTGAACTGACGACAGTGCTTCAAGCGCAAAACGATCTGATCAAGGGATTATCGGCAGATAATCAAACATTAACAGAAGAAAGCGCAAGCTCACAAGCGGCTCTGATTGAACAGTGGTCAACTCAATTCACTCAATTGAAAGCTGAGATAGCCTCTCAGACTGAAGCGCAAACGAAGAGATTCGAGGCGCTAGAGGCCCAATTGCAAACCTTAAAACCAGAAGAAAACTCGAAAGCGGAAAAAGCGGTTACTGATGAACAACAGAATGAAGAACAAACAACTGACTCATCAAATGAACCGGCGTAATTAGAGCAATGGTGGGCAACAATAAATACGTTACCCACCCTACAAATATGCTAGAATTTATAGATAACTGATAACTGATAACTAAAGAGGAAATTTCATGAGCCACAGTGCTTTCCCCCCTCAACAAGGACTCTATGATCCCATTAATGAACACGATGCCTGTGGTGTGGGTTTTATTGCCCATATTAAAGGACATAAAAATCATGAAATTATTAACCAAGGGTTAGAAATACTGAAAAATCTGACCCATCGTGGCGCAGTGGGGGCTGATCCCCTCGCGGGTGATGGTGCCGGTATTCTTATTCAAACACCTGATGCGTTTTTGCGCGAAGAATGTGCAAATGTGGGTATCACTTTGCCAGAGAGTGGTGAGTATGGTGTTGGCATGATATTTTTGCCACGCGATGCTGAAACCCGTGCGGCTTGTGAAAAGTTGATAGCTGATGAAATTGTGGCTGAAGGTCAAACCTTACTGGGTTGGCGAGAGGTGCCAACAGATAATGAAGGTTTAGGTGAAAGCGTTAAAGCGATTGAACCGCTTGTTCGGCAAATTTTTGTTAAAAAAGGAAATAATGTCACCGATCAAGATGCTTTTGAACGAAAACTGTTTGTGATCCGTAAGGTGATTGAACATACTGTGCGTCGTCAATTGAAGATTGATTATGCTCATTTCTATATTCCTTCATTCTCCTCACGCACTCTACTTTACAAGGGCATGTTACTGGCTAATCAAGTTGGCCTTTACTATCCTGATTTAAAAGATGAACGCATGGTGAGCGCACTGGCCCTTGTCCATCAGCGTTTTTCAACGAATACTTTTCCCACTTGGGATTTAGCCCAACCTTTCCGTATGATTGCCCACAATGGAGAAATCAACACCTTGCGGGGTAATTTGAACTGGATGGCTGCGCGTCGCCATTCTATGTCTTCTAAATGGTTAGGCGATGATTTAGACAAATTATGGCCTTTAATTGCAGAAGGCCAATCGGATTCTTCCTCTTTTGATAATGCCTTAGAACTGTTGGTTGCCGGTGGCTATGAATTGGGACACGCCATGATGTTGCTCATTCCGGAAGCGTGGAACAATAATCCATTGATGGATAATAAACGTCGGGCTTTTTATGAATACCATGCGGCTTTGATGGAACCCTGGGATGGCCCGGCTGCTGTGGCCTTTACTGATGGCCGTCAAATTGGAGCCACCTTAGATAGAAATGGTTTGCGCCCGGCGCGTTATTTGATCACCAATGATGATCTCGTCATGATGGCCTCGGAAATGGGTGTCCTGAATTTTCCGCAAGAGAAAATTGTCAAAAAATGGCGTTTACAGCCAGGCAAAATGTTTTTGATTGATACCGAACAACAGCGCATCATTGACGATGCAGAATTAAAGGCAAAATTGGCAAACCTGATGCCTTATCAAGATTGGTTAGATCAAACACAAATTCTATTGGAAAAATTGCCGACCGAAGTGGCCGCTATGCCACCCAATCCAGAAACACTTTTAGATCGCCAACAAGCCTTTGGCTATACGCAAGAAGATTTGAAATTCTTTTTGATTCCGATGGTAGTGGGCGGTCAAGATCCCATAGGTTCAATGGGGATAGATGCTTCACTGGCGGTGTTATCCAATCGTTCTAGATTATTGTATGACTACTTTAAGCAAAATTTTGCTCAAGTCACGAATCCACCAATTGATCCGATTCGAGAAGAATTAGTGATGTCTTTAGTTTCGCTGATTGGGCCTCGACCTAATTTATTGGGATTGGCTCAGGAGGATTTACCTAAGCGATTAGAAGTCCGTCAACCGATTCTGACGAATACCGATTTAGAAAAGATACGTCGTATTGAATACCGTACTGGCGCTGCATTTCGTACCAAAACACTGAGTATGTGTTATGTGGCCGATTTAGGGGTCTCTGGTATGGAAACGGCGCTGACTCGCTTATGCAATCAAGCTGAAGAAGCGGTATTGGCCGGTAATAATATTCTTATTTTGTCAGATCGTGACATGAATGCTGATCATATCGCTATCCCGGCCCTGTTAGCCACATCGGCAGTTCATCATCATCTGATCCGGAAAGGTTTACGCACGGAATCGGGTTTAGTGGTAGAAACAGGTGAAGCGCGCGAAGTTCAACATTTTTGCTTGCTTGCCGGCTATGGGGCAGAAGCCATCAATCCGTATTTGGCTTTTGATACCCTTTCTGCTATTCGTCAGACGCTACCAGAAAAACTGAGCGAAGCTGAAGTACAGAAACGCTATATCAAAGCCGTGAATAAAGGCATATTGAAAGTCATGTCAAAAATGGGGATTTCCACCTATCAATCCTACTGTGGTGCCCAGATTTTTGATGCCATCGGCTTATCAGATCAGTTTATAGAACAGTATTTTACCGGTACCCAATGTAAAACGTCGGGAGTTGGTTTAGCAGAAGTCGCTGAAGAAACGCTGCGGAAACATCGTGCCGCCTATGGAAATGCACAGATTTATCGTGAGGCATTAGATGTTGGTGGAGAATTGGCTTATCGTTCGCGCGGTGAAAACCATATCTGGACACCCCAAACCATCTCCAAACTTCAACATGCAACTCGTAGCAACAATCGCGCTTTATACGATGAATTTGCGAAGGAAATCAATGAACAAAATGAACGTTTATTAACGCTACGTGGCCTGTTTAATTTGAAATTTGCAGAGCAAGCGATACCCCTTTCTGAAGTCGAACCGATTTCAGAGATTGTGAAACGTTTTGCGACTGGCGCGATGTCTTATGGTTCAATCTCTTATGAGGCACACAGCACTTTAGCTATCGCTATGAATCGCCTAGGCGGTAAATCGAATACTGGGGAAGGCGGTGAAGAATCAGAACGCTTTCAACCCTTGCCTAATGGCGATTCCAAGCGTTCCGCTATCAAACAAGTTGCCTCTGGACGTTTTGGTGTCACGACTGAATATCTGGTCAATTCTGATGACATTCAAATCAAAATGGCCCAAGGTGCGAAACCGGGTGAAGGTGGACAATTGCCGGGTCATAAAGTCAATAGTACGATTGCACGAGTGCGTCATTCAACGCCGGGCGTGGGATTGATTTCACCACCACCACACCATGATATTTATTCTATTGAAGATTTGGCGCAATTGATTCACGATTTAAAAAATGTGAATCCCAAGGCGCGTATCAGCGTTAAACTGGTATCCGAAATCGGTGTAGGCACGGTAGCGGCTGGTGTTTCTAAAGCCCATGCTGATCATGTCACAATTTCAGGTTATGATGGGGGCACGGGTGCGAGTCCTCTCACCTCAATCAAACATGCCGGTTCCCCTTGGGAAGTGGGTTTAGCGGAAACGCATCAAACCTTAGTTCTCAATAAGTTACGTGGACGTATTGCCGTGCAAACAGATGGCGGTTTGCGTACCGGACGCGATGTTGTGATAGCCGCTTTATTAGGTGCTGACGAATTTGGTTTTGCCACCGCAGCACTGATTGTAGAAGGTTGCCTCATGATGCGTAAATGCCACCTCAATACTTGTCCGGTAGGCATTGCAACGCAAGATCCAGAATTGCGTAAACTGTTTACGGGGAAACCAGAGCATATTGTCAATTACTTTATGTTTATCGCTGAAGAAGTACGAGAACTGATGGCAAAATTGGGCTTCCGAACCGTAAATGAGATGATCGGTCGAACTGATAAAATCAACATGAATCGCGCCATTTCACACTGGAAAGCGAAAGGGCTTGATTTTTCTCGTATTTTATATAAACCAGAAGTTAGCCCAGAGGTGTCGATTTATAATTGTGAAGTACAAGATCACGGTTTAGAAAAAGCCCTTGATCAAGAACTGATCAAGCAGGCACAGCCTGCATTGGAAAACCGTACTCCAGTGCAAATTGAAATACCGATCTATAATTACAATCGCACTTTCGGTGCCATGCTCTCAGGTGAGGTAGCCAAGCGTTATGGACATGCCGGCCTGCCAGAAAACACCATTTCTATTAAGGCCACAGGTTGTGCTGGACAAAGTTTTGGGGCCTTTGTCGCGAAGGGTGTGACGATTGAACTGATAGGCGAGGCCAATGACTACGTGGGTAAAGGCTTGAGCGGTGGTCGTTTAGTGATTTATCCCTCCAAAACCTGCCCCATTGTGCCAGAAGACAATATCATTGTGGGCAATACCGTATTGTATGGTGCCATTAGCGGAGAATGTTACTTCCGAGGCGTTGGGGGTGAGCGTTTTGCCGTGCGTAACTCTGGCGCGATAGCCGTCATTGAAGGGGTAGGCGATCATGGCTGCGAATACATGACAGGCGGTGTTGTCGTGGTACTGGGTTCAACCGGGCGTAACTTTGCGGCAGGTATGAGCGGTGGTATCGCGTATGTACTTGATGAAAAGAGGGATTTTGAACAACGTTGCAATTTGGCGATGGTGGAATTAGAAGGCATTGTTGAGGAAGAAGAGGCTTTAAAAAATCTCTATCATCAAGGTGGCGATTTAGAAACGCATGGACGAGTGGATATCATGCACAACATGACAAAGCATGATGCGCTTCGCCTCAAAACGCTGATTGAGCAACATCTGCATTACACTAACAGTAGCCGCGCAAAAGAGATTCTTGAAAATTGGGAGAGCTATTTACCGAAATTTGTCAAGATTATGCCTGTGGATTACCGACGTGCGCTGATGCAAATGCAACCGAACTAAATACGGCTCGTAGGGGCAATCCCTTGTGGTTGCCCCTTTCGTTAGGTGATTATTAATTTTTTAGAATGGCCTAATTCGTTTATTTCCTAATTCATTGTAGTATAGGATTTTTCTATTGCGTTAAATACAGGGCAACCACAAGGGCTTGCCCCTACAAATCCTGTTTTTCAGGCAAAAGGAAAACGCTATATGACGACATTGTTTTAAAGCACATATTTAAAATTAAGACACTTCACACACACAATTCCCAATTCCAATATCATTAATTTTTAACTTTCATTTACTAATTAATCATTCCCAACTCCCAATTCGCTATAAAATCTTATAGAGATTTTCAACAAAAAAAGTTTATAATCGCCATTCCTTATTAAAAGGGCAAGTGGCTATCAAAGCTTTCTAAAAAAGTCACCCCCTGTTTTATTTAACATTTATTTAATAATAAGCGGCTTTTATGAAAGCGATAGCAATATTCAAACTAGACAGCGCACATTTGTAAATACGTGAAAAATTGAAGACATCATAAAATTCCGTAAGTGATTGATTTTAGATTTAAAGCGATTGATGTCAGTCCTTGAAATCATTAGGGGCTAAAAAGCTTTCCGAAGTTTTGAATGAAAAATCAAAAGCTCAGTCAAAAAACTGAATTTTATTATGGTTAATAACAAGCGTAATACATATCATAAGGGATAAAGGATGAAATCATCAAAACTTCATTTTGTTGTGGCTGGTATTTTGCTGGGAAGCGGTGGTATAGCCTCAGCTGACGATGAGCTGGGCTTTACACCTTTTACCGATTCACTACTTTATTTACAACTGCGCCCTCGTTTTGAGTATGCGGATGTGGATGGTGGTGATAAGGCGGCTAAAGCCTTAACGGTTAGAACCGTTCTTGGTGGCGAGTTTGGTAGTGTGGGTGGAATAAAGGGACTTGATGGTAATCTGGAAGCGACTAATGTGAGCCATTTTGGGATCCTGGATGATTACCGGCCTGAGCAAAGTGGCCATGATGTGATTATGGATCCGACACAGACGCGGATCACTCAGTCTCATTTAGCCTACAAATCAGGGCAGACTACCGTGATCTTTGGGAGAAAGATGCTGGGCTTGGACAACCAACGATATATTGGTCATGTGGGTTGGAGACAGATGCCACAAACTTATGATATGGTGGCGGTTACCGACAACAGCATCAAAAACCTGAATCTCACAGCAGGCTATGTCAAAAGAGTGAACCGAATCACGGAAAACGGCAAGCTTGATACCAACTCGGTTGTACTCAATGCGGGTTATACTGTCGCACCGGAATTGAAAGTGACCCCTTATGCCTATCTGCTCTCCTCAATTCATGATACCTTTGGTATCAGGGCCACTGGCAGTAAAACCTTTTCAGGTGTCAAACTCAGTTATGAGGGTGAATACGCGATTCAGAACAAGGCTACCCTGAAAGAAGAATCAATGGGGAATGTGAAGCCTGATCATGAGGCGGACTACTACAAGTTGGGCGTAAAAGCCAACTATAGCGATTTTCTCTTTGGCCTTGATTACGAAGTACTGGGAGAAAAGGAAGGTTCACAGGGAGGAGCTTTTAATACCCCGCTGGCAACGCTTCACGGTATGAATGGTTGGGCGGATAAATTCCTCTCAACGCCAGCTGCAGGACTGGTAGATACCACAATCACGGTGGGATACCTTAATAAAAAGTACGGCAGACTTCTTGGCTTTTATCGCAACTTTGAAAGTGACAATGGGGGTCTTGATTATGGTAGTGAGTTTGATCTGGTTTATGCCTATAATCTTTCCAAAAAGCTGGAACTGATGGCCAAAGGGGCCTTTTATAAAGAAGGCGATGATTTAAAGAACGGCGATACGAATAAATACTGGCTTATGCTAGATTATAAGTTTAGTCAATAAAGCAACTCGCAATGAAGCGGCTTGTAGTGGCAATCCCTTGTCGTTGCCTGTGCTTTCCAATGGCGGCTTGTAGGGGGCAATCCCTAGTGCTTGCCCCTTTTTAAGTTAAGACAAAAATTAATAAAAATTAATAAAAACGAGCTTCTTGGAAAACTCTTGGGCATAAACGATTTATGGTTGAGTGTTGGAGTTTTGCAAGTCCCTCAATAACAATAAATTAATAATGCTTGATTTTATCCGTTAACACGCAATTCACAATTATAATTGAACTGATAAAGTGAACGAGGGGAATGAGAAAGGCATTTATTTCATTTTTTTGCAAGGGGAAAATAAATAGGCGTCATGTTAAAATGAATATCATGATACGATTTAAACAACTTCTTACCGTTTTTTTCCTCTTAATCCTCAGCGCCTGTGCTTTACAGGGGACATTACCCGAAGAAAAGACGGGACAGTATCTGGCACCCAAAGATGCTTATGAGTTACTCAAACAAAAGGGTAAACATATTTTCTTTGTTGATGTTCGCACCCAGGGTGAATTAACAACTATTGGTATGCCAACCCCTATTGATGCCAATGTGCCTTATCTTTTCAAAAAATGGAATAAAGAAAAGGGAAAAGTTAAGGTAATCCTCAACAATGATTTCGTACCTGCCATTGAAAAAAAACTGAAAATAAAACATTTAGACAAACAGAGTCCCATTTTTCTGATTTGTCAGAATGGCAAGCGAAGTTCAAAAGCGGCCGAGGTATTGGCAAAGGCAGGATATCAAAATGTGTATAGCATAATAGAAGGCATTAAAGGGTGGCAGGAAAATGATTTGCCTTGGTCTGATTTTGATTTTGATTTTGATTTTGATAAACTTTTATAAGTACTGGGGTCATTTAATGGAGAAAGCGTTTTAACTAAGCTAATGATGAACGATTGAACGATGAACGATTGAACTTCTATTTAACTAATCCCATTCAACGGCCCCAGTACCAGATAATCCCATTACCCTCAAAAGGAGGAAATCAACATGACACTCTCAAAACTCATTTTGGCACTCGCCAGCATTTTGATTATGGGAATAAGCCTAGCCGCTTGCACTGGGCCTAATTCAAAGCCATCTGGACCCGCACTAACCCATGATTATGCAGACTGCATTTCTGTGCCGGGGGGTGAACAGGAGAAAACAACCACAGCGGCTGCCATTGCCCAAAAAGCACAGCGTCGCAAAACGAGTAGTAGTGAAGAACCGGAGCAAGACTCTGCTGGCTGTATTCTTGTACCAGATTCTAAATAAGAGTCGTTATGTATACTTAGCATCGTCATATAATAGCGATCTATTTGCTCTGTTAAATTTTAAAAAAAGCGCAAGCAATTTATGACGATGTAAAGTATAACAGTCCAAAATTTATCTTGGACTGTTATCAATCGTATTTGATTTGACTTCAAAATTAAGGATAAAATAACATCAATATGAAACATCAGTATCGTTTTTTCAGTCAACTTGTTCTTGTCCTGTTTTTTTTTACAATGCTCAATGGCTGTGTCACAAACCAGTCTGAAGTGTCTGAAGTGCCTGATAAAAAGAGAACGGTATTAGAACTGTATCTCACCGCCACAGAAGCCGTAGACTTTCTCAAAAAAGAGGGAAACAAAACCTTATTTATTGATGTCCGTACTCCTGCCGAAGTAGCAGACGGTATGCCAGCAATGGCTGATGCCAATGTGCCTATTATCAATAAGGCTCCAACTAAAGTGGCGGTTAACAATAATTTTGTAGCTGACATCGAAGCTCGCCTGAAAGAAAAAGGTTTAGACAATCAGAGCCCTATTGTTTTAATATGCCGTCAAGGTAATCGGAGTGCCTTAGCAACAAATAAGTTAGCCGAGGCTGGGTATAAAAATGTGTACCACGTACTTGATGGTGTACTTGGCTGGAAAAAGAATGACTTGCCTTGGACTTTAGAAATCGATAAAGACAAAATGGCAAAACTGTAATTTCGCATCAAGTCAAAAACGAGTCATGATGCCATGAAGGTGACGAATCACCGATGATGTAGGGGCAATCCCTTGTGGTTGCCCTTTTGAAAATAATTATTCTTCAATACATAAAATGCCACACTCAATTCAATCTGCACTTTGACGAGTACACTTATCCACATAAACGCTAACAATTTGTAGCCCTATTTCAATCAATGAAAAACAAAGTGTTATTGATGTCTCTTTTCTACTTCCTTAACACACGCAATTCACAACGCCATCATCCCACCTTGCAAAACTCTCTTCATTTGAGAACTTTTCCCAATTGTTTTTCAATTCGTTTTATGAAAATGGGGCAAGCACAAGGGATTGCCCCTACAATCTATATTTATTTTTTGGAATTGCCCCGCTTATTTCATTTCTCACCTTTTTCAATATAGCGATGTCTAATCGGCCTTATGATTGACTTCTGAATACCATTATGAATAAAATAACAGCCTAACAAACGTTCAGGATGGCTACGGACTTCTAAACTGACTATTGAACAGATCTGAAATCGATATCCTCTTCAGTTATAATTCAAATACTACAACAAATTCAAATTGAGAGTTGCCGAATATTATGAAGAGTTTTTATCAAACCGCTTTTGGGAAAATATTTCACGGAAATGCGCTTGATTTTATGCCCACTGTTCAAAAGGGCAGCGTTAATCTCATTATGACCTCTCCCCCTTTTGGGTTAGTCCGTAAAAAAGAATATGGCAACGTTGATGCTGATCAATACCTAGACTGGTTTCGTCCATTCGCTCTGGAATTTAAACGTCTTCTTAAAGATAATGGTTCTCTTGTCATTGATATAGGGGGAACTTGGATAGCAGGCCAACCGACTCGTTCTCTTTATCAATACGAATTATTAATTATGCTTTGCAAAGAATTTGGTTTTCACCTTGCACAAGAATTTTTTTGGTGGAATCCTTCAAAATTACCAACACCAGCAGAGTGGGTTAATATTCGCCGTGTTCGAGTAAAAGATGCCATTAATTGTATTTGGTGGCTTTCTCCCACACCTTGGCCCAAAGCGAGTAATCGTAGAGTGCTAATCCCCTACAGTGAATCAATGAAGGGGCTTATAAAAAACGGATATAAAGCAAAATTGCGACCGAGTGGTCATAAGATCAGTGAAAATTTTTCTATTGACAATGGCGCATCCATTCCACCTAATTTAATTGCCATTGCTAATACAGAAAGTAATTCGACTTATCTTCGTTTATGTACTGAAAAAGGCCTTAAACCGCATCCAGCGCGTTATCCCTCTGAATTACCTGAATATTTTATTAGAATGCTCACTGATCAAAATGATTTTGTTTTTGATCCTTTTGCTGGTTCCTGTGTTACAGGAGAAGTTGCTGAACGACTTAACAGAAAATGGATTTGCTGTGACACGGTTAAAGAATACTTAGAAACCGCGCTTTTTCGTTTTGTATCTGAAACCCGCGATAAGAAAAAGAAGACTTCTTGCTACCACTTACAGCATCCAGCAGCATTATGGGATGATAGTGATGTTGAAGAAAAACTGCCACAAGATGGTGGACAGAAAAGAGTCTCTGCAAAATCTAAAATAAAATTGCATCATGATGAGGTACATAATACACTCTCATCAGAAAACAAACTAATGAGTAAGCCATTATGCCAGCAGTTTCCCCTGCAATTTTAGTTGACTCAATACTTAATGCTATACAACAATCTGGAGGTGTGGGTGTTTACGTTTCTGAATCTGTGCGGACTCATCCCAGACACTTTCTGGTTCAATATTTAGAAGAAAGCTTTTCTTTATGGGTTTATATCTGGACGTTAACATTTGGTGGTAGACAATCCTTACCAAATGAATATCGTATTCAGATGACTTCGATTAGCTCACCATTGTCTATTAATTCAAATGGTTATACTATCCTACTTGGTTATTATCCTGATCTAAACATTTTTGCAGGTTTTGATTGTAAACAACACAGCACTTTTACAACCGGTTCGCCCTCAATACAGATCAACATCAATGCTATTCATAATGCTTTACAAAATGGATTGGCATTTATGACTAAGGATAACCAAGAAATTGCTATCGCTATTCGCTCTGATCAGTTTTTGAACTATGTTCTTAATGCTCAAATATTACATCAATATGGTAGTGATACCACCACTTTAAATTTACTGACAAAAGCAGCACAATCTGAAGAAATAAAACCACAGGATATTGAAAGTCTTACGGTTGAAAGAAAAAAACTTGTTACAAATGTAAGCCGCTATGCTAGAACAGCCAATTTTCGCCAACAAGTTTTAAATGCTTATGAAAATCGTTGTGCGGTAACACGGACTCAGTTAAAATTGGTCGATGCAGCCCATATTTTGCCCGTAGTTGCACAAAATAGCAGTGATCATGTTTCAAATGGCATTGCTTTATCCCCTACGATGCACAGAGCTTATGATAATTGCCTGATATATCTTGATGAAAATTACCAAATGAAACTCAATGATGATAAAGCTAATGAACTAATAGCACATCATCTTCATGGGGGCCTAGAACAGCTAAAACACTTGTTAGATCAAGCCATTCATTTACCCGCTGATCGTAACCAACGACCTAATCTCCAATTCATTAGAGAGGCGAATAAGTATAGGCGTATTTCCGGTTATTATTAGTTAGACAGACTGCTATATTAATACGCCAACCCTTCAGTTGTTTTTCAGGCAAAAGTTGTGCAAAAACTTTTGCCTGAAAAGGCGGATCCTGGGGTTCCCAAAAATGCATCAATGGTGGTGGGGTTGAATGTGAATGAGAGCATTTATAAAATTTTATAAAATTCGTTTGGGTGTGGCTATTTTAAAACGACGCGCAATACACCAATAATTATAAAAAATATTAAAAAATCAATTAATTAATTATGTACGATTTTAAACGCTTGAAAGCGCGTGGAAGGGTAGGCTCTATAACCCATTGATTTTATTGGACCGTCGTTCTAAAGTAGCCACACCCAATTCGTTTTCAACAAAAAATTATAATCAGAAAATTTCAGCTTTAATTTCGACTTTTAAATACAATAAAGGAGAACGTAATAATCATGGGTAAAATGACCGGTTTTATGGAAATCTCACGTCATGATCGCAAATACGCGCCAGTATCGGATCGTATTCAGCATTATCAAAATTTTGTGATACCTCTGATGGAATCAGAGGTGACTCAACAAGGGGCACGCTGCATGGATTGCGGTATTCCATACTGTCACAATGGCTGTCCAATCAATAATATTATCCCTGATTGGAATGATTTGGTTTATCATGGCAAATGGCGTGAAGCCTTGAGTGTTCTGCATTCGACTAACAATTTTCCTGAATTTACTGGGCAGATATGCCCAGCCCCTTGTGAAGCCGCTTGCACCTTGAATCTGACCGATGAGCCAGTAACGATAAAAACGATTGAATGTGCAATCATCGACAAAGCTTGGGCAGAAGGTTGGATTGAACCACAAATCCCCGAACACCGAACAGGTCAAAAAGTCGCTATTGTGGGTTCAGGGCCAGCCGGCTTAGCTTGTGCCCAACAATTAGCACGGGCCGGACATGATGTCGTGCTTTATGAAAAAGAAAATCGTATTGGTGGCTTGCTACGTTATGGTATTCCTAACTTTAAAATGGAAAAGTCGGTGATTGATCGCCGCATGGCGCAGATGCAAGCTGAAGGTGTGAGATTCCGCACCAATTGTCATATTGGAGTAGATCGATCTGCCAAACAACTGCTTGAAGACTTTGATGCGATTGTGTTAACGGGGGGTTCCGAAAAATCTCGTGATTTACCCGTGCCAGGACGTGAATTAAAAGGTATCCATTTTGCGATGGAATTTTTACCCCAACAAACACATATTGTTCTTGGCGATAATATTCCGGAAGAAGAACGAATAACGGCCACAGACAAGCATGTTGTCGTGATCGGTGGCGGCGATACCGGCTCCGATTGTATCGGCACCTCTATTCGTCAAGGGGCCATTTCGGTCACGCAATTAGAAATTCTCCCTAAACCGCCGGAGAAGGAAGATAAGCAGAACACTTGGCCAAATTGGCCTAATAAGCTACGGACTTCCTCTTCTCAGGAAGAAGGCTGTGAACGTGATTGGAGTGTTTCCACGAAATCCTTTGAAAGCGAAAACGGTCAGGTTAAAAAGATGCACCTTGTGCGGGTAGATTGGCAAAAAGACGAAAACGGTCGTTGGCAAATGTCGGAAATACCCGGCAGCGAATTTGAATTAAAAGCGGATTTAGTGTTACTCGCGATGGGTTTTATGCATCCCGTTCATGAAGGCATGTTGGAAGAATTAGGTGTAGCACTAGATGGGCGCGGCAATGTTCAAGCTGATACCCAAAAATACCAGACTTCTCTCGACAAAGTTTTTGCCGCTGGCGATATGCGTCGTGGACAATCCTTAGTCGTCTGGGCTATTCGGGAAGGACGGCAAGCGGCTAGAGCGGTAGATGAATATTTGATGGGGAGTTCTGAATTGCCAACTTAGTTTCATTCGTTTCATAACTCAATTACTTTGGAAGGGGAAAAATACCCCCTTTTTTATAAACGCTAAAGATTTATAAACGCTAAAGACGCTAAAGATGCTCAAATATTGCATCGAAGCGTCTCTTGCGTGCGTTATTTTTTCCCTATGTGAATAGCCCGCTAAAAAGCGACATCACATAAATTATCCACATCACCTCACTACAAAAACTAAACCAAAAACCTTTAACACAATTCGGGGTATTTAGTGATGATGGAAACAAACAATCTCTATCAACAATTGGAACAATCCATTGAGGGAGAGGTACTGAGAGACTTAGCTTCAAGACGGCTTTATGCCACAGATGCCTCTATCTATCAAGAACTCCCTAGAGCCGTTGTTCGTCCCAAGAATAAACAGGATTGCAGAACAATTGTCAAATTTGCTCATCAACATCGTATGCCACTCATTCCGAGAGCAGCAGGAACCAGTACTGCCGGTCAATGTGTGGGTAATGGTATGGTTGTTGATGTCTCGCGTCACATGACCCAAATTCTCAGTGAAGTCACAGAGAACAACACGATTCGCGTACAACCCGGCGTGATTCTTGACGATCTGAATGATAGCACTTCCAAAAATCAGATCAAATTTGCACATGATATCTCAACCTCAAATCGCTGTATGATTGGCGGAATGATCGGTAATAATGCTTGTGGTTCACATTCTATTATTTATGGTACCACGCGCGATGATGTTATCGAAGTCGAAACCGTCTTGTCAGATGGCACACTCACCACATTTGGGCCCTTAGATCAAAATCAGTTAGAAAACAAACTGAAAAAACCGGGTTTAGAAGGCGATATTTATCGAACCGTCTACAATGCCATTGACGGTAATCAGGAACGTATCAAAACAGATTACCCTAAACCCGAAATCATCCGACGTAATACCGGTTATGCCTTAGACTATCTCGCTAACGCGCAACCTTGGAATCAAGCCGGTAAACCTTTTAATATAGCCCCCTTGATCTGCGGTTCAGAAGGCACACTGGCTTTGCTAACTGAAGCCACACTACAACTGCTTCCAACACCTCAACACAAATTGTTAGTTTGTGCGCATTTTAACGACTTATCGGAAGCCATGCAGGCAACGGTAGCCATGCTACCACATAAACCGGCCGCTATAGAATTGATTGATCGAACTATACTAGACTGTACTAAAGACAACCTGAAACAACGTGAAAACCGTTTTTGGATTCAGGGAGAACCGCGTGCAATATTAATCATTGAATTGTTTGATGACAACCGTTTGAAAATAGAACAACGCGCCAAAGAACTGATCCTAGCCTTACAACAAGACAAGTTGGGTTACGCTTATCCCATCGTTCAAGGAAAACAGATCAACCAGGTTTGGGCCTTACGCAAAGCAGGATTTGGCTTATTGATGGGCAAAGTGAGTGATAAAAAAGCCATTGCCGTGATTGAAGATACCGCTGTTGCGGTACCCGATCTGCCCGCTTATGTCAGTCAAATCCAACACATCATGGCACAACATAAAACGCAATGTATCTATTATGGACATGCCTCAGTCGGCTTATTGCATTTACGCCCGGAATTAGATCTCCGGCAACCGCAAGACAAAAAAACGTTTATGCGTATTGCCGAGCAAGTGGCTGATTTGGTAGATCAATTTAAAGGTTCCTTATCTGGTGAACATGGTGATGGTAGAGTACGTGGGCCTTATGTCAAAAAAATGCTGGGTGAAGAGGTTTATAAACTGCTAGGCCAAATCAAACAGACTTTTGATCCCAATCTGATCTTCAATCCGAATAAAATTCTCACAGAAGTGCCTATTGATCAGAATTTACGAACCGATGCCATACCACAAGACATCAGCATTCAAACGCAATTTGATTGGCAAAAAGATTTAGGACTCAAAGCGGCTGCTGAAAAATGTAATGGCAGTGGTGTCTGTCGAAAAAGTGTTGGACGGGGTACCATGTGTCCCTCCTACATGGCAACCAAAGAGGAATATTACTCGACACGCGGGCGATCAAATTTGCTGATACAAGCACTCAATTCGGCTAATCCGATTGAGGAATTTGCCTCTGAAGAACTGAAAAAAACATTGGATTTGTGTCTCTCTTGCAAAGCCTGTAAATCAGAATGTCCCGCTAATGTCGATATGGCACGCCTTAAATCAGAATTTTTGCATTACTACCATAATCAAAAAGGCATGCCACTCAAAACGAGACTGTTATCTTATTATGCCCTCATGATCCGGTTAGGCTCTCATTTTCCCAGATTAACTAATTTGTTTATGAAAAACAAATGGTTAAGAAAACCCTTACAGTTTTCTCCACAGCGTGAATTACCCACCATAAGCACACAATCGTTAAAAAAGTGGTGGAAAAAAAGAGAATCTGGCATCCAAAACAAAACCCCTAAACGGGTAGCCTTACTTTGTGATATTTTCACACAGTACCATGAGCCAAAAATCGCTCAGGCCGCTATCCAATTTCTGGAATATAACGGTTACCAAGTAACCCCCATTTTTTTACCGCAATCCCCCTGTTTATTAATTAGCCAAGGCTTGCTCAAGCAAGCTAAAAAAGCCCTTAAACAGCTTTGTGAACAGGTTGAACAGTGTGATGATTTGCTACAATCTAGCGTAAGTATTATTGGTTTAGAACCGCCAGAAATTATGACGTTAAGAGATGGGGCTATTGATTTGGTTGAAGCAGAACAACGTGAAAAGATGCGTACCTTAGCTGAACGCGCACAACTTTTTGAGGAATTTATCCTCCAAGAAATTTCAAAGGGTAATATTGACACGACACAACTTACCCCTCAAGAACACGATATTGTTGTACATGTTCATTGTCATCAAAAATCACTCATTGGCATTAACAGTACCATTAACGCCCTTAAGCAATTACCCGGTGCCAGCGTTACCGCTTTAGAAACAGGTTGTTGTGGAATGTCAGGTACATTTGGTTATGAACACTATGATCTGTCTATGAAGATTGGCGAAATGCAATTATTCCCCGCTATCCGAGAAGTGAAAGACAAGGCTACGGTTGTCGCAACGGGCACAAGTTGTCGTCATCAGATAGCTGATGGTGTTGCTGTCAAAGCACTACATCCTGCCCAAGTTTTCTGGAACTCTGTTAATTAATTAAGGCGCATTTTTCTTTTTCCGTTAAACACATAAGCACAAGGATTGTTTATGAAAGACATAACCCCGATCTTATCCCTTATTAATACAATCGCTTTCCATTATTAGCGGAAAAATAGCAATGCCCCCTTTCAATATGAAAAAAAGACTAAAAATTCTGGTAGTTGAACCCATTTGTTGTGAAGCGATTGTTTCATTGAAAACGCAATTTGATGTTTGTGTTGACATCAAACCTGATAAAAAAAGACTACTCGAACTGATAGCAAATCAAGAGATACTGATTCTGAAAAGTGAAGTCAAATTAGATAAAGAGCTTATTTCAGCCGCAAAAAATCTAAAATTAGTGGCCATCGCGGGAATTGGTATCGATAATATTTCTTTGGATGACTTAAAAAAGAGAGGAATCGCTTGGTTTAACGTTCCTTACCTCAGTGCAAAAGATGTGGCAGAATTTACATTAGGCCTGACTTTGTCTTTAGCAAGAAAAATATCTTTAGCTGATTCATTGTTACGAAAAAATGAATGGATAAGACATGAATTAATGGGCATTTCTTTACGAGGTAAGCAATTTGGCGTAATTGGATATGGAGAAATTGGGAAAGAAACCAGTGCTTTAGCTAAAAACTTTGGAATGAAGGTTCAGGTTTACACCCGATATTCCGAAACGAAGCAATTTGAGAAGAGTATCACACCCGTGAGCTTTTATAAGCTATTAAGAACTTCTGATATCATTTCAATTCATCTGCCCTTGAACGATGAAACAAACAATCTGTTCTCTCAGAAAGAATTTGAATGGATGAAATCTACGGCCCTTCTTATC
>Ga0316201_10000459_pt1 | contig 23008 bp, 8 predicted proteins | sample CS6wburrow_MG_FD_204516 | JGI IMG/M metagenome (GOLD analysis project Ga0316201, IMG submission 204516) | Coastal sediment microbial communities from Delaware Bay, Delaware, United States - CS-6 worm burrow | ecosystem: Environmental > Aquatic > Marine > Coastal > Sediment | place: USA: Delaware... | reverse complement strand
ATGCCTTTCTTCGTTGAGTAGAGCATTAATCAAGGAAGACTTACCAACATTTGGTTGGCCAACAACGGCAAATTTTGGAATCTCCGGAAGTTCATCTCCTTCAGTATCCAACCTTTCTGCTACTTCATCCAGGAGATCTCCCGAACCACTTCCGGTAATAGACGAAAGAAAGATGGTATTCTCAAAACCAAGGCTCCAAAATTCATTTGCAGCGAGATGACGTGTGTTGTTATCTACTTTATTCACAGCAAGTATGACTTCCTTTTTAGTTTTGCGAAGCATATTTGCCATAACTTCATCAAGGTCGGTGATCCCTGTAGAAACATCAACCATAAAAATGATCACTTTTGCTTCATCCATTGCGATGTGTACCTGTTCCCGGATTGCTGACTCAAATACATCATCGGAGTTTTTGACGAATCCCCCTGTATCAATAACGGTGAAGCTTTTCCCATTCCATTCACATGTGCCGTAAAGGCGATCCCGGGTGACTCCGCTGATATCATCCACGATTGCCTGACGTTCTCCGATCAGGCGATTGTATAAAGTTGACTTCCCTACATTTGGTCTACCTACTATTGCTACTATATTTGGCATTGTTTATTTTTTGTACCCAAAGTGCTTGAGCAATCGCTCGTCATCACGCCAGTTTTCTTTCACTTTGACATGAAGCTCAAGAAATGTGTGGCTATCTAAAAAAGTTTCAATTTCTTTCCTGGACCGGATACCTAGTTCTTTAATAGCTGATCCTCCCTTACCGATGATGATTGCCTTTTGACTTTTTCTCATAACAAAGATAAGCGCACGAATTCGGATTAATGGGCCTTTTCTCGATTCATCTTCCTTAAATGATTCAACGGCTACTTCAACGCTATACGGGATTTCGTCATGATACAGTTCTAAAATTTGTTCGCGGATGATCTCACTCACAAAAAAACGTTCCGGACGATCAGTTAATTGGTCTTTCGGATAGTAAACAGGTCCTAATGGGAGAAGTTGGTGTATTGCTTCTAAAAGTTCTTGTGTATTTGTTTGATGTAAAGCCGAAATCATACAAACTGTGGCTGAGGGCAAAATCGTTTTTAAGTGATCGCGAAGTTGCTGTGTAGTTGATTCTTCTACTAAGTCTTTTTTATTAAGCACCACAACTACTGGCACCTGAGAGCCTCTTAGTTTTTCCAATATCGGGTGATCCTCCTGAAAAGGTTTGGTGAGGTCAAGGACATACAAAAATACATCGGCATCGTCGTAGGATTGGTGTACGAACCGGTTCATTGATTCATGCATTTTATATGCAGGGTCAATCACATAACCGGGTGTGTCAGAGAATACAATTTGAAAATCATCTCCACTTAATATCCCTACGATTCTATGCCTTGTTGTTTGGGGTTTCCTTGTGATGATAGACATCCTTTCGCCAACCAGCGCATTCATTAGGGTAGACTTACCTACATTGGGTTCGCCCAAAATACTTACAAAACCGGACTTGTGTTTCGATTCTTCATTTACCATCCTGGTAGTTCTTTTAGCGAATTTGCAATGCCAATCTCAACTTGATTGAGAAGCCTGGATGGTTTTCCGCCTCTCCAGACTATTTCATTTAAAGGACCTCCAAAATTAACGTAATCCCTGATTCGCGTAGACCTCATTTCTGCTAAAACGTGATCCAGCATATTTACAAATGCAATAAATCCTTCTTCTTCAACCAAATCTTCATGCCATTCCTGGTAATAATCCTCGTCACCAGCATGAAAATTTAAGACGTTTTCACATATGACGATGTATTTAAATATCCCTTTTGGGAGCATGTGATCAACGATATTCCGCTTCAAATACATAATATCATCTGTAACACAATCATTCCATTCTCCAATCATTTCAAAAATGGAATATCCAAGGTCATAATCAGTAAAGATTATTTTCATATAAAGTGTTCCACTCCCAATAAAATCCCACTGGGGGTGGATGTAATAATTATAAATCGCATTTGTGAATTGAAACTCATTGTATTCTTGTTGGTAAAATGGTGAATACTGATCCTCAGAAGCGATATAATTATCTCGCCATTGGTAATATGGTTCGATATCGTGCATGAATAGAAATAAACTCTGTTCGTTAATAAATAGTTCTGATAAAACTATTTCCAATCATAAAATCATATCATTGTCAAAGTTAAATGAAAAACTCTGATTGAAGCATTCGACAAATGGGCCGACAACAACGACCGGTGATCGTAGTCATGACAGGACCAGAAAGTGCTGGAAAGACAACTTTAGGGAAATCGCTTGCCCAAAAATATCAATGTCCACTGCTTGAGGAACAAGCAAGACCATACCTAAAAAATCTCGATGCTGAATATTCTGTGAAGGATATTCTTCGAATTGGGGAGCTTCAAAAAGAAGCCTTAGAACTAGAACTTCAAAAAGACACTCACCTTGTCATTATGGATACCTGGGTGTATGTGTTGATGATCTGGTCTAAAGTTCGGTTTGGTAAAATCCCCACCATATTTTCAGATTGGAAAAATTCGATCGCAATTGATCTTTTTGTGCTTTGCCAACCTGAATTTTCCTGGGAACCAGATCCTCTTCGAGAGCATCCAAACAACAGAGAACAGTTATTTACGCTCTATTTGGATGCTTTAGTTCATGATCATGCAAATTTTGAAATTGCCAATGGAGATATTTCAAATCGGGTAACCCAAATCACTGAAAGGATCGATTCACTTTTATAAAAACACTTATCTTTGCAGGAACGTTTTAAGAGGGGGTGCCTTACTTTTCAGGCTGAGATCAAACCCTTTGAACCTGCCCGGATAATGCCGGGAAGGGATTGTGTAAACAATCACGTGTAGCTTTTTTGTAATCTAAATTTCTTTGTAGTGAAACAATTATTCATACAAGTTATTCTGATTGTTTTGGCTCCATTTGGATTGTATAGTCAACTTATGTTTAATGGCTATATTCTTGATGAAGCGGAGCAGCCGCATGCGTATATTCCGGTACATATTCAATCTGTAGACCAACAATGGGAAATTCTCACGAATGAACATGGTCGCTTCGAACTCGGTGGATTAAAGATTGGAACTTATGAAGTCAATATCATATCTGCCTATGGTATTGTTCGGAAGGAAATCAAACTATTGAAAAGCGTTGAAATGGTAATGACCATTGCCAGGAGCGTTAAAATGGATGAAGTCCTTGTCAAATCCAGTCGTGTCGATCAGTCAATGCCATTTACATATTCAAATATCAATCGCGAACAACTCACTGTCAGAAACCTGGGTCAGGATGTTCCATATACACTAAAATGGACGCCATCAATCGTTGTTACTTCCGATGCCGGAACGGGAATTGGGTATACTGGTATCAGAGTCAGAGGATCAGATCCAACCAGAACAAATGTAACAATCAACGGAATACCACTCAATGACGCTGAATCACAATCTGTTTTTTGGGTCAATATGCCGGATTTTGTTTCTTCAACAGAAGATATTCAAATCCAAAGAGGAGTAGGTACGTCAACGAATGGAGCAGGGGCCTTCGGGGCGAGTATCAATTTGAATACATCAAAACTGAATAAAGACGCATATGCAGAAGTGAATTTAACCGGCGGTTCGTTTCAAACCATGAAAGGGAATCTCCTTTTTGGAAGTGGATTGTTAAATGATCGCTGGACCTTTGATGGACGAGTGAGTAAAATACAATCAAATGGATATATTGACCGTGCTGAAGCGAATCTTTCGTCTTTCTACGCTTCAGTTGCCAGGTATGGACATTACTCATCTTTGAGGTTGAACGTATTTCACGGAAGCGAATTAACATATCAGGCGTGGAATGGAGTGCCGGTGCAATATATTCATGATCCGGATCTCAGAACATACAATTCGGCTGGTGCAGAAAGACCGTTGGCTCCTTATGACAATGAAGTAGATGATTACCAGCAAACACACTATCAACTCTTGTATCATCACCAGTTCAATTCTTTTCTGAGGACAAATGGTGCGTTACACTATACACGGGGGAAGGGTTTTTTCGAACAGTATAAAGCGGATGAGTCATTGTCAGACTATTTGTTTGAATCGGAAGAAAGCGCAGACCTTGTGCGCAGAAGGTGGCTAGATAATCACTTTTTTGGGGTTGTTTCTAACGTTAATTTGGAAGGCTCCAGTAAAGGATTGTCAGCCGATGTCGGTGGAGCTTTCCATCGCTATCTAGGTCGACATTTTGGAGAGGTAATCTGGAATGAGGCCGGTTTATCGCAGCAGGACCTAAAGCCATATTATGATAATGATGCGACTAAAAACGATGGAAATGTATATTTGAAAATCCAAATGCCATTTGGTAACCGGCTTCGAGGTTATTTCGATCTTCAGCAAAGATGGGTAGGATATCAGTTTCTGGGACTAAATCCTGAGGGACTCGCTCTAAACCAAAAAGTAAACCATTCATTTTTTAATCCAAAAGCAGGTTTGAACTTTTCTCTTGAGGAAAATAAAGGAAGTATCTATGGTTCAGTTGCAATTGCGCATAAAGAACCAAACCGGGATGATTATACGGAATCAACAGCCACCAGTCGCCCCAAGGCTGAGCGACTGGTCGACTATGAATTGGGCTATAGATATAAAGCAGAAAGTATCAGGATAGGTTTGAACGGGTACTATATGCAATACAAAGATCAAATTGTACCAACAGGGCAACTAAATGATGTGGGCGCTTACTCACGCGAAAATGTTGATGACAGTTATAGATTAGGTGTAGAAGTGGAATTCGGATGGCAATTATCCCGTCGGTTTTCTTTGAATGTGCAACAAACAGTTTCTCAAAACAGGATCAATTCTTTTACGGAATTTGTGGACAACTGGGATTATTGGAATCAAGATTTTGAGAATACACCACCTGAAGAATTAGAACCACTCCAATTCTCAACGCTTCATGAGGATACGGACCTTGCTTTTTCTCCCAATTTAGTAAGTTCATTCATTGTTGGTTATCGATTTATTGAGAAAGGCAATACTACACTTGATTTCGAACTCGCAAACAAGTATGTTGGAAAACAATATCTCGATAATACTTCAAATGAAAGAGCTTCTTTAGCTGGTTATTTTTATTCTGATGCCAGATTCACATTTGAAACAAAACTCAAATGGGTAAAATCATTTAAAGTCCATTTTCAGCTAAATAATCTATTTGATCAATTGTATAGTGCCAATGGATGGGTCTACCGATTTAGATCTACTCAATATGATCCCAGACCTGATGACCCTTATGTAATTGCAGATCAGGGCAATCGGTACAATATGATTGGGCTGTATCCGCAAGCTCCTATAAATGCATTGGTAGGATTATCAGTCAGGTTCTAGACTTGATTGGTGAAACGCTTGTAATGAGAAATTTCCTAGAACCTCCAGACGAGTCCAATTCGATAGTCCCAGGGGATTCTGGTGGCGTCAAACTTATCTAAAAGGTTATAATGTAGAGAAACATATGTTCCAAAAGGGTATCCGCCTCCATAACCGATGCCAAAATACAGATAGTCTTCTCCAAAACGCGTTTTTTGTACTTCTCCGTCAATGATCAAGGGAAATCCGCCTGTTGCAAGTGCCCGTTGAAAAAGTGCCCTTTCATACTCCGCCTGAACAAAGAATTGCTCACCAATTTTGTACCGGGTAAATACTGTAGGTCCAATATCCAGTGTAGAAAAGCTGTATCTCTGAAACCCAGACCCAAAGCCACGCTCATAATAGTAATCCATTTTCACCATTGCCCCAACTGAAAATTGATCAAACAGACGTAAACCAACTGTGGGAGAAGCGCCAAGCGTAAATAAACCAGACCCAAATTGGATATTTCCAATATTCACTCCATACCAAAGTTGTTCAGCAAAAGCAGTAGTTTCCTTTTCCTTTTTAGTTTTGTCCTTACTGCCTGTATCCCTTTTTTCAGTTTTAGGTTTTTTCTTTTTTTTCTTTTTTGTGTTCCCATATTGTGCATCCACATTACCAACACCAATCAGTAAGAAAGCGAAAAGCGAAAGCAAGAAATACTTTTTCATTAGATGATCCTTTATTTAAAAACGAAAATACTTCCAATTTATCAATGAAGTGAACACAAAAAAGTTTTTTAATATTTCTTTAATGTCCTGAAATATCAAAATCAATGACTAAAATGTTTGCTATTTGACCAGAACTAGGAAAAACCCTTATAAAAATTGAATATCATCCTTTATCTTGTGCCTCCGAATAAAAGGTCTAAATATATGGGTGTGAATGACTACAGGTATTTTTCAGGAATATCTTTTTTGCTATTAATTTTTATCTCAACCCCCCAATTCATACAATCCCAGCAGACGTTTCATTTTCAGAAAATGAATCTTTTGCGTCAGGGCTTGCAACAAAGTTTCAACGAGTCTCATATGTACCAGTTCGATATTGGTGCGCTGAAGGATTATGTTGAAGAAGCTACCATCAATAAATCAAACAGTACCATTTCATTTCAGGTGCCCGGGCAAGATAAAATAGATCTCTTTTTACAACCTTATGACGTGCGAGGAGCTAATTACAAATTGACAGTAGGCACTCCTTCTGGCGTTATCACCATGCCAAGAACCAAAAATAAGACATACAGAGGCTACACAAAGCAAGATCAAAGGGATGTTCGTTTTACATTGGATCAAGGTTTTATGTCCGGAATTATTGATCTTGGTGAAGATCAATTGATCTTTGAGCCAGTTTCAGATTTTACAGATAAGAGAGAACGAAACGATAGGGTAGTGATATACCTCTTAAGTGAAACAGAAGATCATCCTTCCGGTCTTTGCGCGACACAGCATAAGCATGCGCATCAAAAGAACAAGGCAAAAGGAGCTACTCTCAATGCGCAAAGAACTCAAATTTTAGCATGTAAAGAATTGGAAGTTGCCATCGCAAATGATTTCATGATGTATCAGGACTACGGGAACAATGTAGCCAATGTAGAAAATCAAAATCTGAGTGTCATCAATAATGTAGAAACAAACTATGATGATGAGTTTGCAGATGATCTCCAGTTTGTAGTTGTTGAAATTTTCGTGCCTACTTGTTCGAGTTGTGATGAAGTGTCTACCTCTCTCGATATCAATGATGTGCTATCAAGCTTCAGAAATTGGGGGCCTAATGGATTTTCAAATACACACGATGTGGCCACTTTTTGGTCGCCGAGAGATTTTTTCGATCCTCAAATTGGTAATGGGGTAATTGGGTTGGCATATATTGGAGTGATTTGTGGTTTTGCACGTTATAATGTTTGTGAAGATTATAGCAGCAATCCAAACTCACTTCGCGTATTGCAGGCACACGAAATGGGACACAATTTTGATGCGAGACACGACCCTTCAGGTAGTGGGACGATAATGGCGCCTTCCGTAAACAATACGACTTCCTGGTCGACTGCTTCGATAAATGATATCAACGCCCATATAGCCAGTATCGATTGTTTGGGGCCTTGCTCTGCAGGCGCTCCCCCATCAGCTTCCTTTAGTTCCGATCAAGTGAATGGATGTACTCCATTTGAAGTTTCATTTAGCGATGATTCCTCAAATGAACCCACGAGCTGGAGTTGGACTTTCGAGGGAGGGACACCTTCATCGAGCAGCGATCAAAATCCTTTTGTCACGTATAATAGTCCAGGGGTATTTAATGTAACTCTTGAAGTGACAAATGCTTTTGGAAATGATATAGTTACTCAACAAAACTTAATTGAAGTTGGATCCACTCCAACTGCGGACTTTACATATGATGTGTTTGAATTTGATGTAAGTTTTACAAATTTCTCGGACAACTTTAGTGATGTATTTTGGGATTTTGGAGATGGATTTTCAAGCACTGATATTAATCCATCACATACATATCAGGAAGATGGGTTGTACCAGGTAGTGTTGACAACCACAAACGATTGTGGATTTGACGACAGAACAATATTCGTAGAGATTATTACATCCCCTATAGCTGATTTTTCAGTGAGTCAAACCTCAGGATGCGAGTCATTTACTGTGCAGTTCAATAATGAATCTTCCCAAAATGCTGATTTTTATCAATGGACTTTTGAGGGAGGAAATCCTGCAACATCCATCAGCCAGAACCCTGTAGTAACTTATACAAGTCCCGGGCTTTACGAGGTCGTTTTGTTCGTATCTAATAGTGCGGGTTCGGATGAATTAATCATGAGTAACCTGATAGAAGTAATGCCGCTGCCCAGTGCTTTGTTTTCCTATAGTGAAAATGGATTTGTCGTGTCATTTAATGCAGTGCAAGGTGAAAATGATCTTTTTAATTGGGACTTTGGAGATGGAGATTCAGGGTCTGGAGTCAACGCAATTCACACATACCAATCTGCAGGTGTTTACGATGTTACTTTGATCACCTCCAATAGTTGTGGAAATGATACGTTGTCGCAGACAATTACTTTGCAAGGAGCGCCATTACCGAACTTTATGTCCAATGCTATTAGTGGCTGCAGTCCACTCCAGGTTCAATTCATGAATTCATCGACTGGAAGTGTTGACACATATGCATGGGTTTTTGAAGGTGGAAATCCTGCAGCTAGTAGCGAGGAAAACCCCATCGTGACTTTCGCACAACCAGGGAGTTACGATGTCCAGTTGACCGTTTCTAATAGTTTTGGGACTGAATCACTGACTGTCGAAAATTATATTACCATTTTACCAGATCCTGAAAGCGTATTCGATTTCACGATTCAAGGCTCAAGTGTAACCTTCTCAAATCAATCTATGAATGGTGAAGATTACATTTGGGATTTTGGCGATGGAAATGTGAGTAACTTGATTTCACCGTCTCACACCTATGATGAAGATGGGATCTATGAAGTATCACTGATTGTTTTGAACAGTTGCGGCTTTGATACCTCAACCTTGCAAGTCCCAATCGCGACACCTCCTCAAGCCGCATTTGGTGTGGCACAGACCTCTGGTTGTGCTCCCTTATTGGTTTCATTTACGAACCAAAGCTCTTCAAATGCAACTGAATTTGTCTGGAACTTTGAAGGAGGTATTCCTTCCACTTCCACTGAAGCAAATCCAGTTGTCAGCTATACTCAGCCAGGTACATATTCTGTTGAACTTGAGGCCATTTCTGATGGGGGAATAAACATTCTCGTTCAAACTGATCTGATTACGGTGCTACCTGATCCGGTTGCTTCTTTTTCTATTGGAAATGTGGATGAACTTTCTGTAAGCTTTCAAAATTCCAGCTCATTTGGAAATGTTTTTTTCTGGGACTTTGGAGATGGAAACACCAGTGTTCAACCAAACCCTGTGCATGTGTTCAATTCCTTTGATAGCTATCAGGTCGTTTTAGTCACTACGAATACTTGTGGTTCTGATACATCGATGTTACAGCTTGAATTAACAACACAACCTATTGTCCAAATATCGGCCAGCTCGACGAATGGCTGTGCTCCTTTTGAAGTTCAATTTGAGGATAAATCAATCAATGACCCAACGTCCTGGTCATGGTCTTTCCCGGGAGGAATACCATCATCCAGTACGCAACAGAATCCATCCATTGTATACCCTTCACCGGGCATGTATAAAGTTGAATTAATCGCCAGTAACAGTGCCGGATCTAATGAATTGGTATTGGAAGATTATATTCAGGTGGGCTCGATTCCAGAGGTTGGGTTTGATTTCGAGGTGTCAGGATCAGAGGTATTATTCACTAATACCACAATCAATGCAGACCAGATTATTTGGCATTTTGGCAATGGCATTTCTTCAAACCAGGACCAAACTCGAGTGATATACGAGTCTGATGGCACTTATGATGTGATGCTTATAGCCTTCAACGCGTGTGGGTCAGATACAATCACTCAACAAGTAGCAATTACGATTACAGATATAGATGATTTTTCATTGAAATCTATCCAGGTGTATCCAAACCCTACTTCAGGTATTGTAAATATTGATATGACAGGTTATGATGGAATTGCGATTCGAATTGAGGCAATCAATTCGGTCGGTCAAATCATTTTGACCCATGATGTTGACCAATCTGCCGTGCATCTTCAACCCAAATTGGAGTTGAATTCATTTGAAAGTGGCGTATATTATTTGAAGATTTCCTACAATGAGAGTTATCATATCTACCCTATTATTGTTCAAAAATAGGACGCAATCGCTTTAACAATACCAGTACTAATCATTCAACAGTGAAAAGATTTGTCAAACCGTAACTTTTAAGACAAATCTATGGTGGTACTATACATCTTTAGAATTATGTACTCAGAAAAATTGTTGGTAAATTAGAGGACTTAAGGATAGAAGATTGGAAGCGGCATGATTTTATTCCCAATCTTCTCATATAATGGGCAAGTAACTATTCAAGAATGGAACTATTAAAAAGGCTATTCTGTGCTGTATTTGTATTCACTGCAATACATCTGTCTGCACAGAATGATGATTGTAATACAGCCGCACTCAACCCAATTTCAACAGCTGATCTTGACAATGGAGGGATGTGTGTGACATTAAATCTTGACAACACCGGAGCCACTCCCTGGCTTCTCACTCCACCGAATATCTATTATGCAATGACCTGTACAGGAATTGTTGATAGCGTTGTTTTCTATCCTTTCCAGGCACAGGGTGTAAGTGTTGACATTAGCGTAACAAGTATTGGCGGTAACAATCCTCATATTGAATTGCTCTATTTTCCGATAGGATTGTGTGATGCAGCAACAGCGCAGGTTCTTGACTGCGTGGATGGTAATCTCATGACTATTGACAATGGATTAACCGTCGGAAGGACATATTACATCGCAATTGGATTTGCAAATCAAGCACAGGGTCCGTTTGATTTATGTGTATTTAATCCTACAAACCAGGTGAATGATGAATGTGACTTTGCCATTCCGATAACCAATCTGGATGATGTATGCTCTGTGAATTTAGATAACTATTATCCTTCAACAAGTTCGAATTTCTTCCCAGGGTGCTGGGGAACGAATCTTTCAGAAGTATGGTTTTCATTCGTTGCACAAGGAGTAAGCATTGCGGATTTACACGTTGAGAATTTTTCAGGTACAGGTGCCGCATATATTGCAGTGTTAGAAGGTTCATGCGCGGATATAGGCGCAATGATTGTTCGAGGTTGCGGGGCAAATGGAACGCCAATTCTATCAGATGGTAATCTTGTAGTTGGAAATACTTACTACATCATTGTGGCATTTGAGAATTATGCGAGCGGTACTTTTGACCTGTGCCTTGATAACCCAGAAAACCCATTCAATGATGATTGCATGGATGCTCCCGTTATTCCACCATTGGAATTGTCCGATGAGTTAAATCCGATGTGTGTGATCATTGGCGAGACAATCACAAGTGATTATGCATCAACTGATCTGTATACTTTTAATTGCTGGAATACTGGTGATAGCTATAATGTTTGGTTCCAATTTGTTGCTCAAGGGCTGGATTTAGATGTGAGTGTATTGCCAACATTTGCGGCAGCAACACAAATTTCTTTGGTCTCATTTGGTAACAACCCTTGTGACGCCCCTTCTGGAGTTGTCCTCGAGTGCCAGTATAATGATATACTATCTGTAGATAATATCCTGACCATAGGGGAGACATATTATATCGTAGTAGGTTTTGAAAATAATGAACCTGGAGATTTCTGCATAAATGCCTTTAACCCGGTACCACCTGCCAACGATACAATGTGCGCTGCTTTGCCTTTAATGACCGATGGTAGTTGCAATAGTGGAAACTGCCCACCTGGTTTTGAATGTTTTACTACTGAGTATGCAAACCCTGAATTTGCAGAAAACGGTTTTGATCCCGCCTGTGCCGGTAACGTAGAAAACACTGTTTGGTTTACGGTGAACATGCAGGATCCAAATAATGTGGGCTTCAGCATTGACTTTTCTCAAATTACGATGTCAGGTAATGTAACAATTGCATTATTTACGAACGAGACGATGGATTGCACTCAACCAGCTGCATTTAGGATATTCGATCAATACTGTGGTGCCCCTCCAACTGACCCGATAGAATTTGCTCCAATCATTGATGAAACACTCACCTACTATATCATGGTAGGCTCAAGTGAATTGGGAGAGGGATCATTTGATATTTGTGTGGATGAAATTCCACCTTGCTTTGATAATAACTTTTGTTTAGATCCTGCAGGACTCAGTTCTGCAACTTTAATTGATGGGCTAAACTCAACCACTGGAGAGTTTGACTGCGAGCATTCACCAGGGCTTGAGTGTAATTTGTATGCAGATCCGGAGGCAGCAATTCCGGATTGTGGATTGAATCAAAACCCGGTTGTATGGTACACTTTTACCACAGATGCGAATACTGGTGTTGGAAATATCATCATTGAAAGCGATGATATTTTTGCCCCTTCTATCATGTTATTTACAGGAGATTGTTCAAATCTAAATCCTGAAGCATTAAATGATGAAGGGAATATTTGCCTTGTCGGATCGGATGGGAATCTTGCTGTGAATGCTGTGGGGATGAATCCGAACACAACTTATTATTTGGCTGTTAGTGGTGTAAATACAATAGGAGGGGAGTTTGAACTGTGTGTAAACTTGCTAGAAAACAGTGAAGCATGCGCAACTCAAACAAATACCGTGTTTACTCCAGATCCGGATGTTTTGGGGAGATTGCTGCTTCCCGGCGAAACAGTTAACATTTGTTTTACAGTGGCAAATTACCGTATTGATCCTGTAGGTACTGGCAACCAATGCCAATGGTTTTCAGGTGTTGTTCCAATATTTGGTTCCGGTTGGGATCCAATTTCTTTTGGTCCTGATGGCATGCCATTAAATGCAACACTAAATGGTGCTGCACTCACTTTCCAAGGAAATACAAACGGTCTTGCTGGAGGTAATTGGGGATGGTGGGATGATGTAACCTATAATTTTACGAGTTCTTTCTATAATGTAGGCGGTGGTGAAATGTGTAATGCTTTATATGATCCAAATTGTCCTCCAGCTAATTTAGTGGCAGGAGGAATTTTACCACCCGGTTGGTTTTGTTGGACTCCGAATACAGGTGCTCCTGGTTTTGGGCACCCGAATGTTGAATTTGGTGACGGCAATTGTTGCAATTGTGACATGGGAGATTGGACTTTTTGTTTCGACTTAGTCGTTAAAAGTTATCCTGATTGTGATATTGAAGATTTTGATCTGGACGTACAGTTTTTCACTTTTGCTGATGGAGAAGTTGGAGGATGGTCCCAAGGAAATGCTAATATCTGCGCTTTGGATTTGCCCGCATTTCAAGCAGAACTAGGTTGCTGTGTACCTGATTACGAGGTGCTGGATGATGAGCTACGAGGAATCTGCAACCCAGGGTTTTTCGGTTTTCAAATTGATGATCCAACGATCACATTTTGGGAATGGGAAGTAATGGGATCGGGTGTAAATGGAGCAGAAAGCGGAAGTGGGGCGAACCCTGTTTCAATAAATACTACGTTGTCCCTTGTCGATCCAACAGGAGGACCTCGAACTGTAGAATATACTTTTTATGGATATGCTGGGGGAAATTGCCCTTTGAAGGAGCAGACCGTTATCATCGAAGTATATGATGATATTGAAATTGAATTGACTGCGCCGCAAATGTGCGAGACGCCGACATCTCCTTATGAAATATCTCCAATTATTACTGGAGGCTCAGGTACATATACATATTTGTGGAATGATGCCAATGCAACAACAACTGAAATACTGTCCATCGATAATCCTTCAAATGGTGTACCGATTACCCTCGTAGTTACCGATGATGCCGGCTGTACCGGCTCAGCAACGGTCGTCTTATCAACCTACAATACATTCGCCGTCGATATTGTACCAAGTTCTACAGCCCAATGTGTGCAAAGTGGCACTATTGATCTCGATGCACAGCCTTCAGGAGGACCTTATCCTTATGCTGGTTTTGATTGGACTACTCCTTCAAGCACAGCTAATGGAATGACAATTTCTGTCAATGAAACTGGTCAATATTTGGTTTTAGTGACCGATGATCAGGGATGTGTAGGAAAAGATAGTATTACCCTCAACTTTTTTGAAGCACCAGGTGTCGATTTGGTTGTAGATGATCCTTTTATTTGCCCAGGTCAGGCAACACAAATATTTGCGACAGCATTTGATGGAGATGGCCCATATCAGTTTGAGTGGAGTACTGGTTCTACTGGGAGCTTTGTTGCAGCAGAATTTCCAGATACATATTCAGTGATTGTTACAGATGCAAATGGTTGCACAGGAACCGGAGAAATAACGGTAGCCGAGGCAGAAATCCCATCCGCTGACCTTGGGCAAGATATTCAGGTTTGTGTGGGGGAACCTTTTCCTGATTTGAGTTTAGCAGGACAGGGCACTTATACCCAGATCATATGGAGCACAGGTGATATCAATGTTGAAACAATTCCTGTAGATACCCCAGGGACGTATACTGTATCAGTTCTAAATAATGAAGGTTGTCAAAATACAGGGCAAGTGAATGTTGACTTTTTTCCTCTTCCAGTCCTCAACCTGGTTGATACCATTCTGATTTGCCAGGGACAAGGGGAAGAGTATGACCCTTCGGATCCTCAGTGGGTACAATACGATTGGGGGCATATTCCCGGGGATGATGATGATCCTGATCAATTCTTTACTCAACCGGATTTGTACTTTTTAACTGTTTGGGATGCGAACGGTTGCAGTGCTGAAGGGGCTGTTGAATTAGTAACATCTGATTTCCTAATCCCCATCATTGCGGGACCAAGAGAAATTTGTGCAGGGGATACAGCTGTACTTTCAATTGAGGAGTATTTTCAGATGGAATGGAGAGATGTAAATAACCAGTTGATAGCTACATCTACAAATATTGCTACAGATACTGCAGGAATCTTTATGTTAAGCGTAATTGATGACGGAGGTTGCCCCGGAGAAGCGATGGTTGAAGTCACTGTTGTTGAGCCCACCGTTGAAATCACTGGACCTTCCATAATTTGTTCGGATGCAATTGCACAGTTAGATGCCGGTGTGGGTTATTTGGATTACATATGGAGCGGAGGGGACACTAACCAAACATTACAAATCGACTCTGGTGGAACTTATATAGTCACTGTGACAACCCCTCAAGGGTGTATTGTATCAGATACTTTTGATGTAGTTGAAACTGACCTGGTACCTGTTGTCACAGGAGATACTTCCATTTGCTCTGATGGAATCTCAATTCTAGATGCCGGAGCAAATTATGCATCGTATCAGTGGTCGACAGGACTACCCGGAGATACGTTGCAAATGCTTGCTGTGAATACAGCAGGTGTCTATACAGTTTTAGTTACGGACCAATTAGGATGTGTAGGCAGTGACAGCTTTGCAGTCGATACATTTCCAGACCCTGTTGTGAATGTTACAGGCGATATGGACTTTTGTATTGGAGGGATGGCCGCGCTGAACGCGGGAAGCGGATTTGTTTCTTATTCCTGGTCTACAGGTTTACCAGGTGATACAACTCAACTCATATCAGTCAATCAGGCAGGCACCTATACAGTTACAGTCACAGACCTGAATGGCTGTTCCGGTATATCTCAAATGACAGTGAATCCTCCATACAGGGAAACTGCCGAAATCCAGGGATCATTATCTTTCTGTACCGGATCAAGTACCACCCTGGATGCAGGAATGAACTACGTGAGTTATGCCTGGTCAAGCGGAGCCACGACCCAGACTATTAATGTCACTTCAGGAGGTGAATATTCAGTTATTGTAGTTGATGCGAATGGGTGTATTGCTATGGATACAGTCCAGGTTACAGAAGCAAACGAGTTGACTCCGCAAATTCAAGGTGATACGGCACTTTGTTTGGGTGACAATATCGACTTAAGTGTCGGGAATAGTTATACAACAGTGCTTTGGTCTACGAGCGAATCATCTCCGGCAATCACTGTGACAAATGGTGGAATTTATACTGTTACTGTGACAGATCAAAGTGGGTGTACCGGTACTGATGAAATACAGATAGATGAAAACATTGAACCATTCGCTGATGTGACAACATCTGCACTTATTTGTAATAATCCTGCTGATGGTTCAATTATTGATTTTACTGCACTTATTACAGGTGGTGAAACAACAGGGTTATGGGCAGATTTAGATGTAACTGGTGTAGATTTATCAGATTTATTAAGTGTGGACTTTAATGGAATTGCACCGAATATTTATCAGTTCCAATATTCAACTATGAGTGCGGTTCTACCTTGCGTTGATCAAACCTATATCGTTAACGTGACAGTGCTTGATTGTGCCTGCCCAAATGTACAGGTAGATCCAGCTGGCGAATTATGCAATAACAGCGGACCTCTTGATTTGGAAAGTCTATTTCAGGGGACAACGGTAACTGGGGGAACCTGGTCTCTTGTCAGTGTGCCTTCTGGCAGTCAACCTGCAAGTTTAAATGGTTCTATCGTTACTGTAACTGCCGGAGATGCGGGTGATTATATTTTCAGATATCGTGCCCCTGGTATTCCTCTTGGTTGCCCGGACACTTCCTTTACTACACTTACTTTGAATGCACCTCCAGAACCTGGAATGAAGATTGCCTCTGCGCTGGTTTGTATCGGCACCGATAGTACTATAGATTTAACACAATTGATTGACGGACAAGATGCCGGAGGTGCCTGGATGGAAACCTCAACCAATCAAAGTATTGGGGGCGCTTTCAATTCGAATACAGCTACTTTCAATACGGATAATCAGGTGAGCGGACTATATACATTTGAATATATGCTGACTGGTCAAGGATCTTGTCCAGATGCATCAACGACTGTGGAGGTAATGATTGAATCATTACCGTTAGCTGATGCAGGCACCGCTCCTGAAATCACCTGTACCAATAGCCGAATTACGTTGTCGGGTGAAAATAGTTCACAAGGAAATGAGTTTGTGTATTCCTGGTCTACAATTGATGGAGGTCCAATCACAAATCCAACTTCGATTACTCCGGAAGTGACAGCGCCAGGGACATACACATTGTCGGTTGAGAATACTTTAACTGGTTGTATCAATTTTGACGATGTGATCGTTACCGCAAATGGAGAGTTTCCAACAGATCTCACTTATATATTAAATGCTCCATTGTGCGAAGGCCAGGGAAGTGCGACATTGCAAATTATGGAAGTCATTGGTGGAACTGTTCCATTCCGTTTCTCTTTAAATGGAGGAGCTCCCACAAATGATTTAGTTATTGATAATCTGGCTCCCGGAGAATATACACTGATGGTGGAAGATCAAAATGGTTGTTCATATGAAACGAGCTTCAATGTGCCAACTCCTAATATCATGGATATTGATATTGAAGGAGAACTATTTATTGAGGAAGGAGATTCTCTTCAATTATCATATATATTCAGCGGGCTAAATTATCCTCTTCCGGATTCCATTGTTTGGAAGACAGAGGATGACCCGGAATTTTGTATTAATTGTGAGCGTATAAGTTTTGTGCCAAAAGTAGATGTTGGTGAAATCATTGTTGAAGCATATGATGAGAATGGTTGCATGGTCACCGCGAAGGTCATTTTTAGAGTAGCTTTTGAAAGAACCTTTTTCATCCCGAATGTATTTACACCGAATGACGATAATCAAAATGATGCATTTACCATTTATGTAAATGAAGCCGGTGCTACCGTGCTTTCTATGGAAATATATACCCGATGGGGTGAGAAAGTGTTTAGAAGAGAAAACTTTACTCCGAATGTTCCTCAACTTGGATGGGATGGAAGGATTAGCTCAGGAGGAAATTCCGACCCTGGTATAGAGTCAACAAGTGAAATGTTGATGCCTGGTGTATATGTGTATTATATTCATTTGATTTATGCTGATGATATTGAAGAGCATATCAAAGGGGATATTACTTTACTGCGATAGAACTTGCCCATTTCTATATTTGATGGCCCTTCTGATCTTGATTGGAAGGGCTTCATTTTCCTAAATGACAATAAGACGATACGAAAGCGAGTTTGATTTGTGATTCTTCTGTTGCTTCGTTATTTTTGAGCGCGATACACCTCTTAAATGCTGAATTACCAAACCAAGAATGCGATTATTGAAAAATTTCTTACTGGTTATTTTATGTGCTTTGGGGGCGTATCCAAGTCTGAATGGACAATGTTCATTTCAGATAGATCAGGTTATTCCCGATGCAGATACATTTCAATATCCTTTTGAGGTTTTTGGTTTGGTCAACGATATGTTATCAAATCCAGCTCAAGGTATTTGTTCTGTTACACTCGATTTTGACCACGAATACCTGGGTGATTTTCAGATTGAGCTTGTTTCTCCATCAGGACAAAGTGTACAATTAGTCGGTCCTGTTACTACTGCAATTTCCCCAACTAACTTAAGTCGCTGGCGATTGACATTTCTACCATGTGGCTCGGTTGTGGTTCCTGATGCGGGATTCGCAGATATTTATTCGAATGACCAGGCCTGGCAAATCCTGACAAATTATAATGGTAGTTATTACCCTAATTCTGGGTGCTTAGAAGATTTTGACATCGGATCTGCAAATGGAAGTTGGTCGCTCAGGGTAATTGATGGCGGGAGTACCGCAATTGGAACGATTCATTCAATGGAGATTCAGTTTTGCGATAACAATGGTTCTGTATGCACAGAATGTGAAGCCAATGCCGGTTCGTTCCAAACCCAGAATATTACGATTTGTGAAGATGAAGTTTTAGATACTACGCTTGTCCAGCCTCAGTATCTATCATCTCAAATGCCTGAATCTTCGAGGTACGCATACCTCTATGTGGTTCAGCAAAACGGTGTGATTCTCAATGTTGGTGACATCAATTCGATCAGTTTATATTCACCAGGCCAATATTCATTGTGTGGTCTCTCTGTGTCTGTTACGGATACTTCAGAAGTTATGAATATATTGGATACATCAAGTTTCAATTCACTTATTCAATTAATTGAATCTCCAAGTTCAATTTATTGTGCTGATTTATCGGATAACTGTATTGCACTAACTGTTGAAACATTGCCAATTGCGACCGAGATTCAAGAAAATATTTGTCAGGGAGATACCATTCGCAACGGAGGTCAATCATATTTTGAGTCGGGGACGTACGAAATTAGATTTCCAAATGTGACCGGTTGTGATAGCATTGTCATGCTTACAATACAAATAAACCCCATAGAGGCGAGAATCGAGATTCCTGATCGCATCAACTGCGCAGATCCAAGAGTTACACTTGACGGAAGTAATTCAATTATTTCAGGTAATCCATCTTACAGGTGGTTTACATTAGGTGGAACGATTGTTTCAAATCCAAATCGAGATACACTTCGAATTGCGGAAAGAGAAAGGTATTTTCTGATCGCTAGTGATGGAAATTGTGCTGATACTACATTTGTTGATGTCATTGGTGACGAAACATATCCGGTAGTTTTTACAAATGATGGTATACTTGATTGCAATCAAAATGCCGCTTCCCTACAGGCAGAAGCATTACCTGCGAATGCAACCTTTCAATGGCAATTACCTGATGGAAGTGTTATTCAGAATCAACAATCTATTCAGGCTATAATGCCCGGGTCTTATATCGTTGAAGCAACAAACACCGATGGATGCTCATCTGTGGACACAGCACAAGTTGGAATTGATACTATAAGGCCTTCGATTAGAATAGATTTTCTTCTCAAAAACTGCGAAAGTCAAACGACAACGTTTAGAGGGCAACCATCATCTTCACTTTTTTCTTACCGATGGAGTGGTCCGAATTCGTTTATGAGTAATAGCAGAACAATAAATGCTCCTGGCCAAGGATATTTTGTGCTTGAAGTGACTGACCAAAATGGGTGCAGCAGCGTTGATAGTATATTTAATGATGCCGATTACTTGATACCGGATATCGATGCTATGGCCATGGATAGTTTGGGTTGTGGAACATCAGGAATTCAAATTTTTGGAAACACCTCATCAGTAGGAAGTTCTTTTAGCTGGGCGGGGCCCCAGGGATTTAGCTCGGCTGTCCAAAATCCATTTGTACTCTCCCCAGGTTCTTATTTTGTTACTATCCAGAGTTCCAATGAATGTATCAATATGGACACTGTTGAGGTCTATCAGGGTAGTGACATTTTTCCTTTTACAATTACTGCAGATACAATATCCTGTAAAAAAGACAGCGCGATAATTGGGATCAATGGGCCTGACCTGTTTATTGATTGGGTAGATTTGCCTGATTCAATTGCCTTGAATTCTTTCGTAACAGTCTACAACCCTGGAACTTATCAAGCTATCATGGTAGACACTGTCTCCGGTTGTTCTCAATTTGCAGAAGTAGAAGTGATACCAGACCTGAGGGTTCCATCATTTGGATTCATTCGGGACACCATTCGATGCTCAAATCCGGTGGGCACTTTTACCATAAACCCAACTGGTACAACTCGAGTAGATTCCATTACCTGGACGTTTCCTAACCAAACAATTTCCTACGATAGTATAATTGAAACAAATTTTCCCGGACGGCATTTTGTCCTCGTAAAAGGTGAAAATGGCTGTACAAGGTCAGCAAGTTTTATACCGGTTTTTGACACCTTGGCTCCAATCGTTTTTACAGATGCGCCGGAGATGGGTTGTGTGGATTCGATACAAATCCTTTCCCTTTCCGCTGACTCTATCAGCACATATGCCTGGACAGGACTGGATGCTTTTACCTCTGATATCGCGCACCCGTTTGTTTACGATACTGGCAGGTATTTGCTGACTGTTACTTCAATAAATGGTTGTTCATCCACTACTTTTGCTGACGTATCACCTGATATGGAACCGCCTGATTTTTCATTTCAAGATGAGACATTGGATTGTATTCAACCTTTTGCTGAAATTGCCTCTGTACCGACTGATTCAGTAATATCTTACGTTTGGTTCCAAAACTCAGATACTTTATCTCTTGACTCTATATTGAATGTCAATCGCCCCGGGCTTTATTATCACATTGTGACAGGAACCAATTTCTGCCAAAACCTGGACTCGATCTTCATTGATGGGCCAGTGTTTCCTTCTATTCATCTTTTGCCGGATACAATCACTTGTGATCAAGCTGCTGTTCAATTTTCAGCAAATAATTTGAACGGCCCAGCAACCTATATGTGGAGTGATTTGAATCAGACAATTTTGTCAATGGACTCAACTTTGGTGGTAAGCCAGGGGGACTCTATCCAATTGAGATTAGTTGGAGAAAACGGGTGTATTGCTGATACATTATTTTCTCCCGAAATTGATACAATTGCGCCCACATCTTTCATCAGTCAACTAGATGAGATTCTATGCCAGGAACGCATGGTAAGACTTGATGCCTCAACTTCAATTGGGAGCCTTTTGGATTTTTCATGGCAAACGTCAAATGGTGAAATAATATCAGGCCAATCCGATTCCATTGCAATGGTAAATGACACAGGATTGTATGTACTGATTTTGCTAGATCAGGCAAACGGTTGCAGAGATACTGCCAGCTTTGAACTCAATGTGAGTCCAAACTCAATTTTCAATATGTATTATTCAGTTAGCCAGCCTGCTTGCACAGGTGATTCAAATGGTTCAATTGAAGTTGACTCGCTTGACGGTGGGTCTGGTGGATATACATTTTCACTTGATGGAGTGACACAGTCAAGCTCAGTTTTCCAGTCCCTAAGTGCAGGAATTTATCTTTTATCTGTCGTGGATACCGTAGGCTGCTTATTTGATACTATGGTAGTTATTCCTGAGACAGTTCCGGTTTCGGTTGAACTGGGTGATCCTAAGGTCGTATATATTGGAGAATTTGCTTCTATTACTGCTCAGATCGATTTTGATAGTAATTTGATTACAAATATATCCTGGAATCCAGATATTGGTTTTGAAGGATGTCCGAATTGTTTAACCTACGAAGCTTCTCCTTTGGAGTCTACCACCTTTACAGTAATGATAGAAGACTCTTTGGGATGTGTCATTTCTGATAATGTGTTGGTACAGGTAATTGAAAAAGGAAACATATACGTACCAAATATTTTTACACCAAATGGTGATCAACAAAATGACCTGGTACAGATATTTGCCGGGCCCGGGATTACTGAATATGACTTCTTTGGCATATTTGATAGGTGGGGTAATCAGGTATTTGGAGCGCAAAATTTTACTTATGCGGAACTTGCTAACATTTCATGGGATGGTAAGCTTAAAAATGAGGAATTAATGCCTGCGGTTTTCACTTATATTGTGAAGTATCGGTTAATAAATGGCAAAGAGGAAACAAAAACAGGAGATATTTTGCTGCTTCGATAGTAATTTGAAATAATATTTCCCTTTACAGTAGGATACTTGTATTTTCGACTTTCAATCAATGGGCAAAAATATGAATTCACTCCTTTGGAGGACCAGTTACCTTGTACTCATAGTGTTGCTAACACAAATTCAATTAATCGCACAATGTGACCCTCCTGAATTGCTACCAACTGTTATGTGTGGACAGGCGCCAGAGGTGTGCCTTCAAAATGCTTGCTATTCGACTCAACCAATTCCTGATATTGGCTTTGTTGGGTTTTGTGGAGATATGACGATTATAAATAATCCACAGTTTTTTGCCTTTACTCCAATTGATACTTTTGCTCTAATAGAAATATTAGTCACATCATGCAATGGAACTGGAAACAATGCCTTGCAGTCCGCTATTGTTCCCGGTTGTGATTGGGATGTTGACAGTGTGTTGGTTTGCGATGCGGGAACGGGCGTTAATGGTACAATGAGTTTGCCCTATGATCAATATGTTCCGTTTAACACCTACTTTCTACTCATTGATGGCAGCAACGGAGCTGTGTGTGAGTATGAAATCACTAATTCTGCTAATATTTTCGAACCTGGTATTACTGAAACGATCAATGATTTATCACCTGTCTCTACGACTGTTTGCCAGGGCCAGGATGTTCTAACTGCTTTGGCAAATCCTCCGATTACCAATGCAGCCCAATAT
>Ga0316201_10000458_pt1 | contig 23014 bp, 22 predicted proteins | sample CS6wburrow_MG_FD_204516 | JGI IMG/M metagenome (GOLD analysis project Ga0316201, IMG submission 204516) | Coastal sediment microbial communities from Delaware Bay, Delaware, United States - CS-6 worm burrow | ecosystem: Environmental > Aquatic > Marine > Coastal > Sediment | place: USA... | reverse complement strand
ACGCCGCCAAAAGAGGCACCGAACTCGGTCTAAAAGCCAAGGCGCTTACCGACAAGGGCGAGCTGGTGCCGGATAATGTTATCTCCGACATGATCGAAGAGAGGCTGACCCGGAATGACGTAGCCAACGGTTTTATCCTGGATGGTTACCCGCGCAACCTTGCCCAGGCCCGGTCACTCGACGTGCTGCTGGAACGCCTGAATCAACCTGTTGAAGAAGCGATCCTAATTGACATTGAACCGGAGCAGATCATCAAACGTATCGCCAAGCGTGCCAAAGAGGAAGGCCGCGCTGATGATACCGAAGAGACCGTGAGAAACCGTTTGAGGGTTTACGCCGAGCAAACAGAACCGGTTGCTGATTATTACGCTGAACGGGGACTGCTGACCCGGGTTCTTGGCGATGGCAGCGTTGATGAAATTTCTCAGCGAATCCTCAGCATTTTGAAACTAGGCGCCGTTTCCGCCTGAACGACCCGATGGCCATTTCCTATCGCGTCTAGCAGCAAAAATCTTTAGTTTTCAGATGACCGGTTTGCTCTTGAACCTGGCCCAGTTACTGCGTTTACGTGGTGGCCCGCAGAACCTGCCAGCCTCCTGGTTTCTTGTGATCTTTCTGATCACGGTTTACATGGTGCAAAATCTGCTCACGGGTCAGCAACTGGAAGACCAGAACGCAGCAGCCAAGAGCCTTTTGGCGATTTGCCTGCAAGTTTGCGTATTGACGGGGTTGCTGCTGTGGCGCAGGCACCTTGAACGATTTGCACAAACGATGAGCGCCCTGGCAGCTGCGGGTGTGTTCTTCAATATCGTTACGTGGGTCCTGCTGTCTTTATCTGATCCGATGGTAAACCAGCCAATACTGGCAATGGCCTGGTTCGCAGTTTTTATTTGGAGCCTGCTGGTTGATGCACACATCTATCGCAATGCGTTATCCGTGCCGTTTTCGATGGGTATGCTGGTCACTGTCCTTATACTGGCAGCAAGTTATGTATTGATTGAAGTGATATTTTTGATTGGAGTGTCCTGACACGGTGACGGGCGTATGGAATTGAGATTTAAAAGCTGATGAAAATTCATATTCTTGGAGCATGCGGGACATTCATGGGCGGTGTTGCCCTGCTCGCCAGCCGCGCCGGCCACCATGTAACCGGCGCTGACCATAATACCTATCCGCCGATGAGCACGCTGCTTGAGAAAGAGGGCATTGTCCTGCATGAAGGCTACAGCGAAGAGCCCATGCACGACGCTCCGGACCTCGTCATTATCGGCAATGCCTTGAGCAGGGGTAACCCGGCCGTGGAGTATGTATTGAACCAGCGGCTGAATTTTACCTCGGGCCCGCGCTGGCTCGGTGAAAACTACCTTCGCAACCGGAAAGTGCTCGCTGTGGCAGGCACCCACGGTAAAACCACGACTTCCAGCATGCTTGCCTGGATACTGGAGTACGCCGGTCTGAACCCCGGTTTCCTGATTGGCGGCGTACCTAAGAACTTTGATATTTCGGCACGAGAGGGCTCTGACTTTTTTGTGGTTGAGGCAGATGAGTACGATACCGCTTTTTTCGACAAGCGCTCCAAGTTCGTCCACTACCGCCCACAGGTTGCTGTCCTGAATAACCTGGAATACGACCACGCGGATATCTTTCCTGACCTTGCTTCAATTGAGACCCAGTTTCACCACCTGGTGCGCACCATTCCAGGTAACGGAACCATCATATCCAATGGTGCTGACGCAAACCTCGAGAGGGTCCTGGGGAAAGGCTGTTGGAGTCACCTGCAAAGATTCTCTTTCGAAAACAAACATGACTGGCAGGTCGAACTGATGAAGCCTGATGCGAGTGAATTACGCTTTCACTTCCAACAAAACGTAATGGGTACGCTCGAATGGGACCAATGCGGCCGTCACAGTGCCATGAATGCCTGCACGGCCATTGCCGCGGCCGTTGCCGCAGGAGTACGGGCAGACACGTCGATCGAGGCGCTGTCATCATTCCGCGGAGTCAAACGACGCCTGGAAGTGATCGCCGAAGCCAAAGGCATCACGGTCTATGATGATTTCGCGCATCACCCCACGGCCATTCGGCTTACGCTGGAAGGCCTGCGGCGCAAGGTTGGCAACGCCCGTATCCTGGTTGCCCTGGAGCCGCGCAGCAACACGATGCGGGCAGGTGTCCATGCACATGAACTGGGTCCTGCACTGATGGCTGCCGACCATGTCTGGCTAAAAGCCGGGGACGGTATTGACTGGGATCCAAATGTCGCACTGGCACCATTGGAAGGGCGTTTCAAGATCGTTACACGGGCGGATGATATGCTCCAGCAAATCAAGAACAACCTCAATCCGGGTGATCATGTGGTGTTCATGAGTAACGGCGGTTTTGAAGCCGCACCGCGCAAACTTGCAGAACACCTGGATTAAGCGTGACCAGTACCGATATCCCGTTATTCCCACTGCGCACCGTCTTGTTTCCGGATGGTTATCTGAACCTTCGAATATTTGAACAGCGATATATCGATATGGTGCGTGAGTGCAGTTTCAATTCCAGTTGCTTTGGCGTTTGCCTGATTAACAATTCAGAAGAGTCAAGCCGCCCGGCCAATCACATGAAGCTTGGCACCATGGCTGAAATCTGTGATTTTTCGACCCTTGATGATGGATTGCTGGGTATAACCGCATACGGCAGGCAGAAATTTGTCATTCAAAAAACCCGCATGCGGGACAATGGCTTGTTGATCGGAGAGGTCGAAACCCTTGACGAACCCGGACCGGTAGACTTGCCAAACGAATTTTTCGTGCTGTCCATGATAGCCGGGCGCTTCATGGAACAGCTTGGTGATCAATATCCATCCTTCCAGCCTCAGCACTTACAGGATGCCGTCTGGGTTGGTTACCGCCTGGCCGAGTTGCTGCCGTTGAAAAATGATGAAAAACAGCTTTTGCTGCAGGTAGAGGACCCCCTGGAACGTCTGCAACTGCTGGTTAACATTCTGCCCCGGTTTCAGAAATCCATGGAAACCTGAGGTTCCCTGATCAACAGCATTTCATCGTCCACCTGCTTGACCTGCAAACCTTTAGCCTCTTTGTTAAATCGCTCAAGGGTGTCTTTTCCGGGCGGCCTGGCTCGCCAATAACTGAAAAACTTCATTCTCTGAACCAACACCTCGACATCAACCTGTCCGAGGTAAACCGTCTGGCCACCGGGCACGAGACTGAAACCGGAATCCCAGATACGTATCGTCTCCTGTTCATAGGGATCACCACCAAGCCGGTGTAACAACAGAATGTCGGCGTAGCCCAGGTAATCGCGCTTGAGTGGTGGCAGCGTCAGTTCCGTGGGTTCCGGATTCATCGACATCAGCGCCCAGCGCCAATTGGCCGGCGATGCTTCCTGCCAACCGTGCACGCTCAGTATTCGCGCGAGAATTTCCGGTTCCCCGGCAAATTGAAAATTAAAATTGCGGGCCGCAACGGAAGGTGACCGGGAGCGTTCGCGCGGCAACACTTGCCATTCATCTTCCCACCAGCCCTGAGCGGATATTTCATTTTGGGGTAACGGCAATTTCAGGGCGGCAATATCGCTTTCCAGGTTCTGGGCAACCTGCCACGTGAATGTGCTTGCAAGCATTCCGTAAAATATAAGACTCGCCGCCATTCCGTTGAATGGTCGCATGGCGCGTTGCCGGTATGCAATTCCGACCACGAACGTCCAGGCCATGCCCAGTGCCACACCCATCAAGGCGCCACTGAGCCAGTCTAGTCCAAGGTATAACCTGGCCAGTACCAACAGTGACAATAGCAGGCCGACAATCACGTAAGGCCACTTGCGTTTGCGGCGTTTCAGCTCCCTTGCAACCATCACGGCGAAGTAACCCAATACAACTGTCACCATCGTCAATGGGGCGCTCGGGTTGTATGCGGCGTTAAAACCCGCCTCGCTCAAAATAGGTGTTGATCGAAGCGACCAGCCGAGCAATAACTGTAGTATCGCTCCACCTCCCATCGCAGCCAGCCAGTGTAATGCAGCCTTTTTACGGCCTGCGCCGATAAGCCACAACAAGACTGCCATCGACGTCGGTATCAAAACCCATAAGCGCGATAACTGTGTCAGCGCAACCATCAACGGATCAGCGATATGATTTCTCAGCGTCAGAGCGTACGACTGCACCGACTGGTCAATTGATTGCGGGGAAGCGGAGAATGGATAAAGGAACAGCAACGTCACGATGGCCCAGAAGATCAACACCAGCAAAAGACCCATCATCGTGATGGAAAGCACTTCCGGCTGGCTCGAATCCAGCAATGGCCCCGCGATCCTCCTGAATACGGGGTGGCGGCGCAACCAGCGGATCACGTGCCGCATCCATCGTGCCGACCGGCTGGCAAGAATTTCGTAGGCCGTCCAGATAACCCACCAGGTCAGCCAGAGAACCACTGCGCCAATTACCAGCACCAGGGACAATCGCCCAGCATATTCGGACGCAATCTCGAGCGAGGCGCCGAACAACATACCGGGAATGAGGTAGGAGGGCGTCCAGGCGATACAGGCGGGAATATCAACCATTAAAAAACGACGACCGCTTAAACCCAGCATTCCCGCGGTGACTGGGATCACTGGACGGAGAGGACCGATGAAACGGCCCACCACGACGCTTTTGGGGCCATGCACCCTGAAATAGGCACGGCCCCGTTCGAGCATCCGGGGAAACTTCGAAAACGGCCATACCTCTGGCAGATGATTTCTGTATCGCCTGCCAATCGAATAACTGACAATGTCTCCTGCGAACGCACCCGCTGAGCCCCACAGCCATATGGGTAGCATATCCATGGCGCCAAGACTGATCAGCGCACCCAGGCCAAAAAGAATAATGATGCCGGGAACGAGGATGCCGATAAAGGCAAGCGACTCCACAAAAGACATCACAAAAACCCAGAACCCCGCCCACCCGGGGTTGGCAGACATCCAGTTAAGTAAGTCCTGTGTCCAATCAGTTTCCAATTGCGTTCAGCCAGCCCTTCTTTGGTCACAAATCATGGCTATAATACGGGATTGACCGGTTTGGTGCCTGACGCAGGATGTAAAAGTGCAAACACTAAAAGATAAAACGATTTTCATCACCGGGGGCTCCCGTGGAATTGGTAAAGCCATTGCCCTGCGAGCAGCGCGTGACGGCGCTAATATTATCATTGCCGCCAAGTCAGACAAGCCCCAACGGGACTTGCCCGGAACAATTTTTTCAGCGGCTGAAGAAATTGAAAAGGCCGGTGGGCGAGCCCTGCCGATCAAGCTGGATGTTCGCAATGATCAGGCCATTATCGATGCTGTCAACAAGGCTGCTGAAAAATTCAATGGACTGGATATCCTGATCAACAATGCCAGTGCAATCGCCCTGAAAGGCACGCTGGACTTATCGATGGATAAATTCGACCTGATGCACTCGGTCAACGTGCGCGCCACATTTGCCTGTTCAAAGGCCTGTTTACCGCATCTAATCAAGTCGGAAAACCCCCATATCCTCAATTTGTCACCGCCATTGAATCTTGACCCGGCATGGTTCAAAGACCATGTCGCTTATACGATATCCAAGTACGGTATGAGTATGTGTGTTCTTGGCATGGCTGCGGAATTTCGCTCCAGGGGTGTCGCCGTAAATGCACTGTGGCCACGCACGGTCATCAATACCTCGGCCATCAATATGCTCGGGGGGGTGGTCAAGGCGGAAAATTGCCGTAATTCAGAGATCATGGCTGACGCAGCTCACGAGATTCTGTGTCGCGATGCGAAAACCACCAGCGGCAATTTTTTCATAGACGAAGACGTACTCAGGACCGCCGGGGTCAAGGATTTTGACGCCTATGCGATCGATGCCAGCCAACCATTGATGAAAGACCTGTTTTTATACTGACCAATACCTCGAAACATGGTCGCCCTCATATCACCTCGTCAGCAGGCTTACGGTGCATTGCAGACCTTTTTCCTGACGTACGCCGCATCAGGGAAGTTGGCACCTGGGCACTTATTTGACACACTTGCGCAAAGCTTCCCTGGCCGCACCGATCGTCGCAAAAATATGTTCTTGTGTGTGTGCTGAAGAAACGAAACCCGCCTCGTAAGCAGATGGTGCAAGATACACACCGCCGTCCAGCATCGCGTGGAAAAAGCGTTTGAACATGTCAACGTCAACCGCTCCCGCCTGTTCAAAATTGACAATCTGCTCGGCATCGCTGAAAAACAGGCCAAACATACCGCCAACCCGGGTCGTCTTGAATGGCACACCGAAGTAATCCGCCTCGGCCTGTATACCCTCGGTCAAGGCCCTGGTTGTTTCCCCAAGCGCGTCATAGAAGCCCGGTACCGTGATCTGGTCGAGTGTCGCCAGTCCCGCCGCCATTGCGACCGGGTTGCCCGACAAGGTTCCCGCCTGGTAAACGGGTCCGGAAGGCGCCACCAGTTCCATGATCTCGCGCTTGCCCCCGAAAGCGCCAACCGGCATGCCGCCACCGATGACCTTGCCAAAGGTCGACAGGTCAGGTGTAACACCATACAAGGCCTGGGCTCCACCGAGCGCGACACGAAAACCGGTCATGACCTCGTCAAAGATCAACAGCACACCGTATTGATCACAAAGCTCCCGAAGGCCCTGTAAATATCCATCTACCGGTGGGATACAGTTCATATTACCGGCCACCGGCTCAACGATGACGCAGGCAATCCCGTCACCCTGATCGTTAAAACAGGAACGAACGGCTTCGAGATCGTTGAAGGGCAGGGTCAGTGTAAGATCGGCACAGGCTGATGGCACACCTGGTGAATTGGGTACACCCAGGGTCAGAGCACCACTGCCTGCCTTGACCAGGAAGGCATCGGCATGACCGTGATAACAACCTTCAAACTTCAGGATACGGTCACGGCCGGTGGCTGCACGAGCCACGCGTATCGCACTCATGGTTGCCTCGGTACCCGAATTGACCATGCGCACCATATCCAGACCGTCTATCAGGTCGCACAACCTTTCAGCCATGGTGACTTCAGCTGCCGAAGGCGCACCAAAACTCAGTCCCTTGCTGACCGCCGCCTGGACCGCCGCGATGATCTCAGGGTTTGCATGACCCGCGATCATGGGACCCCATGAACCGATATAGTCGATGTAGGAGCGTCCGGATACGTCGTAGAGACAAGCGCCAAGCGCGTGGTCAAAAAATACCGGGTTACCGCCGACCCCGTTAAATGCGCGAACCGGGGAATTTACCCCGCCCGGAATATGTACACACGCCCGCTTGATCAATTCCTGGCTACTTGTCATTTTGGAAGCTCTCTGTCTGCAAAAAATCTCATTTTAACCTGCAAAAGGTTTAAGCGCGCGTCTTTGCGTGGCAAACTAACGTTTTTGTTACCATGGAATAAACATCGTGCCCGAAAACGATTTTAAAGTATGGATGTGTATCATCTGCGGTTGGGTATATGAGGAAGAAAAAGGCTGTCCTGAAGAGGGGCTGGCGCCCGGCACACGCTGGGAGGAGGTACCTGAATACTGGGTTTGCCCGGACTGTGGCGCGGGCAAGGAAGATTTTGAAATGATCGAGCTCTGAAACGGGACGGTCAAAGGAAAGTGGTATCAATATGAGCTCGGGAATTACCAGGGACAAACGTAATGCGATGATCGGTGGTGTCTGTGCGGGTCTCGCCCGGCATTTCGGCTGGTCAGTCACGGGCACACGCGTGGTTTATGTCCTGGCTTCGATCCTGTCCGCGGCTTTTCCCGGCATCTTGGTTTACATTATTTTGTGGTTGCTGCTGCCTCCCTCCGAATAAGTATCAATACGGGATCACCGGATAACGCCGGTCAAAAGAGTTTTATCTTGCTTTAGCTTCAGCCACCGGCTTGCCGGGCCGATATTATCCGGCGTAAATTTTTGAGCTCCGGGAATACCATTGACAGCACTCGATGGACCGCCCAGCATCAAGGTGCCATTTCTTTCAGCTTCAAACACCTGGTGAACGTGCCCCCACACAACAGCTTGGACGTTTGTGGAGCGATCGATCAGTTCTAAAAATACATCAGGTTCAAGCAATGCGTATTTATCTATCCAGGGGCTGCCAATATGAACCGGTTGGTGGTGCAGGGTGATGATAAGCGGACACTGGTCATGTTTCTGCAGAAACCCTTCGAGTTGTTCCATTGTTGTTTCACTGACATGACCCTCCGGCCGGCCTGGAAGACTGGAATTCAGGCGCACAATTTTCCAGGCACCATGCTCCGAAACCCCGATGCCATCGACAGGGCTGCCGGGAAAGATTTCCGCCAACACGTGGGCATCATCATGATTGCCTGGCAGCGCCAGTACCGGAACACCCAACGGTCTCAGCAGGTCCTGCAACGCACGGTATGATTCCGGGCTGCCATCCTCACTCAGGTCACCGGTGGCCAGTATGAGATCCGGTTTTATCCTGCACAGGCGTGTTAACAGGCTCTTCAGATTCTGGTACGGATTAATTCCCCGGTAGGGCTGTCGCTGGTCTGCAGGCAAGTGGCAGTCGGTGACCTGCGCAATCAAGACAGCCCCGCTCACCTTTTGCTTCCCTTTTCTGCCAATGGTCTAATCGAAATTAAGCGTCAGCTTGTCACCAACCCCGACCCCGAGGCTGGCGGCCGTTCCGGCATTCAGCTCGAGCACGTATTGGGCCGGTGCGATACTGGGATAGGAAGGACAGCGGGAGACCTTGCAGGGAGGAGTGTCAGCGGAAATACTTACCAGCTTCAAATCCTTGTCAAAGTACATGATGTCCAGCGGGATTCGGGTGTTTTTCATCCAGAAACTACGTGGGGCTTCGTTCGGAAAAATAAATATCATGCCCTCATCTGCCGGCATGCTGTCCCTGAACATGAGTCCAAGCGCCTGCTCTTCGCTTGAATCAGCAATCCCGACCCTGAAGGTTTTGCCTGCCAGCTCGACACTGGGTTCGCCCGCAGAGCAGGCCACGCAGAAGATCAACATCAGTGCACATAGAAAAAGTCGCATCAGGTAAACCCGGTTCTGAATTCAGCCGAATCATAACAAGCAAATGATACTTGCGCCCAATTGTGTTCAATCGGAGGCAATGTCATCCCCGTGAAAGCGGGGATCTTTTTGAGTTGACCTGAAGTAGGTTTGGGGTTCTATTGTGAAATGGTTTAATGCTTAGAGTTCCCCGCTTTCGCGGGGATGACGTTGCTCATTGTGAGAAATAAAATTGAATCTGGTTAATTCGTAGACGCAACCTGCACAGCGGGTGCGTCGCCGACATCAAGCGCAACCATCACATCCTGGTAATAGGCAGGATCGATATCACCCATGATATTAACTACCACGACCTCTTCGTCGTCGGCTGACACGATGGTCAGCCCCTGCATGTTTTTACCGGAAGCCTTGGCAAACATCTGGACAAGGTCGCCTTCTTCACGCACCAGCATCACCGGTTGCCAGCCGTCGTTAGCCAGTTTGTCACCCATGTGTTCGAAGTTTCTCGCAATACGCCCGCTGTCGCCGGTGACCTCGTAAATCCGGACCCGTACTCCGTCCAGGCTTCTGAGCAAGGCCTGTATCTCCGGGTCATTGTCCAGGAAACGGGCCGCAAACCTCAATGTTGTGGGCCCCAGTGACAACGACATGGTTCGATCAGTGTCACTCATTCCCGGTGAATCGAGGTTGGCAAACCCACCGTTGCTCCGTGGTGCTGTAATGCCACAGGATGAAAGCGTGAACGCGGTCAATACCAGTATCAGCACCACGGCGGGAGCGTATATTTTGTCCCTCACCAGCTCAGTCCATATCCACGTCGACATTAACGTCAAACTTGTCCATCACCTTGGCCAGTTCAGCCGGGTTCAGCTGCCCGATGACATTAACAAACACCGCCTCTTTCTGATCTACCACCATGACGGTCATGCCTTCCATGTTTTCTCCTGCCATTTTCATGTAGACCAACACTTGCTCATCATCTTCGTTGACCTGCACAATCGGCTCCCAGCCGCTCGATTTGAGCTGGCTCTTGGTCTTGCCAAACTGGCTCCGGGCAGCGTCGCTGTTCTCATCGATAGTATATATCTGCACCCGGATACCCTTGAGTTTGGAAATAAGGTCCGATGTCTCCGGGCTTTCCGATGAACTCATTGCGCCCACGAAATTGAGCATGGTCCCACCAAGATTGATGGTGATTTTCGGTTCGCCATAGCTGGCGGATAAATCGCCAAAATCCACGTAACCTGCCAGGTTCTTTAACTCGTCTTCCTGGGCAATGACTGGTAGTGCAAACAATACACACAGCAGTCCAATTACAAACTTGCTCTTCAATAAACGTTTCATGCTTCTTTCTCCTTGGAACTTAAACTCTGTGATTCGATGGCCCTGTCGACCGAGTAGGTCACTGCATCTGCTATCGTTTGACCAACGTTTGATTCAATTTTGCGACCGGTAATGACACCGGCTTTGTCGAGGTAGGTAAAGGCAATTGCCATTTCATGGCGGGCCTGCGCTATTTCACTTGCGGAAGGAGTATCCGGTCGCATCAGGCTCACCGCTATGATCACCAACGGAATGGCAGCGAGCGACATGGCCCAACGGGGCTGTAACAAGCTGAACGCCGGTTTACGGCGGTTCTCACCGGGAATCGCACGCAGTCGTTTCCTGAGGCTGTCGGGTGCCCGCTCGACGCGGATACCATCCATCGCCTGTTGCAGTTGATATGCTTCGATGATGGCCCTTGCCAGTTCAAGGTCATCGGAAGCCTCCGCTTTGAGCAATTCCGCATCGGCCGGGCTCAACTCACCATCCATCAGTGCATTGATCAGGTCTTCGCGTTTTTCTTCAAATTCCTTCATGGTCTTACCTCTGCCAGTTGCTCACGCAACTGTTTTCTTGCACGGTGCAGGTAGGTTTTTACCTGCGCCAAATTCAGTTCCAGCATGGTGGCTACTTCCTCGTAACTGTGCTGGTTGACATCCCTTAATACGACCAGTGACCGGTAGGGTTCCTTCAGCGAACCGATGGCGCGCTTCAACCATTCCCCGGTCTCGCTGTTAGCGACTCCCTGCATGGGTCCGCTGTCATCGGCTGTCATGTAGCTTTCATCAAACTCCACGTTATCCTTCCTGCGCCTGAGACGATCGAGACAACCGTTACGGGTCACTTTCATCAGCCACGCCCTGACGCGCTTCGGGTCTATGTCGTCCTGGTTGTCCCAGAGCTTCACAAAAGCCTCCTGGGTTGCATCTTCCGCCTCCTGGGCGTCTTTCAAAATGTAACGCGCCACCGTCCAGGCCTGATCCTGATACTCCTTTACCCACTGGCGGTATTTTCTACTCATCTCATCAGAATAAACGCAACCCGGAAGAAATGGTTACAGTCTTTGTTAAAATAGATACGTATTACCATCACCTATAAACAGAAACCCTACGGAAATATGCATGGCCTTGTCACAACATGACCTGCAGCGCTTCAAGGCTCTGCTAAAAAAACAGAGCGTCGAATTGCTCAAAGCGGGCGAAACCGGACAACAAGCTGAAGAAGTTGTTGAACTGGACCAGTCACGTGTAGGCCGGCTTTCGCGCATGGACGCCATGCAGGCCCAGGCAATGTCAGTTGAAACCGGCCGCAGGCGGCGACAGCAGCTGACCGAGATAGATTCGGCCCTTGAGCGAATCGAATCCGGGGAGTATGGCGATTGCTTTGATTGCGGAGAATCAATCAACCCGGGGCGCCTCGAGGCCAACCCTTCTGTCAAGCTCTGTATAAGCTGTGCCCAGGCACGGGAATAGCATCAGTAAAAACCTGCCTGTCCGCCACTCACGGACGTTTTTTTTCACGGGTTGGAAAAACAAATCCTAATGCCCTTGAAAACCAGTCTGCACAGCCCCAACTTTGGGGGCAGGCTGCGGACGACAAGACATGACGTGTCCACAGGCAACTAACAGTGCGCAATGGCCTGGCCATTGCGGCTTCATGTTCAATTTATATGACCTTAAATTTAGGGAGAAATTCTAATGAAACTCCGTCCTCTACATGATCGGGTGATCGTGAAACGAATGGAAGAAGAACGTATGTCCTCAGGCGGCATAGTTATTCCTGACTCAGCTACAGAAAAACCTGTACGCGGCGAAGTACTTGCGGTTGGTAACGGCAAAATTCTCGAAAACGGCGAAAAGCGTGCGCTGGATATCAGCGTGGGGGATACCGTCCTGTTCGGCAAATATGCGGGAACAGAGGTAAAAGTGGAAGGCGACGAACTGCTCGTCATGCGCGAAGAAGACATCATGGCGGTTATCGAGTCTTGATAACCCCTTACAAGTATGTGAACGAATTGAGGATTAGACAATGAGTGCGAAAGATGTACGTTTTGGTGAAGACGCCCGCGGCAAAATGCTGCACGGTGTCAACATTCTGGCCGATGCGGTCAAGATTACACTGGGCCCCAAGGGCCGTAACGTGGTGCTGGACAAGAGCTTTGGCGCTCCGACCGTCACCAAGGACGGTGTTTCTGTGGCCAAGGAAATCGAGCTGGAAAATAAATTTGAAAATATGGGTGCACAGATGGTCAAGGAAGTCGCTTCCAAGACTTCTGATGTCGCCGGTGACGGCACAACCACGGCAACCGTACTGGCGCAGGCCATGTTGCGTGAAGGGCTGAAAGCCGTTGCAGCGGGCATGAACCCGATGGATCTGAAGCGCGGCCTGGACAAGGCGGTCAGCGCAGCGGTTGCAAAGCTGCATGAGCTTTCAACACCGTGTACAGACAACAAGGCGATTGCACAGGTTGGTTCAATTTCCGCCAACTCCGATACTGAAATCGGTGAGTTGATCGCCGAAGCCATGAACAAAGTTGGTAAAGAAGGTGTTATCACCGTCGAAGACGCCTCCGGCCTGTCCAACGAGTTGGACGTGGTCGAGGGAATGCAATTTGACCGCGGTTACCTGTCGCCTTACTTTGTCAATGACCAGTCAACCATGAGCGTTGAGCTGGAAAACCCCTACATCCTGCTTCATGACAAGAAAATCAGCAATGTCCGTGACCTGCTTCCGGTTCTCGAAGCCGTTGCCAAGTCCGGCAACCCGCTGTTGATTGTCGCAGAAGACATCGAGGGTGAGGCTCTGGCTACGCTGGTGGTTAACTCCATCCGCGGCATCGTCAAGGTTTGTGCGGTCAAGGCACCAGGCTTCGGCGATCGCCGTAAAGCCATGCTGGAAGACATTGCAGTTCTGACCGGCGCTACAGTTATTGCCGAGGAAGTTGGTCTTTCACTTGAAAAAGCCACCCTGGAAGAACTTGGTTCTGCCAAGAAAATCCAGGTCACCAAGGAAAACACCACGATCATCGACGGTGCCGGTAGCAGCGATAACATTTCCAGCCGTGTCAACCAGATTCGTGCACAGATTGAAGAAGCGACCTCTGACTATGATCGCGAGAAACTTCAGGAACGCGTTGCCAAGCTGGCAGGCGGAGTTGCCGTAATCAAGGTAGGTGCAGCAACCGAAGTCGAGATGAAAGAAAAGAAAGCCCGCGTCGAAGATGCACTCCACGCTACCCGTGCAGCGGTTGAAGAAGGCGTTGTACCAGGCGGTGGTGTTGCCCTGGTGCGTGCGCTTGAGTCAATCAAGGGTATGCAAGGCGACAACGATGACCAGAATGTCGGTATCACCATTGCCTGCCGGGCCATGGAAGAACCATTGCGCCAGATCGTGGCCAATGCCGGTGCCGAAGGCTCTGTTGTACTGAACAATGTTAAACAGGGTAAAGGCAACTATGGTTATAACGCCGCAACCGGTGACTACACTGACATGATCGAAGCCGGCATCCTGGATCCGACCAAGGTGACGCGCTCCGCACTGCAGAATGCATCATCTATCGCCGGTCTGATGATCACCACCGAAGCCATGGTAGCCGAGGCTCCTAAAAAGGATGATGGCCCGGATATGAGCGGCATGGGTGGCGGCGGAATGGGCGGAATGGGTGGAATGGGCGGCATGATGTAAATCGTGTAGTTCAACCCGAGCTCAATAAAAAAACCCCGTGTCTCAACGGGGTTTTTTTTCGTCCGTCAAACAGGCCCGCTGATTCACCAGGTTCGGATTTATATGATACCGGGACCTTGTCCAGGCTAACGGCCGTTTACCCGCCCGATCCTTTTATTGGTTATCCAGAATAGCCGGTTGGCGTAGTATTCGGATTCAACCATCAGGGTTTACTTTGACATAGCCAGCCTTAGGCCGAAAAAATCAGCCTGGAAAATTTTCGCGGTGATCTCCGGCTTTATGACTGGCATTAGTTTTATCCTGATCATCATGCAGCTGAATCCATTGCTTGGCTATGAGAGTCAACAAAGCGTCATCAATGCGCTTACCGTGTTGCCGTACTATAGTTTACAGTCCGAGTTTTCAGGCCATTATCATTGGCACGCTCACCATTGCCGTCGTCATGCTCACACCCGGACATTTGATAACTCGGACAAGGAGCTTGTAGGACAGGGTCTGGGCAATATTGTCGCGGGCTTGACCGGGTCACTGAATTTTGCGCCAGCAGTGTATTTGAGACTGCCTCATCTTTTATCCGCGGCTATACTCTACGCATGTCATCAGACAGCCAAAGCCACATCCTGGAGTTAAGCCCGTTTCTGGAACGGTTGACCACGCGTCATCCGGACTGGCTGGAAGAGTTGAAGTCTTCCGGCCGCCTGCAGAACAGCAGTCCTCCCGATGCCGGACAGTTAGCGGCCTGTATCGAAACCAATGGGCTTGATGCCGCTCTGCGGCAGTTTCGAAACCGGGAAATGATGCGTCTGATCTGGCGCGACCTGGCTGAACTCGCACCGGTGGATGAAATCCTCGCCGATCTGAGTAAGCTCGCTGACGTTTGTTTGCACGCTGCCGTTGATTTTCATACCCGGGTACTCGAGGGAAAACACGGTGTGCCCGGAACCCCGCAGGGCCACTCACAGAAACTCATCATCATCGGTCTTGGCAAACTCGGTGGAGGTGAACTTAATCTTTCGTCCGACGTTGATATCATTTTCTGTTATCCCGAGCAGGGTGTTTGCGACGGTCGCCGTGGACTTGCCAACGAGCAGTTTTTTACTCGCCTGGCCCGCAGCATAATACGCAGCATGTCAGAAATGACCGCCGATGGATTTTGCTTTCGGATCGACACCCGTTTGAGGCCCTTTGGAGAGTCCGGCCCCCTGGTCAGCAGCTTTGCAGCACTGGAACAATATTATCAACGGGAAGGACGGGACTGGGAGAGGTATGCATTGATCAAGGCGCGCCCGGTGGCGGGGGATATTGGTTCCGGTGAACAACTGCTGGATATTCTGAAACCGTTTGTTTACCGCCGCTATATTGATTTCGGCGCCATAGAAGCCCTTCGCGAAATGCACGCCAATGTTCGCGAGGACGCCTTAAGAAAGGACCGGCTCGATGATATCAAGCGCGGTCCGGGCGGAATTCGGGAAATTGAATTCCTCGTACAAACTTTTCAACTGCTACGCGGTGGACGCGAGCCTGGGTTACAAACACCTTCAATTTTCAAAGCTGCCGCCAACCTGGGAAAACTGCGGATGTTGCCGGATGAGTCGGTCGCAGAATTGATGGCTGCCTACAGGTTTTTAAGGAAAACAGAAAACCGCATCCAGGCGCTGCACGATCAACAAACACACCAGGTTCCGTCGGGTGAGGACGGTCTGAGGGTCGCCCGTGCCATGGGTTACGCCGACATGCCGGGTTTTCGGTCAGCGCTGGAGCAGACGAGGGACAAAGTGCAGGCATTGTTCGAACAAAGCCTGCCCAAGACCGATGAAACCAAGGGTGATGCAAACCCATGGAGTGTCTACTGGCAATCGATGCGTAACAGCAACCTGGGCGATACCTCTGAGGCTGGAGTGACCGAGCCATTGTCGGGTTTCGTCAGGCGGCTTAGCCGGCTCTCACTAAGCCAGCGGGCTTCAAGGCGCCTGGACCATTTCATGCCGCTCCTGCTGGAGCAATTTGACTCCATGTCATCAAATGATGCAGTCGTCAACCGCGTTCTCGATCTGGTTTCAGCCATTTGCAGACGCAGCGCGTATCTGTCACTGCTTGTGCAGAACCCGGGTGCCAGCAAGCGTATGTTGGAGTTATTTACTGCCAGCAAGCGTGTCGCCGAAGCGGTGACCCGCTACCCGGCCCTGCTTGACGAACTGATAGACCCCAGCCTTGGCGCGTATCCACCTACAAGAAAGCATATCGACGCGGGTGTTCAACGTGTCCTGGATGCTGATGGCGACACCGAAACGACCCTGCAGGACCTGAACTACTTCAAGCAAATGATCAGTCTGCGGATTGCAGTGGCGGTGCTGAAGTCAACAATGACAGCATTCGAAGCCAGCTCTACGTTGAGCCAACTCGCCGAAAGCCTTGTGCGTGCAGTGTTGTATTTGTCGCGGATTGAAATGGAAAGCCGCCACGGTCATCTGCCCGGTCCCGAACTCGCGGTCATTGCTTATGGCAGTTTTGGCGCCAATACGCTTGGTTTTGATTCAGATCTCGACCTGATTTTTTTGTACCAGCCCTCGTCTGCCTCATCAGACGGTGCGCGCCCGCTAACGGCTGAGGTCTATCACACCCACGTGGCGCGCCGTATGCTCAGCCTGATGTCGGCCCTGACACCGTCAGGGCGGTTGTACAGCATCGATGCCAGGTTGCGGCCAAACGGCCGTTCCGGCTTGCTCGTCTCCAGTGTGGATGCTTTCAGACGTTACCAGTCAGAGGAAGCCTGGACCTGGGAATTGCAGGCACTGACGCGTGCCAGGCCGGTTGCCGGGGACAGGCGAACCGCCGGCGATTTCCTTGAAGTTCGGCGGCAGGTATTAACCACTGCTCGTGATAGGGCCAAAATCAAATCTGACGTCAAGGATATGCGGGAGCGTTTACGTCAACAACATGGCAACGCCAACCCTCTCAAACATGGTCACGGTGGATTACTTGATATCGAATTCGTGTTGCAGTTGGGTTTACTGCTCAATGCCAATGAGCATCCTCAGGTAACCGAATCCTCGGAAGCCGACTGCCAACTGCGCGCCCTGCGAGATTGTGGCTGGATAAATACCGGGTCTTTCAAAACCCTGGACATTGCATACACACGGCTGAGCCATGCGCGCCTGCAATCCGCACTGGTCGATGACAGTGCTGAACTCGAGACCTCGTCGCTGCTTGATATCGCCCATGCATTATGTGAAGAGATATTGGGGTAGAATACACTTTCTTTTTTGTGGAGATGATAACTTGACTCATCGCACCGACGCCCAGGATGACAGCCTGGAATATGCAAATACACAAACCCGGGTTGAGGTAAGCCGCGCCGACCTGCCGCTCTCCTGCCCGCAACCCAATCAGAAAATCTGGAACGCGCATCCGCGTGTTTACCTTCCCATCGAGGAGAGCGGCGAAACCATTTGCCCCTATTGTGGTACAAATTACGTACTGAAAGACTAGCGCACCAAGCTTTATGCACGTAGTACAGGTATTGGTGTCTCTCGGTATAGGCGGATCGGAAATGGTCGCCGTCGAGACCACCGAGTTCCTTCGTGCAGCGGGCCACCGTGTGACTGTTATTGCCGCAAACGGGCCTTTGCTGGACCGTGTTAACGCATCCGGGGCGGAATTCCTCGACTGGCCAGTCGGCCGCAAGCGGCTGGGTACGCTATCTTACATTCGGCAGCTGCGTTCGTGGTTGCAGGAAAACCAGGCTGACATCGTTCACGTGCACTCCCGTCTGCCGGCATGGATTTGCCACCTGGCGCTACGCAAATTATCCGCAAGGAAACGGCCGGTTTTTATTACCTCCATGCACGGGCAGTACTCCGTTAGCAGCTATAGCGCCATCATGGCCCGTGGCGATCATGTGATCGCGGTTTCCAATCATATCCGCAATTACACGGTTGAAAACTACCTGCCACCGGACAGCCCGCAGCTGCACACGATTTACGGTGGCACAAGCCGTGATGAGTTCCCGTATGGATACCGGCCGTCCGAGGAGTGGCGTCAAAGCACCATGGCCGAATTTCCACAGTTGAAAAACAAGCGGATTCTGCTCCTGCCGGGCAGGTTGTCCCGCTACAAGGGCCATGCAACCTTTATAGAAATGCTGGCGTTTGTGTGCTCCGAGTTTGATGATATCCACGGCGTCGTACTCGGGCGGGCAAAGCCCGGCTCACGCTACATCAACGAACTCGAGGGTCTTGCCGAACGCCATCACATGAATGACAAGCTGACATTCTGCGGTGTGAGAACCGATATGCGCGACTGGATGACCGCCTCATGCCTGGTATACAACCTCTGTAGCGACCCGCCGGAGGCATTTGGCCGGACCGTGCCGGAAGCGCTGTCACTGGGGGTGCCCGTCATCGCCTGGGATCATGGCGGGGTCAGGGAGGTATTACGTGAAATGTTCCCGGCAGGGGCGGTCGAGCCTGACAACCTGCCGGCCCTGATTCAAAAAACCCGCGAGTTTCTGCAAAGCACACCCGAGGTCGGTAAAAGTGACGCTTTTTCCCTGCAAGCCTCGATGGATCGGACCATTGCCCTGTATCACGCTGCATTGAAGAAGGAGGACTGATGAATTTACTGCTAAAGCGGCTACGGGATGAATGGCCATCCTGGCTGACAGTGTCTTTCTTCGCCTTACTGCCGTTTGGAAGATTGGCGGAAATCCCTTTGTCAGCGTTTGCCTTGAGCCTGATTTTCCTGGCCCGGTCAGACGAACACCGCCCTCGAATCCGCCGCGTGTCAATCATCGTTCTACCTATTTTTCTGTGCTTCTGGTTGCCCATGTTAGCGTCCAGCTTCGATTCATACATGCCGCAAAAAAGTTGGGTCAGTACGATTGCCGCATTGCGCTACCTGGCCGCAGCCATCAGCATGGCTGTTCTGTTACGGGCAGATTCGGCCCGTTGGCGCGTGGTCCGCTGGACCTCCTATTTGCTCGTTTTCTGGGCAGTTGACGGTTTTGTCCAATTGATTTTCGGTGTAGACCTTTTCGGTATCGCGATGAACCCGGACCGGTTGAATGCCCTGTTCGTACAGAAATACCAGTTTTATGGCCCGACCCTGGCGATGCTCTCGCCGTTGCTGCTGGAACATGCGCGCAAGCACTGGCCGGCCTGGGCCTGGGTCGGTGCATTCACGTTAATACTGGGTGCTGTTCTGATCGCCGGAATGCGGGCCGGTTGGCTAATCATGGGCCTCGTCCTGCTGGTCTACATGTGGTTGATGTTCAAGCGGGAAAACCGTGAACTGCGCAAAGCCTCTTTATCGATACCAGTATTCGTAATTACGGCAATCATCGGCAGCTACCTGGTTTCGCCGTTGTTCCAGGCAAGGATTGAACAGTCCCTGGCCATTACCCAGGGCTCCGAAGAGTCTGTCAGCCAGGCCAGCAGTCTGCGGATGCCCATCTTTAGAACCAGCCTGGCCATGTACGAGGCACACCCGTTCAACGGGGTTGGCGTAAGGGCTTTTCCCAGGGCCTACATGGACTACGCGGCGCCAGACGACATCCATATTAAAAACTCGGGCGGCATATCCGGTGCAACGCATGCCCATAACCTGGTGCTCGAGGTGATGTCGGATACCGGAAGCATCGGCTTGCTGGGGCTTTTTGCAGGCTTTGCGCTGGTTTTGCGTTTCTGGCGCAAAATGACCCCGGCCCGCCGTAACGAGGCCTTCCCTTTTGCACTGGCGCTGGCCCTGGTCCTGTTTCCGCTCAATTCCCACTTTGCGCTTTACGGCACGTATATGTCTTCATTGATCTGGATACTATTCGGGCTTTGGGCATCCTGTATCGACAAGAACCCAGCTTGAACAATGAGGGTTTTTTACTCGATTCTGCTCGTTCTCGCCACGCCTTTCGTATTGGCATATTTTGCCCTGCGCGGACTTCGGGACCGCAAATATGCGAGCCGCTGGCGTGAACGTTTTGGCTTTATCAACGTCCAGGGCCAAACCAACGGAATTTGGGTGCATACCGCTTCGGTCGGTGAGTTCAACGCAGCCAGCCCTTTGATCAGGGCGCTGGTCAAAGCGCATCCAGGCACACCACTGATCGTGACCACCCTAACCCCCACGGGTTCGGAACGGGTCAGGAGTGAACTCGGCGACAAGGTGTTACACAGCTACATACCCATAGATCTCTACGGGGCCGTCAATCGTTTTCTAAGCCGCCTCCGGCCCCGCCTGATCATCGTCATGGAAACCGAAATCTGGCCAAACCTGTACCTGCATTCACAGCGTTCGAATATACCGTTGTTGATGGCAAACGCACGACTTTCAGAACGGTCGACAAAACGATTTCGATATTTTTCCGGGTTTGTAAAGCGCGTCCTGCAGACCGTGACGTGGGTTGGCGCGCAAAGCCGCGCCGATGCAGATCGCCTTGTCATGTGCGGTGTAAACCCGCAAAGCATTGTTCTGACCGGCAATCTCAAATTTGACCTCAGTGTCCCGGCAAGCCTCGATGAAAGAGCAATAGCCCTGCGCTCCGGCTGGGGTGCGCAAAGACCGGTGCTTGTCGCAGGCAGCACGCATGAGGCGGATGAGAACATCGTCATTCCGGCTTTCGTGGAGTTGCTGAAATCCATACCGGACGCTCTGCTGATCCTGGTGCCACGTTATCCGGAGCGTTTTGCGCGCGCCACGCAGCTGGCAAAAACCGCTGGGCTACGCACAGAGTTACGCAGCCATGGCGCGGTCTGTTCGTCGCATACCCAGTGTTTTGTCATCGATACCATCGGTGAACTACTGGATTACTACGCCTGCGCCGATGTCGCATTTGTCGGGGGCAGTATGGGCGAGCAGGGAGGACATAACGCGCTCGAACCCGCGGCCCTCGGCAAGCCGGTTTTGATTGGCCCGAATATGGACAATGCGAAGGAGATCGCCGAGCAACTGTTGCAAGACAACGCCGCCCGGCGTGTCACCACTCAACAGGATTTCCGGCAGGCTGCAGAACAAATATTGATGGATGGCGCACTACGCGATCGAATGGGACAGGCAGGCCTGGGCCTGGTGGAGAAAAACAAGGGTGCCCTGGAACTGACAATTAAAGCAATCGATAGGCTGCTCTGATACCAAGTCTCAAACGAAGGCAACGTCATCCCCGCGAAAGCGGGGACCTGTATGATTCAAAGGAAGGTTGAACAGGTTTGTCTGTTTGTTTCTGCTCAACGTCAGGAGTTCCCTGCTTTCGCGGGGATGACAGTGATAGTTGTTAAAGCAGGGTTGGCGTTACTTAATCCAGGATGGCGTTAACTTTCTCGAGGTCTTCCTTGGCCAAAACGCCTGCCGCCGCCTTTAATCTCAGGTGGTCGACGATGTAGGTATGACGCGCCAGTGAATTATCCCGTTGTGCCTGGAAGTAACGTTGCTGGGAAATGAGCACATCCACGATGGTACGGGTACCGACTTCGAAGCCGGCTTGCGTTGCCTCCAGCGCACTTTCCGCTGAAATCATCGCCTGCCCGAAGGCGCCGACCTGTTCGATACCTGCGATCACGGCACGATAGGCATTTTTTGTCGCCCGAACGACTGCTCTTTGCTGCTGGTCGAGATCTTCGTTAACGGCGTTGAGTAAGTGCCGTGCCTGGCGTGTCCTGGAAGTGATTAAACCACCCTGGTACAGGGGTACGCTGAGCTGCAGGCCAATCTGATTGTCATCACTGCCGACCGTGGTCGTTGCGAAGTTTTCGCCGGTGAGGTTGGTAAATGCCCGCTTGTTGTTGGTGAAGCGATTCAAACTTCCAACCAGGTCGAGAGTTGGATAATGACCGGATTTCTGTAAGCGGATGTTGGCATCTGCAATTTCGACACCCATGCGTGTAAAGATGACGGCCGGGTTGTACTGCATGGCGATATCAACCCACTCCTCGGGGCTTTCCGGCAACGGTGCGACCAGGGGTAAAACTTCCTGCAAAGGGTCATAATCATCGAAATATTGCCCGGTAAGCTCGTAAAGCGCCTCTTTGGTATCCGCCAGGTTATTGCGGGAGACGATCGTGCGGGCGCGTGCATTGTCATAACTCGCACGCGCTTCATGGACGTCGGTGACAGCGGTCAGACCCACCTCAAAACGCTGTTCAGCCTGCTCGAACTGCCGTTTCAGTGCTTTTTCTTCAGCCTCGGCAAAAATGACACCATCCTGAGCCGTCAAGACACTGAAATAGCCACCAGCAACCCTTACCAGGAAATTCTGGTAGGCAATATTGTAGTTTGCCTCAGCCTGGCTGACCTGGCCGCGCGCAATATCGAGGTTCTCATAATTGCTTTGCGCATACAGCGACTGGCGGAGATCAAAACTGTAGTACTCCGTATCAATATCACTTTCTTGTTTTGACCGTGGCTGAACCGAACCATCTGGAAATACAACCTCACCAATTTTCGTCGTGGCGTCGCCCCAGGTGCGCCCGGCACTGCCGCTGATCGTCGGTAACAGGTTTGACCAGGCCTGCCGGGTGTTTTCGCCGGTAGCGTCCTTGCGGTACGCAGCAGCCCGTAGCTGCGGATCTTCTTTGATTGCCAGGTCATGAATACCCACGAGGTCCACGGCGAAAACCGGTGACGAGAATAAACAGACAGCCGCTATCAAAAGCTTGTTAATATTGATATCGAACTTCATTACCAACTCCTAAAATCTTAAAATTCAAACTCCGGTGCTTTCTCGGCATCGATAAGCCTGGCAAGGTCCGTCTCAAACAAACTTTCTTCTCGCCATTCGGTTGCATTGAGTTTTGTCAAAAGCCTGGCTTCCATTGCTGGAGATTCTCCACAAACGATAAAGATGCGTCCGCCAGGGTTAACCCAGCCACGGAAGTGATCCGGAATCTTTGGAACTGAACCGGTCACAACGAGTACGTCATGAGCCTGCTCCGGCTGCCATCCAGTCATGACGTTGCCGGTTTCGAGTTCCACGTTGTGGATGCCTTTCTCTTTCAGCTTGGCCGCAACCTCGGTTGAAAACT
>Ga0316201_10000457_pt1 | contig 23038 bp, 20 predicted proteins | sample CS6wburrow_MG_FD_204516 | JGI IMG/M metagenome (GOLD analysis project Ga0316201, IMG submission 204516) | Coastal sediment microbial communities from Delaware Bay, Delaware, United States - CS-6 worm burrow | ecosystem: Environmental > Aquatic > Marine > Coastal > Sediment | place: USA... | reverse complement strand
GTTGTGAGTACAGGTGGTAAACAGTACAAAGTAGCGCAGGGCGACGTCTGCCGCATCGAAAAACTGGATGCCGAAGAAGGTGCTGCTGTCGAGCTCGACAAAGTACTGCTGATCGCCGATGGCGACAAAATCAACATCGGCACCCCGCTGGTATCCGGTGGCAAAGTCACAGCCGTGGTCAAGACCCATGGCCGTGCCGATAAGGTCGAGATCATGAAGTTCCGCCGTCGCAAACACCATCAGAAGCGTACCGGCCATCGCCAGTACTACACTGAAATCGAAATCACCGGCATTGCCGGCTAAGGCCAGCTAAGCGCCAGACGCAAGCGGCATAAGAGGAGCACTCTACAATGGCACATAAGAAAGCGGCGGGCAGTACCCGCAACGGACGCGAGTCGGAATCCAAGCGACTGGGCGTGAAAAGATACGGCGGCGAGACTGTACTCGCAGGCAACATCCTGGTTCGCCAGCGCGGCACCCAGTTCCACGCCGGCACCAACGTGGGCATGGGACGCGACCACACCCTGTTCGCCAAGGCTGAAGGCCAGGTGGTATTCGAAACCCGCGGCCCGAAAAATCGCAGAACCATCAGCGTACAGCCGGCCTGAGGCGCAGACCTCTCTGCTTAAAAAAGCCCCGGGTTCGGGGCTTTTTTTATGAATGTGGAAAATGCGCCGCAAATGAACGCTAATAAACGCAAATGAAAAACTCACTTTATTTGTATGATAAATGGATTCATTGCTACAGTGCATCTGGAATGACTGAACAGCATAGATTTAATTTGCGTTTATTAGCGTTCATTTGCGGCTAAAGTGTTCTTGCACCATAACTAGAATTAACTGACATGAAATTCGTAGACGAAGTCACTATCAAGACCATCGCGGGCGACGGCGGTAACGGCGTGGTCCACTTTCGTCGCGAGAAATATATCCCCAAGGGCGGCCCCGACGGCGGTGACGGCGGCGATGGCGGCAGTGTCTACCTGGTGGGTGATAACAACCTCAATACCCTCGCCGATTTTCGCCATGTGCGTACCTATACCGCTGAAGCCGGTAAAAAAGGCTCGGGCCAGCAGATGACTGGCAAGGGCGGAGATGACCTCTTTGTACCTGTGCCGGTCGGCACCCTGATCTTCGACACCACCACCGACGAGCTGATCGGCGACATTACCGAGGCCGGTCAAAGCATCAAGGTGGCGCAGGGCGGCTTTCACGGTCTGGGCAACACGCGCTACAAAAGCTCGACCAACCGCGCCCCACGAAAATGCACCCCGGGTACGCCGGGCGAACGCCGTGTGTTGCGCCTCGAACTCAAGGTGCTGGCCGATGTCGGCCTGCTGGGCATGCCCAACGCGGGCAAGTCGACTTTGATCCGCGCGGTCTCCTCGGCCAAACCCAAGGTGGCGGATTACCCCTTTACCACGCTTTACCCCAACCTGGGCGTGGTGCGCGTCGGCGATTACCAGAGTTTCGTGGTGGCGGATATTCCAGGCCTGATCGAAGGCGCTTCAGAAGGTGCCGGGCTCGGCATCCAGTTTCTCAAGCACCTGTCGCGCACCGGTCTGCTGCTGCATTTGATCGACATCGCCCCGGCTGACGGCAGCGACCCGATCGACAGCGCGCGCAAGATCCTGCTCGAGCTCGGCCGCTTCAGTGACGAGCTGCTCGATAAACCACGCTGGCTGGTGCTAAACAAAACCGACCTGGTGGATGAGGCTGCGCTGGCGGAAAAACGCTCGGCCATTGTCGAGGCGCTCGACTGGAAGGGCCCGGTCTACAGCATATCCGCACTGGCGAACAAGGGCACTGATGAGCTGGCGAAAGACATCATGCGCCACCTGGAATTAAAAAAAGAACAAGAGCAAGAGCATGACAACGCGTGAAAGCCTGGGTCAATCAAAACGCTGGGTAGTCAAAATTGGCAGTTCGCTGATCACTGACGAAGGCCGCGGCCTGGACCGCAAAGCTATCCAGAACTGGGCACAGCAAATGGCCGAACTACGCAGCCAGGGCAAGGAGCTGGTACTGGTATCCTCCGGCGCCGTGGCAGAAGGCATGGCCAGGCTCGGCTGGAAGCGGCGCCCGCACGCACTGCATAAACTTCAGGCCGCTGCCGCGCTCGGCCAGATGGGGCTGGTGCAGCAGTTTGAATCCTGTTTCAAGCAGCACGGCATTCTCACCGCGCAGGTGTTACTTACCCACGATGACCTGAGTAACCGCAGCCGTTACCTGAATGCGCGCAGCACGCTGCAAACCCTGCTCGATCTCGGCGCCATCCCCATCATTAACGAAAACGACACCGTGGCCACCGAAGAAATCCGCCTCGGCGATAACGACACCCTGGCGGCGATGGTGAGCAACCTGGTCGAAGCCGACCTGATGGTGCTGCTAACCGATCAACCGGGCCTGTACACAGCGGATCCACGCAGCAGCAAGGTCGCTGAACTGATTTCGGAAACCGACGCCTGCAACCCCGCACTGGTCAGCATGGCGGGCGATGGCGGCGCGCTCGGTCGTGGCGGCATGCGCACCAAGGTACGCGCGGCACAACGCGCGGCACGCTCAGGCGCCAACACCCTGATCGCTGCCGGCAGCCAGGAAAATGTATTGCTCAGAATTGCACGCGGCGAAACCCTCGGCAGCCTGCTGCTGGCAAAAGCCGAACCGATCACTGCACGCAAGCAATGGCTGGCCAACCAGCTCAATATCAGCGGCACGCTGCAGCTCGACGCCGGCGCCAGTAACGCCTTGCTGCGTGCCGGCGTCAGCCTGCTCGCGGTCGGCGTGAAACAGGTCAGCGGCAACTTCAAACGCGGCGAGCTGGTGAGCTGCATCGCCGATGACGGCCATGAAATCGCCCGCGGCCTGGTCAATTACAGCGCCGAAGAAGCCAGCAAGATCAAAGGCATGGCCAGCGATAAAATCGAATCCATCCTCGGCTACATCGACGAACCCGAGCTGATCCACCGCGACAACCTGGTGCTGGTTTAAGCATGGTTATCAAGTCTAAATGAGAATTAAAAACTAATAATGAACCGCAGAGGCGCAGAGTACGCAGAGAAAAACATTTGGGGTTAAAGGCAGGAAAACCTGGTTATTCAGGTTGAGACTTAATAACGACATGTAATTATTCGCTTTAACTTTCATGTTTGTTTTTACCTCTGCGTACTCTGCGCCTCTGCGGTTTCGCTTTTAAGCTTTTTGTTTTTCAGGCACGCACAAAAAAGCCGGTCAGTGACCGGCTTTTTCGATAATACTGTAGCTGAAAGCTTACATCGCGCGGATGTTGGTGTTCATGCGGCTTTTATGGCGTGACGCCTTGTTGGCATGAATCAGGCCTTTGCCGGCCATGCGGTCGATGACCGGGCAGGCTTCTTTATAGGCAGTTTCGGCAGCAGACTTGTCACCTGCGCCCACGGCGCTGTATACACGCTTGATGTAAGTACGCATCATCGAGCGCATACCCGCATTTTGAGTGCGATGATTTTCGGCCTGTTTGGCGCGTTTCTTTGCTTGTGCGGAATTAGCCAAGGCGGCATACCTGTGTCTGGAAAAAAGAGGGCGTAAAATGCCAGTTTTAGAGGGTTTTGTCAATCAGTTTTCGCTACAATTGGCGCTCGATTGTAGTTCATGCACCAGCACTGAAGGGGATTCACACTGAGTACGCGGCTTTTGCACTCCACCATCATGGTGGGTGGCATGACACTGGTGTCACGAATATTCGGGCTGCTGCGCGATATCACGCTCGCCACGCTGTTTGGCGCCAGCGGCGGTACCGACGCCTTCCTGGTCGCTTTCAAGATCCCCAATTTCATGCGCCGGCTGTTCGCCGAGGGCGCTTTTTCGCAGGCGTTTGTCCCGGTATTTTCCGAATACAAGGAAAAGCGCGGCCGGATTGAACTGCAGGACCTGCTCGATCACGTCGCCGGCAAGCTCGGCGGTGTTTTGCTGGTGATCACGATTATCGGCTCACTCGCCGCGCCGGGACTGGTCTATGTGTTCGCCCCCGGCTTCAGCGACGAACCCGACCGCTTTGCGCTCACTGCCGAGCTGCTGCGCATCACCTTCCCCTACCTGTTCTTTATCGCGCTGGTGGCGTTTGCCGGCGGGATCCTCAACAGTTATGGCCGCTTCGGCGTGCCGGCGTTTACCCCGGTGATTCTCAACCTGTGCCTGATTGGCGCGGCCTGGTGGCTGGCACCGATGTTCGACGAACCACTGATGGCACTGGCCTGGGGGGTGTTCGCCGCCGGCCTGCTGCAACTGCTGTTCCAGTTTCCGTCGCTGATCAAGCTCGGCCTGATGCCGCGGCCGCGCATCGCGCGCAAACACGAGGGCGTGACAAAAATCCTCAAGCTGATGCTGCCCGCGGTGATCGGCTCCTCGGTGGCGCAGATCAACCTGCTGCTCGATACTGTCATCGCCTCGTTCCTGGTGGCGGGCAGCGTGAGCTGGCTGTATTACTCTGACCGCCTGCTCGAGTTCCCGCTCGGCGTGCTTGGCATCGCGGTAGCCACGGTGATCCTGCCGGTACTTTCGAGCCAGCATGCGCGCGCGTCCACAACCGAATTCAGCAGCACGCTCAACTGGGCGATGCGGCTGGTGCTGATTATTGCCATGCCGGCGTGCATCGGCCTGCTGATGCTGTCAGCACCCGTGCTCGCGGCCCTGTTTCAGTACGGTGAATTCAGCGCCAGCGATACCCATCTCGCCAGCCTGAGCCTGATGGCCTACATTCTCGGCCTGCCGGGTTTCATCATGATCAAGGTACTGGCACCCGGGTACTACGCGCGCCAGGATACACGCACCCCGGTGCGTATCGCCATCATCGCCATGATCAGCAACATGGTGATGAATATCCTGTTCGTCGCGCCGCTTGTCTTGCTCGAGTATGAAGCCCCGCATGTCGGGCTGGCGCTGGCCACCACCTGCTCGGCGTATATCAATGCCGTTATGCTTTATCGCGGTCTGCACAGCAGTAAAATATTCATCCCGGTACCCGGCTGGGGCAAACTGTTGGTGCAGATCGCGCTGGCCTGCGGCCTGATGGCGCTGCTGCTGTGGCAAATCACGCCGGCGCTATCGACCTGGTCCGACTGGCCGGCGCACGAGCGCCTGCTACGACTCGGGCTTGTAATCGTGCTCGCCATCAGCGCTTATTTTAGTGTGCTGTGGCTGTCGGGCGTGCGCCCGGCCAGCCTGAGGCGCGGCTGATGCAGCTAATCCGCGGGCTCTACAATCTGCGCCCCGAGCACCGGGCCGGTGTGCTCACCATCGGCAATTTCGACGGCCTGCATCTCGGCCACCAGGCCCTGCTGGCGCTGCTCAAACAACAGGCGGATAAATTCCAGACGCATTCCTGCCTGCTCAGTTTCGAGCCCCTGCCGCACGAATACTTCAACCGCAAGCACGGCAGCAACGCGACCGGCCGGTTGATGAACACCCGCGAAAAACTCGATGCCCTGCAACAACTCGATGCCGACCTGAGTCCGGATTTCCTGTTGCTGATGAATTTTTCCGATGCGCTGGCTCACATGCGCGCCGCAGATTTCATCCAGACAATCCTGGTCGATGCGCTGGCTATCCAGGCGCTGGTGATCGGCGATGATTTCCGTTTTGGCCGCGGCCGCGAAGGCAATATCGATACGCTGATCGAGTCGGGTGAGCGCCACGGTTTCGAGGTTGAAGCCCTGTCCACTCACGAACTCGACGACTTGCGCGTCAGCAGCACCCGCGTGCGCGAAGCCCTGCAACAGGACCGGCTGGATGATGCCAGCCGCATGCTGGGGCGTGATTACCGGATTTGCGGTCACGTGGTGCACGGTGAAAAACGCGGCCGCACTATCGGTTTTCCCACCGCCAATATTCGCCTCAAACGCAGTGCCAGCCCGATTCACGGCGTGTATTCTGTTACCATGCACACTGCCGAGCACGGCGCGCTGCCCGCGATTGCCAATGTCGGTGCGCGCCCCACCGTGGCGGGGTCTGAAATCCGGCTTGAAGTCCACGTATTTGATTTTTCCGGTGACCTCTACGGACAGAGCGTTTGTGTCGCGTTTCATCATAAAATACGCGCTGAACATAAATTCGAGAGCTTCGATGCCCTCAGGCAACAGATACAGCTAGATTGTGAGCAGGCGCGCAAATTGCACGGCCTGCCAGCAGCAGACTAATTGACAACTTTTTCAGAATTCCATGAGCGACTACAAGCACACCCTCAACCTGCCCCACACCGAATTTCCCATGCGCGGCAACCTGGCTCAGCGCGAGCCCGAAATGCTGAAGACCTGGGAGGCCAGCGGGCTCTACCAGAAAATTCGCACGGCCAGCGAAGGTCGGCCGACGTTTGTGCTGCACGATGGCCCGCCGTATGCGAACGGCGATATTCATATCGGCCACGCGGTCAACAAGATTCTGAAAGACATTATTATCAAGAGCCGCACGCTCGACGGATTTAACGCGCGTTATGTGCCGGGCTGGGATTGCCACGGTCTGCCGATCGAGCTCATGGTAGAGAAAAAAATCGGCAAGGCCGGGGTCAAGGTCGATGCCAAAACCTTTCGGCAGAAGTGCCGCGAATACGCCGCCAGACAGGTCGATGGCCAGCGCCGTGATTTCAAACGCCTGGGCGTACTCGGTGACTGGGACACGCCCTACCTCACCATGGATTATAAATTCGAAGCCAATATCGTGCGCGCACTGGGCAAGGTGATCGAAAACGGTCATCTGCACAAAGGCAGCAAGCCGGTGCACTGGTGCCTGGATTGCGGCTCGGCACTCGCCGAAGCCGAAGTTGAATATAAAGATAAAGAATCGCCCGCGATCGATGTTGCGTTTCGCGCGGCCGATAACAAACAGTTTCTCGATGCATTCAAGTGCGACAAAGGCGAAGGCGATGTCGCCGTCGTCATCTGGACCACCACACCCTGGACCCTGCCCGCCAACCAGGCCGTGGCGCTGCATCCCGAGTTTGAATACCAGCTGATCCAGGTACACAGCGATAACGGCGCCATGCGGCTGGTGCTGGAAACCACGCTGGCAGACGCTGCGCTTAAGCGTTATGGATTCGATGATCACACAGTACTGGCGCAGTGCAAAGGCAGTGCGCTGGAAAACCTGTTACTCAAACACCCATTTTACACGCGGCAGGTACCGGTCATCCTGGGCGATCATGTCACCACCGAAACCGGTACCGGTGCGGTACACACCGCACCCGGTCACGGCCAGGATGACTTCGTGGTGGGTAATCGTTACGGGCTCGAAGTCTATAATCCGGTTGGTGGCGACGGCGTATTTTTACCCGACACCGAACTGTTTGCAGGCCTGCATGTTAATAAAGCCAACGATGCGATTCTTGACGCCCTGCGCAACAACAACGCCCTGCTCAAACTGGCAAGACTGAAACACAGTTATCCGTGCTGCTGGCGCCACAAAACACCGATCATTTTCCGCGCCACACCACAGTGGTTTATCAGCATGCAGCAAAATGATTTGCGCAAACAGGCAATGGCGGAAATCGACAAAACTGAATGGCTGCCCGACTGGGGCCGTGCGCGTATCGAAGGCATGGTCAAGGGTCGACCGGACTGGTGCATCTCGCGCCAGCGCACCTGGGGTGTGCCGATTACATTATTCGTCCACAAGGAAAGCGGCGAATTACATGCCGACACTGCCAGCCTGATCGAACAGGTTGCACAGCGCATCGAACAAAACGGTATCGACGCATGGTTCGAACTCGATGCGGCCGAGTTGCTCGGCAAAGAGGCTGCGCATTACGACAAGGTCAGTGACACCCTCGATGTCTGGTTTGACTCCGGCGTGACCCATAGCTGCGTGCTGGGTAAGCGTCGTGATTTGAGTTTTCCTGCCGATCTTTATCTCGAAGGCTCCGACCAGCACCGCGGCTGGTTCCAGTCATCATTGCTGACCTCGGTCGCGATGAATGGCGTTGCGCCTTACAAATCAGTATTGACCCACGGTTTCACTGTTGACGCACAGGGTCACAAGATGTCGAAGTCTCTGGGCAACGTGATCGCGCCGCAAAAAGTGGTGAATTCACTCGGTGCCGACATTCTTCGCCTGTGGGTCGCGAGCAGTGATTACAGCGCCGAGATGACGGTGTCGGATGAAATACTTAAACGTGCCGCAGACTCGTATCGACGCATTCGTAATACCGCGCGCTTCCTGCTCGCCAATCTCAACGGTTTTGATCCGGTGCAGCACCAGCTCAAACCCGAAGCCATGCTGTCACTTGATCGCTGGGCGGTGGCACGTTGTGCAAAGTTACAACAAGACATCATCGAAGCGTACAAGACCTACAGCTTCCACGTGATCTATCAAAAACTGCATAACTTCTGTTCGGTTGACCTGGGCGGTTTTTATCTCGACATTATCAAGGACAGGCAGTACACCACGCAGGCAGACAGTGTTGCGCGGCGCTCTGCGCAAACCGCGTTGTATCATATCGCCGAGGCCATGTGCCGCTGGATGGCGCCTATCCTGAGTTTTACTGCCGAAGAAATCTGGCAGCAAATACCGGGTGAGCGCGGTGAGTCTGTGTTGCTAGAAACCTGGTATACCGATTTGTTCGAACTCGACAGTAACGATACGATGAATATGGACTTCTGGTTGCGCGTGCTGGAAACACGCGGCGCAGTCAGCAAACAGCTTGAAGCCTTACGCGCAAGCAACCAGATTGGATCATCTCTGGACGCCGAAGTCACGTTGTTTTGCAACGGTTCTCTGCAGTCCGACCTGAACAAACTCGAAGACGAACTGCGTTTTGTTCTGATAACATCGGAAGCAGGCACGCAATCGCCGGAAGCAGCCAGTGAAGGATCCAGCACAGTCAAACTCGACAGTGGCGAAACACTGCGTATTTATGCGCGCGCCTCAGCGCATGAGAAATGCATACGCTGCTGGCATCACCGCGCAGACGTTGGCACTCACAGCGAACATCCCGAGCTATGCGGACGCTGCGTGGATAATGTTAGCGGTAGCGGCGAACAGCGCCGCTTCGCCTGAGACCTATGATGAAATGGTATGGACTCAGCCTGCTGGTCATTGTGCTTGACCAGTTGAGCAAACAGTTTGCCGAAGCACAACTCGTATATCACAAGTCGATCGCCATGTTCCCGGGTTTTAATTTTACCCTGATGTATAACGAAGGCGCGGCGTTCAGTTTTCTGAGCGATGCCGGCGACTGGAAACGCTGGTTTTTTACCACGCTTTCGCTGGGCGTTAGTATCGTTCTCATAGTCTGGATAAAACGCCTCGAAAGCGACAAACGCATTCTTGCGGCCGGGCTAGCATTGATTCTCGGCGGCGCTATCGGCAATGTTATAGACCGCATTCTGTTTGGCCATGTCATCGACTTCATCGACGTTTACTACCAGTCACATCACTGGCCGGCATTCAATATAGCAGATTCCGCCATTGTGCTCGGCGCCTGCCTGTTGATACTGGATATGTTTCAGGAACACAAAACCAATGGCTGAACAAATAAATATGCAGAGCCTGGTGCTACTGCATTACAGCATCGAACTAATTAACGGTACGCAGATTGAAAGCAGTTTTGATGATGAACCAGTTGAAGTCAGGATGGGACGCGGTGACCTGACCGAAGGCATGGAACTGGCCATCTTTGGACTCAAGGAAGGCGACAAACAAACATTAACACTAACGCCTGAACAGGGCTTTGGTATACGCGATGAAGATAATATTCACGACATGCCGTTGTCGGATTTTCCCGAAGAACTCAAACCCGAGCCCGGACTGACGTATATGTTCGGCACACCTGAAGGCGATGACATCCCCGGGACCGTGCAGTCGATCCATGACGACATGGCCGAAGTTGACTTTAATCATCCGCTTGCCGGACAGTCACTGGTATTCAGTGTAGAGATTCTCGGCATTAACAATGCACAAGCGCAGATACACGAGGACTCCTGAAAATGGACGTCTACCTGGCTAATCCACGTGGATTTTGCGCGGGTGTTGACCGTGCAATCGAAATTGTCGAACGTGCACTGGATATTTTCGGCGCGCCGATTTATGTGCGCCACGAGGTGGTACACAATAAATACGTCGTCAACGACCTGATCAACAAGGGCGCTGTATTTGTTGAAGAGCTCGACGAAATCCCCGACGATGCCACGGTTATTTTTAGTGCGCATGGTGTATCGCAAAGTGTGCAACGTGAAGCCGCGTTACGTACCTTGCGCGTGTTTGATGCCACCTGTCCATTGGTGACCAAGGTACACCTCGAAGTCGCACGGCATGCGAAACAAGGTGACGATGTTATTTTAATTGGCCATGCCGGACATCCCGAGGTCGAAGGCACACTTGGACAATATGAAAAAAATGCAACGGGCAGTATTCGCCTGGTCGAATCGACTGGCGATGTCGATTTATTGCAAGTAAACGATGACAGTAAACTTGCCTATGTTACCCAGACCACGCTTTCAGTAGATGACACACAGGAAATCATCAACCGACTCAAACAGCGCTTTCCAGGTATCAAAGGTCCACGCAAGGACGATATTTGCTATGCAACCCAAAACCGGCAGGATGCGGTGCGCGAGCTTGCACAAAAAGTAGACTGCGTGCTGGTGATTGGCTCTGCAAACAGTTCGAATTCAAACCGTTTGCGCGAGCTTGCCCAAAAGCAGGGTGTTGATGCCTATCTCATAGATGGCGCTGAGGACATCCTTGATTCGTGGCTGCGCGATAAACATTCCGTTGGCGTCACAGCTGGCGCGTCTGCACCCGAACTGCTGGTGCGTGAGGTGATGAATTGCCTGCAACAGAAACACCATGCCACAGTTCACCTGGATGATGGTAATTCTGAATCGGTGCGTTTTCAGTTACCCAGAGAACTCAGAAAACAACAAAGCACAAATTAAAAAGGCCTGAATATTCAGGCCTTTTTAATATTATCGAAACACGGCTTTTTACCAGCAGGCGGCCGGTGTTTTTATACCTGACGAACTCAGTGTCAACACCCTGCAGTCACCCGCACTCGTCGTAGTATCGTTTACCTGGGCCCGGCCAGCGACAGCAGTTGCAGTAGTCGTAAACCCGGTCAACAAATTGGGCGATGTAATACTGAGGGTATACAGCCCGTCATCTGAAGTCGTGCTGACATTCAGCCCCGCCGCACCCAGCGACGTAGTGTAGGTGTTGTTTTGTAGATAGAAGCGTTCTTCGCGGTCTACCAGCCGGGTCAGCGCTACCTTGGCATCTGCGCGTCGCGATTTTTTCATATAGCTATCATAACTCGGATAGGCTATCGCACTGATGACGCCGATGATCGCAACGACGACCATCAGTTCGATGAGCGTGAAGCCCCGAGATTTTTTGCTGGTTATAATCATGGTTCTATCCTGTCCAGTTGTAATCAAACTACTGTTGCTCAACTTCATACCAGTAGGTCTTCTGCACTTTAAATAAATCACCTGTATTCTGCAATTCTGTACCCACTGCAACTGCACTGCCGCCTTCGGTTACTATTACTGAAGGTGATGGCGGGATACCACCGCGTTTCAGGTAGGTTTTGCGGTCTTCACGCGTCTTGCTGACCGTGCCTGACAGATTATAGGTTGGTGTACCGTCAGTAACATTGAGGAAATACAGAGAGCCTGTACCTGCCTGGGGTATGCAGCTATTGATGGCGGTGAGAGTATCATCCGGAATGAAGGTCGTCAGGATGCCTACACCGTTAAGAATCAATGGCTCAGCCAGCGACTTCTCACCGATAAATGATCCATCAAGCTCTTCCAGTGAAATATACCAGCCTTTTGCAGAAGTCAGCGAAGTCGCCGCAGTTGCTTTCTGTGTGCTATTGCCCTGGCCGATTATATTGCTGGTCGTGTCATACAAATTAGCTTCGGTTAGCGTTGTATATTGCACACTGCCACTGACCTTGGGCGCACTGTATATAGCATCTTCACGAATCATGTAAATCCTGTCGTGAACATTTACGTCAAGCGGCCCTGCACGATAACCGGTCGCACCCAGTATTGACAGATACGGCGCCTTGCCTGCCTGCACGATCAGCGCTACATCCGGCGGGTAATAGAACCGGCGTGTATCTGCAGCCGAGCTGTCCACCGCGAAATCTGCAATGCGGCCACCCGTTATAAGCGTAGCCAGGTCAGAGCTCGTATTACTCTCCTTGATGTCAAAGCGCCATAACTGGCCACCCATGTCGCCCACATAGAGGTGATCGATAAAACCGCTACCGTTCACATCAAGCGGCTTCACACGCGAGGGAATACTGTAATCCATGTCAGTCAACTGCAGATCGGCAGCTGCATCAGGACCGGCACGCCAGAGTAATGCACCGGTTTCAGCATCGGCGATAAATACGCCGCGACCAACACTATCTGCTGTGCGTTCGGTGACAGCGTCCTGGTTAACATCATAACCGCCGCCGAATATCAGCACGGTTTTCTCAACGCCATTGAGTTTGAGTTTTTCAACATTGGGCGTTGACCAGGTCTGGCCCAGTTCAGCGTAATCACCCGTACCGCCTTCAATCACCCAGCGCAGTTTTGGACTGTTACGATCGGTGACATCGAGCGAATAAATGTAGTTACCGCCGCGACGCATACCTATATACAGGTAGACGTGTTCGCTTGCACCCGAGACCGTGCCATCCTTGTTAGTATCTTTTACCCAGGCAACCACGCTGCCGTCCAGGCCATATGACTTGGGACTGCTGCCGTTGTCATCAAATATTACACTCAGGTTAGACAGTAATTCTTTAGGTATGAAAGAGAAATACTCCGTACCCGTCTGCGTATTCACAGCGTGCAGATAGCCATCATTGGTTGCGATATAAGCCACCAGGTCTGGATCATTCTCACCATCACCGTCACTGTCAGTCGCCAGCTGGCCATACTGCACCAGTGCAGGTTCAGCATGCAACGGGTCGCCGATCTGCAGACGCGCATCGGTCAAATCACCATTCAGATTGATATCCTGTATATCCAGACCCTTGGTCCAGTCGAGCAGGCTCTCACGGTAGGGGATCGTGGGGATAAAGTCAGGCTTGCCAACAATGTCCAGCATGGCTTCTGTAATGAGCGCGTTGCTCTTGTCCAGCCTGTTGGTTGACACTGTCAGGCTTTGTTTCGCTGTCGGCGGTGACAGCACCCCGTTGGTGCTGGTGTAACTATCCGGATAGGTATACACATTACGCGCGTTTGTCAGATGTTGTGCCGATCCGCCTTCGCCTACTTCAGGCCCATCGGGTGAAGTGGTTGGTGTCCAGTAGCTGACAATTCCATTATCGAAGAAGCCGGTGGTAGCATTTATCGCAGGATTACCCAGCTTGTCAGCAATAAAGGGCAGTTTTTCAGTAGTGTTGCCGTCACCGTCAGCGTCGATAGTATCAATCGCAAAATCAAGTTTGTATTTCTTGAAGTTGCCACTCCAGTGCGGATTGTTAGACGGCTTGAACAGAGTAAAGTAAAGGTCACTCAAATGTGTCGAACGGTTGAACGCATTCACAGACACCGCTGGTGATGAAAACGTACTGTCAATTTCCAGCACCTGGGTCACAATATTTGAAAACGCCGCGGTCAGCGAAATTGCATCCTTGACCGGGTAATATTCACCAACTCCAGTTGCAGACTTACTCGCCTGCGCAGTCGCTTTAAGCAGCACCTGGTCAGTCTCCAGACCAATGGTGAAAGTCGATATAAACTGGTCGCCACTGACGAAAGTGTTCTGGTCGGTTTGGCCAATCTCCGCTGCGATTTCATCCAGGCAGTTGTCAACACAGCTGGTAACACCGATCCTGTTCTGGCGCGCCGTACTTACAATATCTGAAGTCGGCTCACCGTCAGTCAGCAGTACGATAAAGTTTTTCTGGCATTCGCCAATAATCGGCGATTTGTAATCCGGCCCACCCGAAGGGGTTCTTGAGTCAGGGTGGCTGGGCTTGGACGATACAGCCGTAGAGCCGACCGTGTTCTGACCCGTGGAATTAACACCATAGTCGACGCTATCACCCTGCATGTAGGATACAGCCTCATAAAAAGTTTCCGCTAACGGCGTGTTACCGTCGTGATACATCAGCCCCAGCTCGTAGATGAAATCTGCCCTGGTTGCACTGATCTCACCCATGGGGGTGACCACCATGCCGCCATCGCCACCTCTGTCATAGCGCATCAAACCAATATTGATGCCTGTACTGGTATTGATAACATCCGTCAGCGCATCCTGCATGACCTTGAGGCGCGTGCCCAGGATCGTGGTTTCGGATACCAGGTAATTCAGATAATTGCCGGTATAGATAGATTCGCTCGAACCGGCGCTGCCCCAGTTAAGTGAGCCAGGGGCGCTTGACTTCCAGCCACCAGACGAATTAGTTGCATAGGGCTGGCCATCACCGGTTACCTCACCATGCACGCCCTGGTCAGCGCGACATTCGACCGGCTGAGTCAGCCTGTTATCATCAATCCCGTTAACCGATCTCCACCTCGTCGAACCACTCACCAAACGATACTGGGCAATACGATCTGTGTAAAATCCGGCAGTAGTCAACGGGCTGACTGCACTGTCACACTTGAACGAGGTTGCATTAAATTGATCTCGCGTAGTGATATCATAACCAAACATCGGGCCGAATGGCTGGCAATACATCTGCGGGCCCGTGTACGTCGTACCCGTTACTTCCCGCCCGTTAAAATTGATTTGCGTATAGAGCCGGGTGGTATCGAAGCAACCTGCATAAACACTCGCCGGGTTATAAGGTGGCAGACTTGTCACCAAACCATCCATACTGCCGGAAGTATCGAGCACGAACAATATGTTGGCGCGTGAGAAAACCGCGCTGGTGCTCGACGTCGAGGCGGTATATATCTCGATATCATCTGCGACTACCGGTAAGCAGGAAAACGTCCCATATAACATACCAATAACTGCAAACTTTAATTTAATGCCGACAGGTTTCATGATAACCACCTCGTAAAATTTTGTGCGTTAAGCCTAACGCGCAAGCTGTAATCTATTAAATACTCTGAATCCAAACCGCGTTACCACTTGATCCGAGTTACTTTTGTGTGCTCTCTGTTAATAAACACTGTCGCCGACCGGCCAATTCTACCAGCGGCTTTCTTCAGAGGAACTTCAACATTATTTTCGTAGGCACGCGTTTCTGGCGTAATCGCGACTTTAAGCTCTTCGCAATGGTCGCAGATTCTGCCTTGTACAAATCCGCTATTATCGTCATTCAGGCTGATGCGTAGCGAGCTAATTTCCATTGCATCTTCGAGCGATGTAACAGCACCTACATTTGCAGTAGCGATGAACAATAACTGCGCGAATATAAAATTTAGTATCTTGTTTTTCATAGCATCACCGTAGATTGAATTAAATTTCCGGACACGCGGCTGCAGGAAAGCGCACGCCCTGTGCCTGCACCGAAGTCGCTGAGCCGGTTGTAGTCTGGCCACTTGCGCGCACACTGAATGAATTCATCGAGAACCCTTTGCCCTCTTCCAGGCTGCTACCCACCTGCTTTGCACAATCGTCCCAGGTAGTGACTGATGATGCAGCAATATCAAGGCCGACTGGTGCGTATGTTATCGTCTGCTTAAAACCGGCAAGCGTAGAGTCAGCGACAAACTTCTGGTAATCATTTGTATTGAGCGGATCATTCAGCGATGCTGCTATATCAATGAGTGATTGCGCAGCTTCAAACGCCGTGTTGCGTTGCTGAGCGTTACTCGCCACTTTTAATTCCAGGGACGAACTCTGCATGGATGCAACACCGATGAGTGTCAGTACGATGAGCAGTACCAGCGACATCACTAATACTGCGCCCTGTTGTCTGTTTGAATAATTCATGTCATTAACCTCCCGAGGCAGCCGATTCGTCCAGCCGAATAGTGTTTCTCAAGTTAATAATGCCTGAGAACAACTTACGGTAGTAACCATCACTCGGCGTAGTCACGCTGTTACCCGCAATAGTAAATGTCTGCACAGATGATATATCTCGATCTTCTCGCTCCGAGCGCATCAATATCCATATCTTTACCGACCTGACGCGCGACCAGTCCTTGTTGGCGGTTCCCGGGTATGTCGGAATGTTATCTGCTGCCACATAGGTGTCAGGAAATGCACTCGGTGTTCCCGAGGTGGTAACACCAAACTGCAGTTGCATGTCCTCAACACCTGACAACAGCACCTGGTCATTCATCGCCGGACCGGATTCAAGTTCGGCGCGGCGTAGCGATGGTACGCCATCGCCCACCGCATCAGTGTAATCGCTCACATAATATAGATGCCCAACCAGACGATGGTTGCTGGTTGCCCCGGTCGGGTTATTCACCGGGTGCCAGCTATGCTGACTTTCCCATTTATAGGTTTCGTAGCCAGGTATCACCGAACCCACGAACAGGCCACCCGCCACGGTATTGCTTCTTACATAAGTAAGGCTGGCTGCCAGTTGATCGTCCTGGATACGTGTCGGGTCTGCATAATGCACACCCAGCATGTCGGTATTTGATTTGTAGCCTTTGCTGGCGCAGGTGCCGCTGTAATCGGCGCCGTCGATTATGGCATTGTCATCTGAAGCCACCATCGGCTGGTCAAGCGAGATATACCACTCGTTGACACAGTCATCCACTGCCAGTGGCAACTTGTCTGTTACATCACAACTCGTATCATACGATCCGCAGTGAATCGTTCTCGGCATATTATTTCTGCCAAATACACCCGCATGGCGTAAATCGTAACCGATGGTTTCCATCACAAAACGTGAATCGAATAACAGCTGCATCTGGTCTTCCCAGGCGCGCTGCGTATCACGGCTGTTAATATAGAGGCTCAATACGCCACCGATAATGATAATGCCGATCATCATCGCCAGCATCAGCTCGATCAATGAGAAACCTTTGTTGTACTTGATTAACATGTTATACCACCACAGATGTTGGCTGTTGCGGAGTAAGTCTGGTTAGTCGCAGAACCATCCCGGTTCTGCCTAGGCTCACGCCAGTTCACAGTCACTGTTACGGTGGACACACCCTGCCCCGGAACTGCAGGCAACACCACCACAATACTGCCGTTTGTGTTGACTGCATCTGGTGGCAGAGCTTCAACAAGGCCCTGCTTCCATTGAAATACATCGTACTCGGCTAGCTGTACAGGGGTACATGTCGTAATCGTACCAGTGAGGTCATCACAGCCATGGTTGGTGCCAGCGTCTCCGGTAGCACTGATGTACGACGACAATACTGTTTTGTTAGTGCGAATGCGCTCCATGATTTCTTCCGCCTTGACCACGGCGACTGAGCGCCAGGTCGCAGTCTCACCCGCACGGATGGCCATGGTTTGCATAGAAGCAATGCCCAGCATACCGACGGACAGCACCAGAAATGCAACCAGTGCTTCAATCAGGCTGAAGCCTTTCTGTGCGGAAATTTTCTGTATGGATGCTTGCACGATTTACCTCATACCTGTCTATGGACAGGAAACAATTTTAGATTCCAGCCTGGTTGAACGCACCCTGCCGGCAGCATTCAAGCTCACGCCACGCGCAACAACATTGCCCGCCGCATTTTTCAGACCGCGATCATCACAAATACTGAACACACCTGACTGGGTAGCACCCACCGCTGTCTTGGGCACACCGCGCGAGGTGAAAGACACAAAATCGGCAATCGATGCATCCTGCGGTGTGACTGTCACCAGGTTGCCTGAAACACCTTCATACACGCGCAACAAATCGCCATCATTGGCCGAACTGTAACTGCCAACAATACCGTCGTTATCGATGAAGGCTATCCAGCCATCTTCCCAGCCAGCAGTGGTTGAACACGCCGGCGGGGTTGCAGTGGGATTGCTGCTTTTGCAGACCGTGGCCCGGGTGCCCTGCTTGATTGCCTCACTGCGCGCAATCTGTAATGCCGACACCAGGTCATTGGTGTTACTCACCATGCGGTTACCCTGAAAATAAATATTCAGCTGTGGTACACCGACAGTCAGCACGATCGCCAGCACGGCGACCACCGTCATCAGTTCAATCAGGGTATAACCCAGGGAATCATGGAGTTTCGTTTTCATGCCCATAATTTAAGTCCAGCAAATTAACAAGACCACATCAAGTGGGATGGATAGAGCGATATTGCAGACAAGCGGTTAATTTTTCTACCTAAGTTGCCTTGCGGCCCCGGCCGGCGATGAAAATCTGACACCCATTCAAGATTTCAACACGGGCTGACTGATAGTAGACAAGCCCGTGGCAGATACAAATATCAAAGGATTATTGGTAGGATGTCGCCGACCGAGCCACCAGGCCCCTTATACAGGCAAATAGCATGAATCTGGAGAAAGTCCCCCCTGGCGATAAAGCCCCCGATGAATTCAATGTCATTATCGAAATTCCGGCCCACAGTGACCCGGTGAAATACGAAGTCGACAAGGAAACCGGCGCCATGTTTGTCGACCGATTCATGAGTACTGCCATGCATTACCCCTGCAATTACGGGTATGTGCCCCACACACTGTCGAAAGACGGTGACCCGGTAGACGTGCTGGTAGTCACACCCGTACCGCTGATTACCGGCTCGGTCATCGTATGCCGACCGGCGGGGGTGCTGAAAATGACCGATGAGTCTGGCGACGATGCAAAAATACTCGCGGTACCGATCGACAAGTTATGCAAATCCTACCGAAATGCCAAAAATATCGGCGACATGCAGCCCATGCTGCTCAACCAGATCGCTCACTTTTTCGAGCACTACAAGGATCTTGACGAAGGCAAGTGGGTACGGGTTGAAGGCTGGGGTGACATCGACGAAGCCAAGGCAGAAATCATGGCCAGTATCGCCATGTACAGGGATGCACCGGTAAAACCGCATTTCTAGCTGAACAATGCGATGGTGCCGGAAAGAGGAATCGAACCTCCGACCTTCTCATTACGAATGAGCTGCTCTACCAACTGAGCTATTCCGGCATTAGCCGTGTTTTATCGCGGCGGGCAGTATAGCAAACCTCCCTGCTCAGTGAAGTGCCGCCATGGTGTACGCAGAAGCATCGCAGAACGTGGCCTGCCCCAGCACAATTTCTGTCATGAGTTGCACCGACGCCGGGCCTAGCACGATGCCATTGCGGTAGTGTCCGGCGTGGATATACAGGCCTTCGATTTCATCGTGAGCACATATGTAAGGTATACCGTTTTGCGTTCCCGGGCGCAGTCCGGCCCAGTGCCGCTCGATGGGGACGTCACCGAGCAGCGGTATCAGGCCTGAAGCATCTGCGCTCAAGGCCTGCTGCGCACCCGCACTTGTCTGTTTTTCAAAACCTGTTCTTTCCAGGGTGCTGCCCGCCAGCACATGCCCGTCCTGGCGCGGAATTATATAGTGCCCATGAGAAAGCACGATAGTACGCACTCGGCCCGGTTCGCCGCGATACATAATCATCTGGCCTTTGACCGGCTCGACATCCAGGCTGCCGTGCGCGCCCAGCACGCGCGCACTCCACGCACCGCTGGCCACAATCACCCGCTCAGCGAGTATTTTCTGCTGCGGGGTCAGCACCCCGCATGCTTTTCCGTTGTTGAGCAGGATTTCGCTGACTTCAGTTTGTTCGATAAATGAAATGCCGGCATGCTGCAAACTGCCGCGCAGGGCTTTAACCAGTTTCGGGTTGCGTATCTGTTTGATATCAGGCATCCACATCGCGCGCTCGATGTCGGGGTGCAACGCGGGTTCGATTTCAGCCAGACGCTGCCGGTCTTCGATGAGTTCCATTGGCACCTGCCAGGCCTGCGTCCAGGCGCGCGCGGATTCATATTCGTCAACATCGGTATACAGCATGCCGCTGGTGATAAGTTCAGAGTCAACGCCACTGTCCTGTTGCAGCGCTGCTGCCAGCGCGGGGTATAGCTGCTTGCTGCGCTGCGCCAGGCGGTTCACCGAATCTGCATAGCGCCATGGATACAGCGGTGAAATTATTCCGCCACCCGCCCAGGACGATTCACCACCCAGGTTGCCACGTTCGATCACCAGCACATCCAGACCTGCCTGGTGTAGCGATCTCGCGGTGAGCAGGCCAATTACGCCGCCGCCAATGATTATGCAATCCGGCATGTCACAACTCTTTGCAATAAAGTGAATCTGCTGAGCGAAGAATTCGTCAGCCTGAAAGAAAAATGCCCACACATGGTGCGGGCAAGTTTACGCTAGCAGGAAAGCTCCGGGCAAGCTGTCACTAGCCACCACCGGAACAATTAGACGACGCCTGAATCTCCCGTGGTGCCTGGTCAATATATTTTTCACAATAACAGCGATGTTCGCCTTTCGACCACATCTTGCCGCACACACCCAGCATTTTTGCGGTGATTTCAGCATTGATCTCCTGCTGCTTGAGTTTGCTGGCGGCGATGGCAGCCTCTTCTTCTTTTTTCTTCTGCTCCAGCTTCAGGCGTTCTGTTTCGGCTTTTTTAGCTGCTGCAACCTCAGCCAGGCGTTTGCGTTCTTTTTCCAGCTCGATATTTTTACGCCGCTCACGTTCCTTGCTCACGAGTGCGATCATGTTGTTATTAGCCCTGGCTTTTCCACTTTGAGAATTACAGTTATATTCGAGCTTCTTGATGGTCTCAAAACCTGCCGGCGGCTCCAGCACACACTTCCTGACCACCGGCGCTACAACAACGGGTGCAGGCGCAACAACGGCTTTCGCCACTTTAGGTGCTGGCAACGGTGCAGGTGCATTTTTGCTGGCAAGAATGGCGACCATTTCGGGAAAATCAGAGAGATCGTAATTGACCGTGATTGTGGTTCTGAACGGCCTGATAACAAAAGTCAGGCGCTCACCGGCCTGCAGGGCATCGAGCGTATCCTGGTTAAGGCGCATGCTAAATGTGCCCCTGGCGCCGTTATTTTCACAAATGTTTTTTTGAACTGACAGGCCCTGCTGCAAAAACCGCGCATGCCTGTCCTGGTGACTTAAACACCACTGGAACAATGGCAACCGCTGGCCATCGATCTGTACATCTTCTACTGCAAACTGATCATAATGCTTGGCGCTTGAGGGATTATCTGTACTGCTCTCACTCAGCATCAGGTTGATCGATTTACCATCAAACTGCAGATGATAATACGTACCTGCATCTTTATTATCCAGCGCAGACTTGACCGCAACATCGTCGTTGTATTTCCACAGCACGCTGGCACCAAAGCTGATGTCCAGGGATTTGGAAAATGGATTGAGGTCGCTGCGTGCTGACAGTTGTGTAGAAACCAGCACGAGCAGGCCAATTAGGATCAATTTTATCTTATGCATAAACCTTATGAATCTATATGTGCGTTGAAACATCTCGCGCCACAGAATGACGCGCCCCGCATACCAAAGGTATAGCACAAGATCAGCAGTTTTCATTTTCTTGCCGTATTCAACCGTGTATGAACACGCTTGAAGGCTCCGATTGCGGTAAAATCGGCAGCCATGAACATCATTATCAATGGCGAACGCCGCCCCCTCGAACCCGGCACCAGTCTCGATGAGCTGGTTCAACTGCTTGATTTGAAAGGCAAGAGACTTGCTATCGAAGTCAACCAGGAAATCGTACCGCGCGGCCAGTTCGAACAATTCAAGCTCTCCGACAATGATCACGTGGAGATTGTCCACGCTATCGGCGGCGGCTGATTCATTCACCAGTACAGACTCGGGCAATCCCTATGGCTAGCACAGCAGAATCTATTCACACTCACACCGGCAGCACTGACTCGCCACTTGTTATCGCGGGCACAGCCTACCGCTCGCGCCTGCTGGTCGGCAGCGGCAAATACAAAGACCTGGAAGAAACCCGCCTGGCCACTGAAGCCAGCGGCGCAGAAATCATCACCGTGGCAATACGCCGGACCAATATCGGGCAGAATCCCGACGAACCCAGCCTGCTGGACGTGATATCGACTGATGATTACACCCTGCTGCCCAACACCGCCGGCTGTTACACCGCGCAGGACGCAGTGCGCACCTGCCGGCTGGCGCGTGAACTGCTGGACGGCCACGAGCTGGTCAAACTGGAAGTACTGGGCGATGAAAAAACCCTGTTCCCCGACGTCACCGCCACTCTCGAAGCTGCAGAAATTCTTGTCAAAGACGGCTTCAAGGTGATGGTCTACACCAATGATGACCCGCTGATTGCAAAGCGCCTCGAAGACCTCGGCTGTGTTGCGGTGATGCCGCTGGCCGCGCCGATCGGTTCCGGTCTTGGCATCCGCAATCCCTACAACATCCTCACTATCGTCGAAAATGCGAATGTTCCTATCCTGGTGGATGCCGGTGTCGGCACAGCCTCCGACGCGGCGATTGCCATGGAACTCGGTTGCGATGGCATTCTTATGAATACCGCGATTGCCGCTGCGCGCAACCCGGTGTTAATGGCCTCGGCGATGAAGCACGCCGTGATTGCCGGACGCGAAGCCTTTCTTGCCGGCCGCATGCCGCGCAAGCGCTTTGCCTCTGCATCGTCACCTGTCGACGGCATGTTCTTCTAGGCAGTGGCTGTTACACTCAACGGCTGCACACGACTGCGCTAAACATACTATGGAAAACCGTCGCACGATTCGCAGTTATGTATTGCGACAGGGCCGGCTCACGCCCGGGCAACAGAATGCACTCGACCAGTACTGGTCGCTTTACGGCGTCGATTTTTCTGCGACACCGCTTGCGCTTGACGCATTGTTCGGTCGCACCGCGCCAGTCACGCTGGAAATCGGCTTTGGTGACGGCGCGTCATTATTGCAGCAGGCAATGCAGCATCCCGAGCGTAACTTCCTCGGTATAGAAGTGCATCGTCCCGGCGTGGGACGCCTGCTCAGCCGCTGCCATGAGGCCGGCCTGGGCAATCTGCGCGTGATCAATCATGATGCCGTTGAAGTTCTGAACCAGCAGATTGCAGATAACAGTCTCGACTGCGTGCAGCTGTTTTTTCCCGATCCCTGGCACAAGAAGCGGCATCACAAGCGCCGCCTGTTACAACCGGCGTTTGCTGCGTTGATCCTGCGTAAGCTCAGTCC
>Ga0316201_10000456_pt1 | contig 23055 bp, 16 predicted proteins | sample CS6wburrow_MG_FD_204516 | JGI IMG/M metagenome (GOLD analysis project Ga0316201, IMG submission 204516) | Coastal sediment microbial communities from Delaware Bay, Delaware, United States - CS-6 worm burrow | ecosystem: Environmental > Aquatic > Marine > Coastal > Sediment | place: USA... | reverse complement strand
AAAGAAGTTCAATTTGGTAAATTAGAAAAAGCAAATATTCATCACTATTTTGATACAGTAACGAATTCAGAAATGGTAGGCGTGAAAAAACCGAATCCCATAATTTTTAATCATGCGTTAAAATTAGCTGAAGCCAATATAGAAGAAAGTGTAATGGTTGGTGACAATTATGAAGCCGATATATTAGGAGCCTTAAATGTTGGGTTAGATGCCATTTGTTTTAATTATCACAAAGAAGAATTGGATCATCAAATTAAGAGTATTGATCATTTATTGGAATTAAAAAAATATCTTTGAAATAAAATTGAAGGCCTTATGAAAACTAAATATTTATTTACAATTATTGTTTGTTTTGTTTTTTTTGGAGGGAAGTCACAATCAAAATTAAACAATTATAAATATGTGATCGTTCCTAAGAAGTTTGATTTTCTAAAGAGTTCCGATCAATATCAATTGAATTCTTTAACTAAATTCTTGCTTACTAAAAATAAATTTAACGTGTATTTAGATGATGAGAATTTACCAGAAGATCTATTCAATAATAGATGTTTAGGATTGTATGCAAATGTTTTGGAGAATAAAAGCTTATTCAAAACGAAACTACAAGTTGAATTAAAAAATTGTCATAATGAAGTGGTTTTTATTACCGGAGAAGGTACATCAAGGGAAAAGAACTATATCAAAGCATATCATGAATCTATAAGAGAAGCTTTTCAATCGTTTAAATCTGTAAATTACAGTTATAGTCCAAAAGTGATGAATAACGAAGAATCTTCTTTAGACAAAGAACCCACCAGACCAGCAATAAAAGAGTATATTCCAGAACCCGAAAAAGTAGAAATGCCGAAAGAAGTAAAAACAGATTCGAACCAGGATTCTCATGTACAAATTACGCCATATACTGAAGAAATAACAGTGACTAATATTGATCAAAAGCCCGGAAATAAAGTTCCAATAACTAATCAGATTAGTACTTTTGATGTATTATATGCTCAAACAATTAATAATGGATTTCAGTTAGTAGATAGAACTCCAAAAGTGGTATATACTATTTATAATTCAGGCAAAAAAGATTTTTACATCGTAAAGGGTAAAGATGCCGTGATATATAAACTCAAGGATATTTGGGTCATATCAGAAATTGTTGATGAATCTTTGAAAACGGAAAGTTTAAACATAAAATTTTAATAGCCATATTTATCTTTCCAACGTTGTTTTAAAAAGTCTCGCATGCGGTTTTCTCTGTTATTGTTTCCAGGATCATACAGCTTAGTGCTTCTAATTTCATCGGGTAAAAACTCGTGCTCAGCAAAGTTTTTTTCGTAGTTATGAGCATACTTGTAATCATCCCCATAACCTAGCTCCTTCATTAGTTTAGTAGGAGCGTTTCGTATACTTAATGGAACCGAAAGATCTCCTGTTTCTTTTACTAATTGTTGTGCTTTGTTTATGGCTTGATAAGCCGCATTACTTTTCACAGAACAAGCAAGATATGTAGCACACTGGCTCAAGATTATTCTGGATTCCGGATATCCAATTGTAGAAACAGCTTGAAATGTATTATTTGCAATCACGAGAGCAGTAGGATTAGCATTCCCGATATCCTCACTAGCCAGAATAAGCATGCGCCTCGCAATAAACTTTAGATCTTCACCGCCTTCTATCATTCTTGCCAACCAATAAACGGCTGCATTAGGATCACTACCTCTGATAGATTTTATAAATGCAGAAATAATATCATAATGTTGCTCACCGGTCTTGTCATACCTTACCGTATTTTGTTGGACTTTTTGTAAAACCAGATCGTTAGTAATATTTATAGTTTTAGTTTCTTCAGAATTCACGATTAACTCAAAAATGTTTAGCAATTTTCTTGCATCACCACCCGAGAGTCTTAATAAAACATCAATTTCCTTTAGTTTTATCTTTTTTTGGGATATAATCTCATCTTTCTCAATAGCACGCTTTAAAAGGGTCTCTAAATCATCTTTTCCAAATGAGTTTAAAATATAGACCTGACATCTGGACAATAATGCCGGAATAACTTCAAAACTGGGATTTTCAGTAGTAGCACCAATTAAAGTAACCCAACCTTTCTCAACAGCCTGCAATAATGAATCTTGCTGAGATTTACTAAATCTATGAATCTCATCTATAAATAAAATAGGATTTTTAGTAGTAAATAAGCCACCACTTTGTTTGGCCTTCTCAATAATGTCACGAACATCTTTGACTCCTGCATTTATAGCACTAAGCGTATAAAAGGGTCTTCCCGATTCGGTGGCTATTATGTTGGCTAAAGTCGTTTTCCCTGTTCCTGGAGGACCCCAAAAGATCATAGATGGAATGAGACCCAGCTTTATCTGTTTAGTTAATGCACCGTCTTTTCCAACTAAATGATCCTGACTTAGGAAGTCTTTCAGGAATTCAGGTCTTAGTCGTTCTGCTAAAGGTTCATTCATAAAGTAAAATTACAGTATTTTTTATTATTGGACACGTCGCTCTAATATATTAAAGCTCTTGTTTTATTCGTTGATTTTTATTGTTTTGCAGGGATTTCATGAATATAAAAGTTTAGATTTTAAAAAAATTTTAAACAAATATTCTTTAAATCACTCGATTATTTCATGACAAATTATCATAGATATTCAATTTGGATAACATTTTGTTATATTTAAATCAATAATGAAAAACCAGGAACATTTTAAATTTTCTAATGGTGTCATAGTATATCCAATATTCTTTGTATTAATTATATGGTTGGTTTTTTGGTATGAAATACGATTTGGACAGAATTTTACCAGTTTGGGTATTTATCCTCAAAAATTGAAAGGACTTGTTGGAGTTGTTTTAAGTCCTTTTATTCATGGTGATATTAAGCACTTATATCATAATACGATTCCTTTATTTATTTTATCTGCAGCGCTATTCTATTTTTATCGCCCCATTGCATGGAAAGTTATTGGTTTAGGTATTTTATTGTCAGGTATAATGACATGGTCTTTTGCTCGTCCTGCCTATCATATTGGAGCCAGTGGCTTAATCTATGTGCTTTTCAGTTTTACCTTCTTCAAAGGCATATTCGCAAAGCATTACAGATTAATAGCTTTATCCTTATTGGTCATTTTTTTATACGGAAGTTTAGTTATGTATGCTTTGCCAATAGAAGATAGTATATCCTGGGAAGGACATTTATCCGGGCTAATAACAGGTTTGATATTTGCTTTGATATTCAGAAGAGAAATTGCTAAGCCTAAAAAATATGTTTGGGAACAGGATAACTATAATGAAGAAGAAGATGAATTTCTTAAACATTTTGATGAAGATGGTAATTTTATTGAAAATAAAAAGCTGGATGAAGAGTCCGATTTTTCAAAAATAAAATACACAATAAAAAAAAATAAAGATTAAAGCCTTTGTCTTAAAACCTCATATAAAAAGGCTCCACAGGCAACAGACACATTAAGGGAATCAATATCACCCATCAATGGAAGTTTGGCTTTAGCATCCACAAGCTTTAAGATGGAAGGATTAATTCCTCTTCCCTCAGAACCCATAATTATGGCACAGGGTTCTTTAAAGCATACATCGTATACAGTATTGTTTGTTTTTTCAGTAGCCGCAATAACTTTTATTCCACTTGCCTGTAAATGGAACAAGGCATCTTTTATATGGTCTACCTTACAAAGTGGAACTTTAAATACAGCGCCTGCACTTGTTTTAATAGTATCACCACTTACAGGAGCACCTCCTATTTTCTGAATGATGATGCCATCAACACCAGTACATTCTGCTGTTCTGATGATTGCTCCAAAATTCCTGACATCACTTATTTGATCTAATAATAAGAATAAAGGTGTTTTGCCTGATTCTATTACATTAAGTACCAAATTATCAAGATCATAGAATTCAATAGGAGAGATGGTTGCTACAACACCCTGATGATTGTTATTGGTCAACCTGTTTAATTTTTCAATAGGAACATAAGAGGTATTGATGCTTTCTTTTCTTATCAAAGCCTCTAGCTCCTGAAATAATTCTCCTCTTAATCCTTTTTGCAGAAAAACTTTATCAATTGATTTTTGAGAGTTAATGGCTTCAATAACAGTTCGTAGGCCATATATTTTAGTTTCTTTCTCCATTGTGGCAAATGTATAAAAAAACCACTTGATACTGGAAGTGGTTTTAAATTATAAGAGATAATGTCCTATTGTTTGATTATTCTTTTACTTATAGAGCCTTTATGTGAATATAATTTAACAACGTACATGCCAGAAGAAAGATCCCTCATATCAATTTGATCAGAATTTTCTTCCGATTTGAGCAATGCACCAACTACTGAAAAAATTTCAATTTTTATTGTAGGTTGTTTCGATTTAATTCTTAGGTAATCTTTTACAGGGTTAGGATAAAGCCTAGTATAAGATTCTAATTCTTCATTAACACTTAACAGTGAACAACCACTCAAATCAGGGTTTAATTCAATTGGATCTCCTGGTGTTAGATCTCTACCTGTAAAAGCTGGGTAATCTGGCTCATATTTGATAGCTCTAAAAGTATTGTTGTTGGCTCCTGATGCACTGTCTCCTTGAGACAGAATAGTTCCCGTTATATTATTTACTGGTGTAATATATTCCCATACAATGTTTTCGTTTTGATCTATCTCTATTAGTTCTCCAGTTCTTCCTTCACAAATTAAAGTATTACCATTTGCAAGACGTTGTGCGCTGCTAAGTATTGCGGAGTAAAAATCGTTTGAATTAGTGTAAGTATAATCTGGGTTTAATGGGCCATAACTTGAATTGCTATTTAATGTATAGACACCAGGACTATCCATTGGAGGGTTAAGAATAAAAACTTCTGAAAATGTTGGGACTCTACCAAAGCCGTTATTAAATAATATTATTTTCCTAGAGTCAACAAAACCTTCTTTTATCCAATGAGGATAATGTTGTCCATATAATTTCCTGTCATCTTCATTACCTTGCTGATAAGCTTGAGGATTTCCCCAGCGAAATAAAAAATCTCCACCTTTGCCATATAGGCCACCCGAATGAGAACTTGCTTCTAAGGTTGTTGTAGAATGATCAATAATATAGAATTCACTTAAATTTCTAGAACTTAAAATAATTTGATCTAGAGTCTCATCGAACTGAATAGAGTTAGCATGTATCCAATTAGCAACTCCTTCTTGGTTATTAAGAAAATTAATATCCAGTAATTGTGGATTTAGGCTTACTATTCCATAATTATCTTTTGTTGCATCAAAGTCTTGAATTACATGGTCTATTAAGTTCCATTCCCAAACAACATTATAGGAGTCAGAACCAAATGGCTCAATTTCAATTATTTGCTCATTGTATAGTACCGATTCAGTCATTTTATCTGGGTTGCGTCCAGATTGAACAGCTTGCTCTTGAGTTAAAACTGTTGCGGCCAAAACTAGAATATTTCCATTAGGCATAGGGAAAACATCATGATGTTGTCTATAATCTGGAGTATCATAATTAATTCCCCATATTAAATCGCCTTCCCAGTTAAATAATTCTATTCGACCACCAGTACCACCAAAAACAATGTCAGAACTATTAGTTTTACCGGCTCTAAGTAAATTCCCATTTTCTAAAAGGTAGACTGCATTTCCTGGAAGGTAACTACTGGACCATTGGTTCACTACTTCACCGCAATTATTTATTAAATAAGATTCTGTATTTACCGTGAAAAGCGTATATGCTTCAAAACTATCAACAGTATTTAAAATTGTCCCTACTGTGTTCTGAGCATTTACAACTGAAATTAAACCTGATAATATTAAGTTTAAGGTTAACAGAAGTTTTTTACTGATCATTTAATATCGCTTAAAAATTGTAATAGTAACCTAATAAGTGTAAAGCTTTCATAAAAGTCTTATGTAGTATACTTTTGGTTTCATGCAGCATTGGAACAAATATATAAAAAAAACCACCTCTAATAGAGGCGGCTTTAATTTAGAATAATTATAATGTTAATCTCCTAATGTAAAAGTTGTTGCTTCTCCAGCTCCATAATTTCCACCAGAAGCATAAACATTACCTCCACCGGTTAAGCTATATGATCCTTGGCCATAGTTACAACATATCCCATCTGAATAAAAATCGTATATTTCAAATGTGTAAGTACCGTCAGGTATGCAAAATGTTTGTGTTATACCACCAGTCAAACCAGTATAGGCTCCCCAAGCACTTGGCGCACTTTCTTCTTCGAAATTACCAGCATCATCATAGAATATCCAATATATCTCCTCAGGGTAACTATCAAATATAATTTCTAAAGTTAGCTCATTAACAGGGCAAACTTGTTTTAAATTTAAGCTTATAGGATCGCTAACGGATAGATTATCATCTTCTGAAGTAAAACCAATTGCCAAAATATCTAACCCGGAAGGATCAACGTTTGGGCCGATAACTTCAATATTAAAAGTGCCAATGTTTGAATTCGCTGGTACAGTGACAGAAGCAGGAACAGAATATGCTGATGGATCTGCAGTGGTTAAATCAGTATCAACGGCTAGGTTAAATGTACGATCTGAAGATGATGTTTGCGATGTCGCTATGGTTACTTCCTCAGTTGCAGAACCATTTGGATCAACTCCCACTTGAAAATCTGATTCAAGACCCACATAGTTGATCTCGGTAATTGCCGGTGTGTCGTCATTTTTTTCACAATTAGTAAAAAGAATAACGCTCGTTAGAATTGTAAATAGAGTTAATATTTTTTTCATAATATCGGTGTTTTAAAGTGTTATTTTATTATAATTTTTTGATTGTAATTTCTAGTTCCGTTTTTTATGTTTAATATATAAAAACCTCTTGAGAATTTATTCGTATTTATGCTATGCACTACCTCAGATGAATTTGTATATGAAATTTCTTGATAAATCTCTTTTCCAAATATATCAAATAAACTGAAATTAGTTCTATTATCAATTGGTTTAAAACGTATATTTAATTGATTACTAACAGGATTAGGCCATATTGTCACATCAGTAAGTGAATTTTCTTGAGTGCTTAATGTCAGGTCTGACCCTGATAAAATCAAGGAAAAAGGTTGAGACCCATTAGTTAAGGTACTCTTGTGAGTTACAGTTAATGTGTAGTTACCAGCAACTGGAGATGTTATATCAATACGTTCAATATTATCAACATTATTATCTCCTTTTATGGCTGGACCAGCTACATTGGTAGCATCCAATTTCCAAGGCGTGAATACCGTACTGCTTGCATCTTCTAACCGTAAATCCAAGTCATTAATAAGTCTTGGTGAAAGCACATTTCCGGGACTTGATGATACAGTCCCTGCAGGATCGGTCCAGCAGATAGTGGCGCTAATGGGTCCACTACCACTGGTTGAGAATTGATACGTGTATGTGCCCCCATCTGATAATGATAACTCTTTAATTGTAGCTAAGTTGCCAAAATCATCTGTTATTACGTTAGCTGCCTTTTCCGCATCTAGTAAACCCCATCCCAGCCATGGGTCAGGACCAGATTTGATTGCATCATCTAAGGCCGTATGGCAAGCTAATCCTCTTAAAGTTGCAGACTTCATATACTTTGAGTTAAGATTATTATAATATTCCTGCAATAATATAAGAGATCCGGTTACATTGGGAGCCGAAAAAGAGGTTCCTTGAGTTACAGCGTAAGCACTATTACTAGTATCTGTAGTAGAAAAAACATTTTCTCCATATCCTGTTATATCGGGTTTAATTCTGAAATCATCTGTGGGTCCCTGACTGCTAAAACTACTTCTTGCAAAAAACTGGATTCCTCCAGAACCATTAAAATTTACATTAGCAGAAGCCACAACTAAATTATTTTTCGCTAAGCCACCTGCTGTTAATTTATCAAATCCGGAAGCCAATCCACCGGTATAAGTTTCTGTACCTTCATTTCCTGCTGAAGTAACAGGCAAAAAATAAGGTGCATTGAAAATGATTTGATCCCATTCTTGTGCACGTACAGGGTAACTACCTATTTGTTCAGCACTTACCTGTTGGTTACTATTAAAAAATATAGGAATACCATAGGAATGGTTCGATAATAATAAGCCAGCAGAAGCTTCTGATGTCATTTCTATTTCGGCAGAATTGAAGTCATAAGAATTAACTTTTGCTTTGGGAGCCATTCCTTTTGCATCAGAATCAATGCCTTTGGCTATTAATGTTCCGGCGACTAAAGTTGCGTGATCATCAATTTGAGTTCCTGAAATGTCAGAATACGTAATTCTAGATTGCGGGATAATCTGGTCATCTCCAAATTCAACGTGAGTGGCAAGCGCATTTTCTCCGTCCCATACACCTATAGTCATGTTCTGTCCTTCCAGGTTCAGACCAAGACTCCCACCAGGATGTAATTTATTGGCTTTTGTTGCCATTGCGCATTCTAAATTATCAGTAGTTATATAAATGGGTTTACCATCTACAATATCTGCTATGTAATAAGATTTACCATTTTTCTTCTCTTTTCTCTTCAGAGCTTTACCTTTTAAGTAATTAGCTATTCTATCTTCCCTTTCTATATTGCGCTTATTCAGTAAAAGTTTTAAGTTTTCAATTTCTTCCATATTATATGAAGCAATAATCTTTTGTCTTTCAGCTTCTGTTTGAGCAAATAGTGGAAATGAAAGAATACCAAAAAGAATAATTAAAAGTGTATTTTTCTTTTTCATGCCTTCAAAGTATCTAAAATATCAAGGAGTTCTTTAATATTTATTGAAGAGCCTATTTTACATAGACTCTCCAATATTTGATATATAGTTACACTTATTTATTCATTATTAATGCTTGCATCAATATTTGGATTAGCATCAATTTCTTTTTCTGGAATCTTTAAAAAGAATAGATTGTCGTCTGCAGGAACAGTAAGAACGACTCTATGTTCTGGATCTCGTACTATAGGCTTCCTGTATCTTTTGCAGTCAAACCATTCAACACCAATCTCGCCGTAAAGTTCCTTACGTCTTTCAAGTAAAATCTCATCTAACAATGCTTGACCAGAATTAGAAGACATTACGGCATTTGGATCTCTTTCGCTTTGTAACGCGAAAAGTAAATCTTTTGCCGGACCTTCATTACCTAAATGATACTGTGCTTCTGCATCTATAAGAACCATTTCTGATTTTCTCATCGTTGGAGAGTCAGCATCAAAAGTAAACTGGAATTTTGTTGTGATATACTCCCTGTATGGTGTAGAAGCACTTACGCCGTAGATATCGAAAAATAATTTCCTTACGTCTGTATCAGAGAATTGGTCCACAAAATGGGTATTTACGTATGTTGCATAATATGATAAAATTAAATGGTCCATCATAGAATGTGGTGCCCCATAATAGTAATTTGTTTCAATATCATCTTGATAGAGACCCCAGATCCAATCCTGATCTTCTAAATTATTGAAACCATTACCCCAGTTTGAAGAAACAACTGCAGAGGCGGCGCTTCCTCCATAAGCCTCCTGTGCTGCAGAAGATGCTAACGCCCAATCATCCTGAGTGACCAATAGCACTCTAGCAAGAATACCATTTGCTACAGCTTTATTTATATAACTTTTACCGATTCTTGACTCTGGTAAGTCCTCTATCGCGGATATTAAATCGGAAAGTATCAGATCATACACATCACTAAGCGGGCTAGGTGGGTTACCTTCAGAGGCTCCAGTTGCTGGACTAGTATAAATAGGTAATCTAGCTATACTTCTGTCATTATTATAATTAGGACAAAATTCTAATGCTAATTGAAAGTAATGGAAAGCCCTTAATGTTTTACCAACAGCGATATATTCAGCTTTTGCATTTTCATCTAATGGGCTATTCGCTACACCATCAATCAAAACATTAGCTTGGTTAATCATATCGTAATTGTAATCCCAATTAAAAATAACACGTCGGTAATTTGGTTCTCTGTTACCGTGTTCATAATCAAAACGATACCAGGAAGGCCCTTGTATTAGGTCGTTACCTTTTACCGTTCTTGCAAAGTATAATGAGTACAAACCACCCGTATCTGTAGCCGAGTATTGAGTTCTAAAACGTCTTAAAATACCACTAACATAAGCATCTACGTTAATTCTATCTGCAAAAACAACGTCTGCAGTTACACCATCTGTGTTTTTAGGTTCTTCTAAAAATTCTTCAGAACAACTCATTGTCATAGCAAAAGCTATGAATGATAGAAGAAACAAAGTCTTCAAATTTAATTTACTTTTCATTTTTCTTTTTTTTTTAAAATTGTACAATAACACCAGTCGAAACGGTTTTTCCTAAAGGAGACCTTCTGGCTGTTAAACCATTAAATGACTGTTCAGGTTCTATACCTTTATGTGACTGCCACGTTAAAATATTATCTGCTTGTAAGAATAATCTTAGGCTTGTGAGTCCTATTTTCTCTGTGACAGAATTTGGAAGGTTATATCCAAATGTTAAACTTTTTAGTCTAATATAATCATTATCAAATAAAAATCTAGTTGATCTTGCAGAAAAATCATTATTTCCTGTTAACAATAAAGGATGATCTGTTATGTCTCCAGGTTGTTGCCATCTGTCTCTGGTATCTGTATGAACAGGTGAACCAGGGTTTGAAAGTTGGTTAATTAAACCGGAATAATCCGTATCTAATAATTGTGCTCCAAAACTGAAGTTTACAAGTATGTTTAGATCAAACTGCTTGTATTTTAGATAATTGGTAAATCCACCAATAATATCAGGTATCGATGAACCTTGTTGGTAACGAGTTGCTTCATCGTAATTTTTAGTTACCACCTTGTCAATAACATTGCCTTCTGCATCTTCAACATCTCTGTACCACAGGCCAAAACCATCTGCAGGGTCAACACCTGCCCATTCTCTGATGTAGAAATCAAATATTGAATTGCCTACTTTCCATAGCTTCGAACCGTTAATAAATTCTTCTTGGGTCAACTCTGTGATTTCATTATTATCCATTGAAAAGTTGATGCCAGAAGTCCAGGTAAAATCATCAGTTGTTATATTTCTCGAATTTAATGCGAACTCCCATCCATAGTTCCTTACCGCACCTACGTTTGTAGTGATCACATCTACACCTGTAGAGGATGGTAGTGGTTTATCATAAAGCAAGTCAACCGATTCTTTGTCATAGTAGTCAATTGTACCGGAAAGTGTACCATTGAATAGTTCAAAATCGACACCAAAGTTAGATGACGCCGTTTTTTCCCAACTAATAGTAGGGTCAGCTACACCATCTAGTAATACTCCACTGTTTCCCTCATTATTAAAACCTAAGCTAAATATTGCCTGATAAGGAAAGAATCCAATACCCCTATTATTACCTAATTCACCATAAGATGCTCTTAGTTTTAAATAATTCAAAGTGTTGCTGTCACTTAAAAATGATTCTTTACTCACAACCCAGCTACCACCAACGGAAAAGAAGTTACCCCATCTGGTATCTCTTTCAAATCTGGTCGAGCCATCACGTCTAAAAGAACCCTCTAGAAAATATTTTCCATCATAGTTGTAAGCAACTCTTCCTAAATAACTATTTATCCTCTCAGAAGCAGTATTACCATTCACAGCTTCCGGAGTTGTAGCACCATCTAAAACCTCTACATTAGGCAAGTATCCAGTACCTTGAGCTCCTAGATCATCTCGTTCGAATGTATAGGCTTCTGTAATCAAATCTACATTGACATTATGATTTCCAAAGTCTTTGTTATAATTTAAAGATTGTATGGCATTTAATGTTGTTATAATATCTCTATCCTGACTAATTCGACCGTTGAGATTGGATGCAAAGCTTAATAGATCATCATCAAAACTAAAACTGTCGAAAAGGAAGTTTTCGTAACTTAAATTCGTTCTAAAAGTAAGACCTTCAAAAAGTTTGACTTCAGCAAAAGCGTTTCCTAAATAAGATGTACGTCTTCTTCTTTCTGTCCCCAAATAAAGTTCAGCTAAAAGGTTCTGACCACCGAAAGCTGGTCTTACAGCGTTGACGGCTTGACCGACAACACCTCCCTGACCTAAGTCATATTGAGGGTTACCTGCCGAATCTAAAATTAGTGCACCATTACCATCTCGTTGAAAAATAGGATAGACACTAGCTACATTATAAATCCATGTAATTGCCTGCGTAGTACTACCACTTGTTTGGTCTGGATTTCCAGAGTTTGAACGAGAGAAACTGGTATTAAATCCAATTTTTAACTTATCATTAACTTGAGATTCCAAATTTATCCTTGTAGCAATCCTTTCAAAATTTGATCTGATAACATTACCTTCTTCATTCAAATAATCAAAGGACATAAAGTATGTAGACTTATCATCACCACCAGATAAAGTTAAATTGTGATTAATTCTCAAATTATCTCGTCTAATGACTTCTTCTTCCCAATCAGTTTCCCATAATTTGTTGCTAGTAACCAGATTACCATTAACATCTACAGGGTTAACAATATTATAAGGATTGTATCCAAAATAATCAACTACCTGACCGGTTGCGTTTTGCGCAGCATCTGTTGGAGTTTGACCGGATAAATATTGATTGGTATTTCGTAATGCCTCCCAAGTGTATTCAAATAACTCGTCTGTACTTGCTAGGTCGTGTAAACCAATAGTAGGATTAGTTAAACCAACTTGCGACCTGAATGTGATCTGTGGAGCAGTATTTCGCTTACCTTTTTTGGTATTGATCAATATTACCCCGTTCGCACCTCTGGATCCGTATAAGGAGGTAGATGATGCATCTTTAAGTACAGTAATAGATTCAATTTGATCCTGGCTAATTGAATTTAAGTTACCATTATATGGCGCACCATCAAGTACAATTAAAGGTGATTGATCTGCATTTATACTTCCAAAACCACGAATACGTATATCTGGGTTTGTTCCTGGTTGTCCACCAGCCGAGATAATATTTACACCAGGCACGGTTCCCTGTATTGCCCTTAAAGGTGAAGTAACCTGTTGGGTTTCGATCGCTGCTGTTCCAATCACACCTACCGAACCTACAATAGCTTCCTTTGTTTGCGTACCGTATGCAACAACAATAACTTCTTCTAAAGCATTATCCGGTTGCATGGATACGTTAATAGTATTTGCGGCACCAACAGTTTTTGATTGAGTGGCATACCCAACAAAACTAAAATTTAATATATCACCAACATTTGCAGTGATGGAATAATTACCATCAAAATCTGTTGATGTTCCAGTTGTTGTTCCTTGAATAACAACAGTGGCCCCTGGAAGAGGCATGTTATTTTCATCGGACACAGCACCAGAAATTGTTTTTTCCTGTGCAAAAGAAATCTGCACAACAAACGCCAGAATTAGCGTTAAAATTCCACTTAACTTTGTTTTCATTTTATCATTTATTTGAATTAGTCAAACGTCAAAATTCATAATAAAAAGTTAATTAACCAACTTTTTTTTCTTAAAAGTTAACATTTGCTTAACTATTAAGCCATATTGCGAATGTAATCGATGAAAAAACTGAATTAGGTGGAGTTCTAGAGATATGAAATGTGAATAGTTTTCAGGAATCTTTTATTTAGTTTAACCCGTAATAAAGAGACTTTTGATTATTGTCAAACTAAAATAATAGATATTTACTTGTAACTCCTCAATAGCAAGGATTAAATTTTCCAGATTATTCCCTGGTAAAATTATTGTTCGCTTTTTATCGTAGAACTAAATAAAAAAAACCATCCAAATTTGGATGGTTTTTTTTATTTAGAAAATTTAATCTTATCTTAAGGATAATCATTAATCTTAGCGGTACTTTTGTAACCAGTGTACTCCCAAATCTCTCCCGGAATATCAGAAAATTCTGCTTTGAAATATATGCTATCCACAACGTCACCACTAGGAGTAGTAGCACCATCTTTGGTGATTTTACCTTCAGTAATTGTGACGGTAACGCCATAATATAACTCATCTAAATCTGTGCCAGAGAATGTTAAATCGTTGGGATTAACATTAATCTTCGTCAGTAATCCCCAACCATGTTGTATATCATCCAGCCAAAATTCAGATGTTAAATTATCCCCTGTATTGTAGGTTCTTATGGTATTTTCACCAGCATAATCACCATCCCAATAAAACTCAACAACCCATGTAGCTCTTAATCCAAAATCGTCGATTGCTATATCACTTGCATCTGGAACCGATTCTACTGGTTCACAGGAAACAAATGAAGCCGTTAAGAAAATACTTAGTATTAAGTAGCTTATTGTTTTTAATATATTATTTCTCATCTTTTAAGTTTTAAATACTGTTCTAATAATTAATTAACTTGAGTTAAAGTTATTTCCCAAACGTAACCAAAACTCCATTCTACGGTAAGATCAATAGATCTAGTTCCTGGATCTATAGAAAAATCAGTCATGTTTAATGAACCTCCAAAAGCCCCTACCCCAATAGTATCAGGATGGGAAAAGTCATTTGCTGCAAGATCATTGGCTGTAACTACCATACCTGTTGCACAATAATTAGGGCCATAACCATATTCATGCTCATACCAGCCACCAATTGCGTCTGAAATTGCATACTGATTATTCCCCAAATCTTTAATAAATATAGGGCCTATTCCCGAGGTAGAATACCCTGGAGTTCTAGTCATAGAACAAGTATATACTCCAGAAATACTTGTTACAAAATCTCCAGAACATGGTGGCCAAACTACTTGACGAAAATTGGTAGCTGGAATGTCATCTGCATTAAATGCAGAATAAGAAACACTATATATATCGGCTCCGTCTACAGTACTACCTCCATAATATAATCCTGATATATCAGTAAATAATTCTATTTCTTGTCCACCAGCTGATGCTACGGCGCCAGGATCTGTATATGAGTCAGTATCACAAGCTAAAGTTACATCACCTCCTTCCAAAGTTATTAGAGGTAAGAAAGTAGCCGTTGATGAATCATTCTCACCCGGTGCTTCTACACTTGGGTCACAACCAGTCAAAACCAGTCCTAAGATCGAAAATACACATAAAATTAATTTAAAATTTTTCATTTTTCATTTTTTTTTAAGTTTATAATTTTTCATTTTTTTAATAATTAAAATCTTTCAATTTCCATTATTTTTCGCAAAATACAAATTTTTCATTAATTATCCCAAAACACATTATCCGTAATGGTTCTTTGTGAAGGTGCATTCGGGTTTAAACTTATTTCGGTTTCCGGATAAAGCCAAATAGAAGGGAATACTCCGTCAGCCAACACAGATAAAGGAGGTGTTTGCCAAATACCATCAGTAAATAGTCTGCTTGCAGGTCTATCAAACCTTCGAGCTTCTATCCAACCTTCATCTTCTTGTGTTCCATTCAAAGATATCCATTTTTGAACACCTATTAAATCTAATTTGTCATCTAACGCACTACCACTTGAGTATCCTAATGTACTTATGTAGGTTGAAGCGTCAGGTACATTCATGTATGTAAAGTTTAGACCTATTGCAGTTTCAAAAGCTACTGTTTCGTCGTCAGCTGTGCCATATCTGGCGGCCGCTTCAGCCCTTAAAAACCAAACTTCCCAGGGACTCATCAATATTACAGGATTCGACTCTCCGTATGCATATGGTGCAGACGTACTATAGTCAGAATCTGGAGCTGTGAAAGGCTCATCATCAATAGTTCCCTGATCAATACCTCTTAAAAACCCTGCAGATGTGCCAGTAGTGGCTACATTATAAAAGGTTTCTGCTCTGGGGTCGTTTAAATTTTGCAAAACATTTAAGGTAGCATTACTCGCAAAGTAAAACATACCAACTCCAAATTCAGCTCTGGCATACATAGGGTTTTGATTACCAGCAGCACCAGAATATGGTATAAATGGCATATCATCAATTGTTTCTATAAATGTTCCGTTTGAAATTAGATCTTGTACAGCTCCTGATTGAGGACTCACTTCAGAGGTTCTCATAAGTACCCTTAATTTCAATGAATTAGCAAATTTTATCCAGTTAGAAACATCACCACTGTAAATAAAGTCGTCTGTTCCAACATCCTCTCCAGCTAAAGCCAATTCATCTAAGGCCTCATCTAATATTGGTACTAATGCAGGATATACTACTGTTTCTGCTGAATCATAGCTAGGTGATAAAATGGATCCATCTACAATAGCACCAGATAGGGCTTCAGTAAATGGAATATCTCCAAAGTGATCTACCAGACCTTGAAAAATATAAGCTTTCAAGACTTTTGAAATACCTCTGTACGCTGCCGAAGTACTATACTTCTCAATATAATCTAAATCTGCAAGTGAATTGGCATAACATCTTTGCCAATAGCCATTATGATCAGTGGCGGCTTGTACATAACGTTCCGGATTACCTATTGAAACCCCAATACCCCAAGTGTAGTATTGACTAAATAGGAAAGAATCACTATAATTTAAATCTGTTTCAATAACATAACCCAAAAATCCTTGAGCTGCACTCAAAACTTGCGCATCACCGGCCGTTGGGAAATTGTTAGGATCTACGTTAAGTTCTTCTAAACTTTCTTCACATGAATAGCCTAGAAATAACAATAGAATAAGTAATATTTTTATTTTGTTCTTCATCGTATTATTTTTTATTAAAATGACAATTGTAAATTAAGTCCTAGACTTCTTTGAGAAGGAGTCTGAGTGGTTTCTATACCTTGAGCATTACCTGTTAAAGCAGGACCGTTTACTTCAGGATCTGCATATTTATTTTCATCTGGTAGCCAATAGAAAAGGTTTTTACCAAAAATGGCCATTCTGGCACTAGTAATGAATGTATTTTTCAATAATTTTTTTGGTAAAGTATAACTCAACTCAACTTCTCTTAACTTTACAAAACTTGCATCAATTAAGTATGCAGAAACAGGTTGATCATAATTAGTGAAGTAATCCTGCTCTGTAATTGCAACAGTGTTTTCTGAGAAGGTACCATCACCATTGTCTATTACTGAATTTGGAATGATAAATGGCTCTCTGTTATAAATAGTAGTATTAACTGATGTACCATTAAAATCACCACTAAATTTAGTTTGTGAAGCAAATAAACCTCCTTCTTTCATGTCTACTAAAGCTCTGATGCCAAATCCTTTGTAACTGGCATTCAAACCAAAACTCGCTAAGAAATCAGGTTGTGTGTTTCCCAAAAACTGATCTTCATCAGCATATGCGGGAAAACCAGTATCTTCAACGATAACTTGTCCCTGATCATTGTACTTAAAATTATTACCCTTAAACGTACCAAATGGCAAACCTTCTTTGGCAACAATAGCAACCGTAGTTCCTGCTGCAAACCCAAATTGTCCAATATTTAATTCATCTAAGTCATCTGTAATTTTAACAACCTTATTATCATTTTTAGAATAAGTTGCAAACAATTCAAAATCCAATCCATCAACCACACCACTAAGTGGTTTTAAGGTTAGGGTAAGTTCATGACCTTTGTTTTCCATCCTACCAATATTAACTGCTGTTTGAGTATAACCAGTGGATCTTGGAAGCCCAATAGTAACAATTTGGTCATCATGTACTGATTTATAATATGTATAGGCTACATTAATTTTATTTTCAAAGAATCCTAAATCGGCACCAACCTCATATGTAGTTGTTAATTCCGGTTTAAGTGCAGGGTTTCCAATAAAATTTCCTTGAGTGAAACCAGGAGTGTCACCAATTGGGAAGAATAATGCGAAATCACCTAAACCTACAATTTGAGGATTTCCAACGAAAACGGAGTTTAATTGATAGAGAGCAGCATCTTTTCCTGATGTACCATAGCTTCCTCTAAGCTTGCCATAATTTAATACATCATTTTCAATATTTAAAAGGTCTGTAAATACTATTGAACCACCTACAGCACCATAGAAAAAGGAATTGTTTTCTGCTGGCAATGTGGAAGACCAGTCATTTCTTGCAGAAAGTTCTAAAAATGCAGCATTTTTATAACCTAGAGTAGCATTCGCTAAAACACCATATATTCTATATTTACTCCTAAACATGTTTGAAGTAGGATTTTGCACACTATTTGACAAATTATAAACACCATCAACCACTAGACCACCTACAGTGCTTCCTGTTAAGGATTTTCTCTCTCTTTGAAAGAAATTATAACCAGCAGAAGCATTAAGTTTAAAATCTTCATTAAGTTCCTTGGTGTAATTTGCTAAGACAGTTGCATCTAAATTTAAAGTTCTATTAGTGAAGTTAGTATAATCTCCTAATGATTCATGTCTCGTATTACGTGTCGCAATTCCTAAATCATCGGTCCATACTAATTGTTCATCTGGAGTAAAAGTCGGTGTCCAGACATCAGTTTGCGTATTTACAATATTCCCTCCAAAGCGTCCGGTTAAAGACAGGCCACTAAAAAGTTCATAAGTTAAAGATGCATTTGCAAGGACATTATCAATATTTGCCTCATTACCATATTCATTTAAGATATAATAAGGGTTTACAGATGAATACGAACCCCAATACCCATTTATATCATGAAATGGACTTGTATAGTCTCTCAATTCTGTAAATGGGATATTTACAGGAGATTGAACAGCCATGGCATAAGCATTGTTACCTTCAAAGGCACGAGACCCTTCCTGGGCTGTATTTTGTCTTGTGTTAGCATAGCTAACTTTGAAATCCGACCGAAGTTTATCGCTCAATTTTGCTGATGCGTTGAATGTAAGGTTGTTTCTCTTATAATATGTATTATCAAGAACACCTTTTTGATCTGTATTTGCAAAGGAAGTAAAATAAGTAAATCCTTCGGTAGATCCTGATAGGTTTAAGCTATGATTAGTAGTGTATCCTGTATTGAAGAAGTCTTGTAATTGGTTTTTCACCGCACTGAAAGGTCTTGTCAAAGCTTCTAAAGATCCATCTCCATCAGAATCAATTGGGCTCGTCCATGGTCTAACAACACCATCAAATGCAGGTCCCCAAGACCAGTTTTCTCCTGAATCTACACTTGAGTTGTCAAATCCTTGTCCCCATTTGCTTTGACGCTGTAAAAGAACAATAGGAGTCTCCATAGAAGTCGAACCAGTGTAATTAATTCTCATCCGACTATCTTTACCACTCTTGGTTGTAATCAAAACAACTCCTGAAGCACCACGTGATCCATACAGTGACGTAGCGGAAGGCCCTTTAAGTATGGTAATTGTTTCAATATCGTCAGGATTAATATCATTAAATCTGTTACCGAAATCTGAATATCCAGTTGTAGAAGCTCCGGCTCCACCTCTTGTGGTAGAGTTATCAATGGCGATGCCATCAACAATAATTAAGGCATTATTATTACCAGTAAGAGACCCTTCTCCTCTCAATACAATTCTGGTAGATGCTCCAACCGAACCTGATCCTGTAGATAATTTTACCCCAGCGGTTTTTCCCCTCAATCCTTCTAACGCATTTTTAGAAGGGACAGAAAGCAAGTCTTCTGATTTTACTGTTTGATTGGCATAAACTGTTTCCCTTGCATTTCTGTCACCTGTTCCAAAGGCAGTAACAACAACTTCTTCCAGCTCATTGTCTGGCTGAAGAATTACATTGATTCCACCAGAGGCTCCAACAGCAACTGATTGGGAAGTATAGCCAACATAACTAAATTTTAGAACATCACCAACATTGGCATCTATTGAATAGTTACCATCAAAATCTGTTGATGTTCCGGTTGAAGTTCCCTGAATTAAAACAGTTGCTCCAGGCAGGGGCAAACTATTATTATCTGAAACTGTTCCCGAAACTGTTCTCTCTTGTGCAAAAGTCATTTGCACAACAACAAACGCTAGTAATAGCGCTAAAATTCCACTAAACTTTGTTTTCATTTTATCATTTATTTGAATTAGTCTGTGTCAAAAATCTTAATAAAAAGTTAATAAAACAATAATAAAGGGTTAAAATTTGAATTTTTTTTGAAAAAAAATGTTTTGAAACCATTGATTTGCCTAAAAAAACACGTTTAAACTAATGTGAATTTTAGAATTGCTGAATTTAAAAGATTGGTTTTCAGATAAACCATTGGCATAGTTTAATTTTAATAGTCCTGATTTTGTAGCAAGGCCAAGTCCAAATCCAAACCCAAACAACTTTTCTTTCACCTTATTAATATCATCTTCATAATACGCTGCATCTATAATGGAATGAATATAAATTGTTCGGGATAAGGAATATCTATATTCACTATTTAGTACGGAATATAAGGAAGCAAAAATACTATTTTCTTCGAACCCTCTAATGGAATTGATGCCTCCAAATCGCTTTAACTCATTTGTAAAGTAATTATCAGAAAATAGAATGTCTCCATTTACATTTATATAAATGCTGTTCCTGTCATTAAATTTAAAAATATTGAAAGCTTTGAATGTTATAGATGATTGATCCTGTTTAGCACTCTGAAAATCTCTGCTTCCTAAGCCGCCTTCGACCAAAAAGTAGGACTGAACAGGAAACAAAAAATTGGAGGTTCTGTTTAGATGTTCGAAAGAAGCCGTTAGAAAAGTAGATTTGTAATCTTCTACGAAAGCTGCATTGTTATTTTGATTTAGTAAATTTTCGGAGTTGATGAAATCAATTCCGCTGTATATTTTATTTTTACTGTCAATAGTATAGAACAATTTTGCAGTTTGGTTGACAATGGTAAAAGTTGAATCCTTTTTAAAAATATTCAGATTCAAATTTACGCCTACAGGTGAACCAAATAAATAAGGCAGTTCGGTAGTTACATTAAAAGTACGTTGTTCATTTTCATCACTTTTATAGATTAATCTAAAAGATTCACCATAATTTAAATTGTTTATTAGGTTCAGATTTAAATACCCATCAAATTCTATTTTATTGGTTGATTCATTGTTTCCAAATCCCAGAAATCCATCAAAGGTATTACTCTTGCTCTTTTCCAGATACAAATAAATATCGGTAGAATCTTTTGTGAATAATATTTCGGGGTCCTTGATCTGTCCGGCAAATGATAACTTATTTAAGTTGTTCGTTTTTGTTTTTATTTCGGCCAAATTTAATTCCTGGTTAGGTCTGATTCTTAGATATCTCTTTAAAAACGATTTAGGAAATTTTTCATAGCCTTTAACAACTATGTTGTCGATTATCCGTCTATTTGAAGAACTTATTACTAAATCTCCTTGTAAGCTTGTATGATCTCTTTTAATAATATTCTTTATTTGAAATGAAACAAAGGGTTGTCCTTTTTCTGAAGTTTTTTTATTTAAGAAATTAATTGCTTCATGACTTCTTGAAATTGGTATTTCAAAATATTCAGAGGAAACATTGTCTGATATTTCCGATAATAATGCCTTGCTTATTTGTTCGGCAGGATAATAAATATAAATATTTTTATATCGTTTGTTGAGATGTATTCTGGCAATAAACAACGAATCATTTTCTTTTATTAAGGTAGAAAGTTCACTTTCTATATAACCTGCCTTTTGGAGTTGGTGCAAAGTTGAATCAATCTCAGACCTTAAAGACTTATAATCTATGTATGAATTAGAATTATTTAATGAATCAAGAATTGTAGTTTCAGCCTCAGATTTACCTGCTATTTTCAATTGCAAATTTTGAGCATTTAAACTTGCACAAAAAAAGCTATATATAATAAGGTAGAAAAATACAATTCTAAACGCTTTCAAAAGGGTAACAGATTTATTGTAAAACTAACGGAAAAATGAAGCATTTTGTATTGACTCCATTTATTTTTCAAGTTAAGTGTAAAATTAATTTTATACTATTTGAATTATTCATTTTAATTTTTACCTTTGCAGCCCTCTAATGAGAGGATTTTAAAATAACATATTAAAATATATGCCAACAATTTCACAATTAGTACGAAAAGGAAGAGCCAAAATAACCAAGAAGAGTAAATCGGCTGCTTTGGATTCGTGTCCACAAAGACGTGGAGTGTGTACTCGTGTTTACACTACAACGCCAAAAAAACCAAATTCTGCTATGAGAAAAGTAGCACGGGTAAGGTTAACAAATGGTAATGAGGTAAATGCATACATTCCAGGAGAAGGACACAATTTACAAGAGCACTCGATAGTATTGGTTAGAGGAGGAAGGGTAAAAGATTTGCCTGGTGTTAGATATCATATCGTTCGTGGAGCTTTAGACACTGCAGGTGTAGAAGGCAGAACACAACGAAGATCTAAATACGGTGCAAAACGCCCTAAAAAGTAATTAAAACTTTTATTGAAAAGAAATGAGAAAAAGACAAGCCAAAAAAAGACCACTATTACCAGATCCTAGATTTAACGATCAACTGGTAACTAGATTTGTGAATAATTTAATGTGGGATGGTAAAAAGTCTGTAGCTTTTAAGGTGTTTTACGATGCAATGGACATTGTAGAATCGAAGAATACAGATGAAGAAAAAACGGCATTAGAACTATGGAAAGATGCCTTGTCAAATGTTATGCCGCATGTTGAAGTACGAAGCCGGAGAGTAGGAGGTGCGACATTTCAAATTCCAATGCAAATTCGTCCTGACAGAAAAATTTCTACAGCCATGAAGTGGTTAATTAGTTTTTCCAGAAAGCGTAACGAAAAATCCATGGCACAGAGATTGGCTGCTGAGATACTAGCAGCTTCTAAAGAAGAAGGTGCTGCTGTAAAAAAGAGAGTCGATACTCACAAAATGGCAGAGGCAAACAAAGCATTCTCACACTTTAGATTTTAATTGATAATGGCACACAGAGATTTAAAATATACAAGAAATATAGGTATTGCTGCGCATATTGATGCTGGCAAGACCACTACGACAGAGCGTATTCTGTATTATACAGGTGTATCGCACAAAATAGGAGAGGTGCATGATGGTGCGGCTACTATGGACTGGATGGAGCAGGAGCAGGAAAGAGGTATCACCATCACTTCGGCGGCTACGACTTGTACATGGCAGTTTCCGACTGAAAATGGAGCACCAACTGCGGATGCCAAAGGATACCATTTTAATATAATAGATACTCCCGGTCACGTCGATTTTACGGTTGAAGTAAACAGATCATTGCGTGTTTTAGATGGGTTAGTCTTTTTGTTTAG
>Ga0316201_10000455_pt1 | contig 23057 bp, 4 predicted proteins | sample CS6wburrow_MG_FD_204516 | JGI IMG/M metagenome (GOLD analysis project Ga0316201, IMG submission 204516) | Coastal sediment microbial communities from Delaware Bay, Delaware, United States - CS-6 worm burrow | ecosystem: Environmental > Aquatic > Marine > Coastal > Sediment | place: USA: Delaware... | reverse complement strand
ATGCATCAGTGAGTAGCAATGTACTTGGCAATGATGTTGATCCGGAAGGAGACATCCAGGTAGGTGGAGTGACACTTGTAAGCGGCCCTGCAAATGGAATATTGGTATTGAATGCAGATGGCACCTATACTTACACCCCAACAATGGAATACAGTGGACCAGATCAGTTTGTGTACAGTGTCTGCGATGCCGGTTCACCGGTTGCATGCGATACTGCAACAGTATACCTGACAGTCTATCCACTTGGCCCACTGGCAGAAAATGATATCAACCAGACATTGGTAGATGTACCTGTAAGTGGCAGTGTGAGCACAAATGATACAGATGGAGACACCGATGCTTTGGTGGTGAATACAACACCTGTCAGTGGACCTGCGAATGGAAGTATTGTGTTGAATGCGGATGGAAGTTATACCTACACACCGAATGCGGGATTTGTAGGAACTGATGAGATTGTCTATGAGACATGTGATAATACCAGCCCTGTACCACTCTGTGACACAGCGGTCCTGGTGATAGAAGTAAGAGATAATGTGACATTGGACAATGATGCTCCAGTTGCACAAAATGATGAAACAGTGACCGAGGCGAACAGCGCGGTGACAAGTTGCCTGATTTGCAACGACAGTGATCCTGATGGAGATGTACTGACAGTGAATACAACACCAGTAAGTGTACCGACGAATGGTACAGTTGTGATCAATGCTGATGGTACGTACACGTACACACCAAATGCAGATTTTGTTGGAACAGATTCCTTTACCTATGAAGTATGTGATGATGGGGTTCCACAATTATGTGATATAGCAACAGTAACCATTACGGTCACACCGATCAGTGATGACAATGTCACTTATGCATTTGATGATGCTGCGAGCGGTTTGGAAGATATTGAGATCATGGGCATGGTGTTGGATAATGATGTTGATCCTGAGGGAGATAGCCAGGTAGGCGCAGTGACGCTTGTGAGCGGGCCTGCAAATGGAACATTGGTATTGAATACAGATGGAACATATTCATATACACCAGCGATGGAATACAGTGGTCCTGACCAGTTTATCTACAGTGTCTGTGATACCGGTTCACCGGTCGCATGTGATACAGCAACAGTATACCTTACAATCTTTGCATTGAACGATCAACCCGTTGCCATTGACGATGTAACCGTGACAGATGAGGACACAGAAGTGGTAATCAACGTAATTTTAAATGATACAGATATTGATGGCAACATAGTCCCAGCAAGTGTAACAACCACAGGCGTACTCCAGCCAACAAACGGAACAGTAACAGTAAACGGAGATGGCACAGTGACCTATGCGCCAAATGCAGACTTCAACGGAGAAGACACATTTGAGTATATCGTTTGTGATGATGGCAATCCATTACCTGCGTTGTGTGATACAGCCCAGGTAAAAGTGACTGTAAATGCAGTAAACGATGCACCCCTTGCAGTTGATGATGTAACGGTAACAGATGAAGAAACACCAGTTACCTTAAGTGTAGTTGGCAATGACGATGATCCAAATGATCCACTCGGCAATATCGATCCAACAAGTGTAACAACAACAGGAGTTCTGCAAGCGGCAAACGGAACAGTAACAGTAAACGGAGACGGGACAGTTACTTACACACCAAATGCTGATTATAACGGTAAAGACATATTCGAATATATCGTGTGTGATGATGGCAATCCACTACCAGCGTTGTGTGATACAGCCATTGTAACGGTGACAGTAAATCCTGTGAATGACCCACCTGTTGCAATAGATGATGTAACAGTAACAAATGAAGACACACCTGTTACGTTGAGTGTTATATCTAATGATGATGATCCAAACGACCCACTTGGCAATATTGATCCTTCAAGTGTAACAACAACAGGTGTTCTGCAACCAATGAACGGAACAGTTACAGTAAATGGAGATGGTACGGTAACCTACACACCAAATGCAGACTTCAACGGAGAAGATTCCTTCGAATATATCGTATGTGATGATGGAACACCATTACCTGCGTTGTGTGATACAGCCCTTGTAACAGTGACAGTAAATCCTGTGAACGACCCACCTGTTGCAATAGATGACGTAACAGTAACAGATGAAGAGACACCGGTCGTAATCAATGTGAACAGCAATGACACTGATCTTGATGGTAATATTGATCCATCGAGCGTCACAACAGATGGAGTAATTCAACCATCAAATGGGACAGTGACTGTAAACGCAGATGGGACAATTACATATACTCCTGAGAGTGGATTTTTTGGAGAAGATACATTTGAATACATCATTTGTGATGATGGAACTCCGTTGCCCGGGGAATGTGATACGGCTCTTGTCACGATCACGGTAAACCAGGTCCCTGATATTACACCAATACTTCGATTTGTACCAGGTATTGCTTCAGGCGTTACCCAAATGGCATGGCAGGTAACGATACAAGAATTGGTAGGTGTCGCGACAGAAGGGTTAATCACCGTTGTGATACCCAAAGACCCCAGACTTGTGATCTCCTACGATCAGAATGCCACTTTTTCAGGTCCTTACCCAACGCCTGAAAATGTTAACTGGTTCTATGACAATTCAAATACCAGTTTTCATATCTGGACAAGTATAAACGAAATACCAGCGACAGGAAAATCAAGGTTCGGATTCCTGGCAGAATATAATCCGGAGTTTTCATCCGGTGAAGTAACCTATACTGTAACGATCATAGCTGGGAGTGGAAATGAAAACAATGTCACGAACAATATTGACACTGAAATCCTCAAATATTTTAATAATTAAATCAGCCAGGCCTAAAAGAGTGTTTTTATTTAATGTTTTTTTCAGTAAATGTTTATTTGGAATAATGAGGATAATGACCAATATCATTTTTACGAAAGACATTGGTCATTATTCTCTAAAATGAGTAGTTTTTTATTGCGGCGGATTTGTGAGTTCGAAAAATGGTATCGTCATATTTGTGAAAAATGTAAAAGAACTAAAAATTTAAACTTTGCCAAACCGGTTTAACAAAACGAAGACATAAACAATCTTTGAATAGTGAAAGATCTTTTTCTTTATGGATTTTTCGCCATTTCGGCAAAACTAAATACATACTCCATTTATTTTAACACACCAATTCTAAGAGAATGAATAGTATTAAGAAAATTGTTAGGAATATCCCCATTAGCAAAAATGGTCGGAGGATATCACGCCTCCGGTTGAGTATTCAAACAGTTATTGCATTTATCCTTTTCTGTTCTATTTCGTTTGTTGCACAAACACAAGTCCAGAAACAATTGTATCTCACTGAACCCGGCCAGGGATTGGATCGGGTACATCCGGGATTGGTTTCGCCCATTGACAATACAACTGCGACAAGCAATGATCTTGGATTCATTGGGGGAGGAGATGCTGGTTCATTTGGTACTCCTAATGATATCTCGCTGCAATTTGGTGGTCAGGATGCCTTAACCCCAGATTTGGCCGTTTATGAATCGGGTGGTGTGGAAACCTTGCACACTGTTTTTCTTGGAAAAGATGCTGATAATCTTATCGAGGATAAGCTAAATATTTATTATTCATATAAAACAGGCGCGGGTGCATGGAGTGCACCAATATTGATAAGCACAGATCTTTTTAATCAGGATGCCAAGGAATTTCCATCAATAGCTGTACATGCCTCTAATGTAGCACATATAGTATATGCACACAAAGATGCCGATGGTGTTGGAACAGATGACTCAAAAATAAATATCTATTATGTAACGGTTACTGGAGGATCAACAGTTAGCACACCAGTCAGAATAAGTGACGATACTTTTGGTAATGATGCTCTAACTCCTGAAATAGCAATTGATGAAAATGGAGATGCTCATGTAGTATATGTCAGTAAAAATAGTACCGATGCAAAACTTAACATTTATTATGTTAATAATATTGGAGGTACATGGAGTTCTCCTGTTAGTGTAAGCGACGATGGTTTCAATCAGGATGTTGGTTTAAATCCGTCCATTGCTGTTGATTCAAATGGTGAAGTTCATGTGGTATATGCTCATAAAGATGGTGCAATAGATGCCAAAGTAAATATATATTATGCGAGCAATTCGGGAGGTTCATGGAGCTCACCAGAGCGCATTAGTGATGATACCTGGAATCAAGATGCACAAATCAATCCTTCTATTGTTATAGATGAAAACGATGCACCTCATGTAGTTTATGCACATAAAGATGGTGTTGATTCCGGAGATGGCATTGTAGATGCTAAAATAAATATTTATTATACGAACAAAACAAGTGGCTCGTGGAGCACGCCTGTGGACTTGAGTAATGATGTTGATGGCCAGGATTCAGCGAATCCAAGTATAGGAATCAGTAGTACCGGGATTGTGCGTATTGCTTTTTCTAATAATGGCGATAATATTTATTACACAGAAAATTCTGGTGCAGGAAATACCTGGACAACACTGCTTGACATCAACACATCACCAGCCTCAAGTTCGGATGGGAATTATCCGGCAATAGCAATTACCGGTAATAATGTCCATGTCGTATACCAGGATAAGCATAATACATTAAGTGGTAAAATAGATGTTTGGCATACAAGTGCACCGCTTGCAAACTTTCCGAGTTCAGCAATATTTACACAAACAGATACATTATGTGGTGATTTAATACTAACGACAGGACAGACCATAACGATAACCGCATATACAAAGGTGTCAAATGGAACGATGCCTGCAAGCCCCGCTATCACGGCCACGCTGAAAGATAATTTGGACAATCAAATCATTGAATTGACAAACCCAACTTACACGGCAGGTGCCGGATCAGCTGGTACTTTAGTGTGGATGGGTACACTCGGAGCTGAAACAACTGTAGCAGCAGGAGGGACAATCATTTTAAATATTTCAACCTCAATGGATGTTGTCACTTTTCAAATAGAGTACGATAGTGATAGTAAACCTTCTCAAGTTGAGTTTTCTACTTCAACCTTTATCAATATCGAATCCCTTGATGTTTATGATGGAGCTTATCCCTTTGGTAATATTGTTACCAAAGCAGTCCAGGGGAATAATTTATATGTCAGGGTGGAAGTTTCAGATCCATTCGGATCAAGTGATATTAATGGGGCCAATATCACCATCACTCCAACCGGAACAACTGTTCCAGCCATGATGGTAAATGATGATGGTTGTACCAAAATCTATGAATACACCTGGACACCACCTGCCGCTGACCAAATTTTTGATGTGCAGGCAACTGCGAAAGAAGGATATGAAGGCACAGTAACTAGTGTGGATAATACAAGCTTTGAAGTTTGTACCAATTGTCCGCCAAGTGCAGTGGATGATAATGCCACGATTGACCAGGGGGAGTCAATAAAACTCAATGTTTTAGCAAATGACTCAGATCCGAATGGGAATATTGATATTACTTCATTGACCATTATTTCAGCACCGGACAATGGAGGTACAGCTTTACCACAAGCTGACGGAACCATCATATATTTTCCAAACGGTTCATTTTTAGGTATTGAACAATTTATCTATGAGGTGTGTGATCTTTCTACACCCACACCACTTTGTAGTCAGGCCACCGTAACTATTTCAGTAATAGAGAATTTTGTGGATGTTTGTTCAGAAGCAAATAGAAATCATACTTATTATTTGCCTTTTCCCGCAGCAAATCTGTATGATGCTTTTCCTGATGCCGTTAGTTGTCCGGAAAATCTGGGGTCGAATTTGCGTACGATTATCGCAATAAAATCGCCTTATCCCGGTACAGTAATCGTATACGATCATTGGGAAGATGACTACGAAAGTGAACCAAATAATCCAATACAACTAACAACAGAAACCTGGGGAGATGGAAATTTAAACAATGGTGTTGCACCTGGTTATCCAACCGATATTTTACCTGCTGGAGCATCCATAGTGATAGATGGAATATTCAATTACTCAACACGTACAAATGGAACGATAGAATTTGACGGCAGGGATAAAATAACTACTTCCTCAGACATTTCACTTTCTAAAATATCCGGAGATACAAATGCCTTTACGGTTCAGTCTGCAAAAACAGATGTATACGATATTAATCGATTTGGAACTTCCTTTGTCGTGCCATTCGGCGAAGATTTGGGCGATGAGTTTCAGTATACAAGTTTATTTATCAGATCAGGGACTGATGGAACTGAAGTGACCGTCGATGTGAATGCTGATGGGGTTTTGGATGGAAATGATGTGATTGATGCCGTGCTCGATGAAGGGGAAGTCCTCTTTATTGAAGGTAACCCTAACTTGGTCAACCAAATAAATGATGTCCGAGCTGGAGCATCTGTTACAGCAACCGCTCCGGTTGGTTTAGATATTCTCTTCGGTGGATTGGATTGCTATGGTACAAGAAACATTAACATATTACCTGGAGCTTTTTATTCAAATGTCTATTACACACCAGTACCTACAACAGCTTCATCCGATCCGAATGCCGTATTTATATACAACAGTACGGCGTCTGCAATGAGTATAGGTGTATATAACAATGCCGGATTAGTCACCACGCTGAATGTTTCATCTAAAACGACTTTGCAGTATGAACTTCCGTTTAGCACAACCTCCGGATACAAGTTTGAAAACGCGTCAGGTGAATCTTTTACCATTATTGAAGTGATGGATTCCCCAAATGCTTCCAATAGTGGGTCTACTTTTGACTGGGCAATCTCTTTGATTGCAGAGAATAGGCTTACAGACTTTACGAGTATTGCCTGGGCTCCTGGTTCAGATGACTTAACAACAAATACGGGCCCACTTTGGGTGACAGCTGCAACGCCGGCAAATGGTCCCACGACGACACTCTATGTCAAATATGACGGTGATATTATTTCCGGGGTGCCAAATGAAAGCCCATGTGGTCTGACTTATGATTATTCAGTTACGCTGGGAGAATTGGATCTTCATCAGGTATTAGATTCTGATGGAGATCAAAGTGGTGTAGCATTATATACTTGTGATGGTACTGTTTTTGCCGCGGTATATGGAGAAGATGCTGCCACAGCATCAGTAGCAAGCCCTTCGTTAGACGTGGGTACGTTACTACAGCCGATGTGCCGGGAGAATAAAATTTTTGCGGTTGATGATTTCGAAGTAACGCCACCTAATACTCCAGTTTTAGTCGGTATTTTAGATAATGATTTTGGATTTTTGGCAAATGTTGACCCAACCTCTGTTAGTACATTAGGCTTGTTGGCTCCTGCAAATGGTACTATTTCAGTAAATCCAGATGGCACCATTTTATACACACCCAATAATGGATTTTTGGGACTTGATTATTTTGAATACCAGGTCTGTGCTATTGAAAACCCAAATCTTTGTGATATTGCCCTGGTGACCATATTAATCACCGATTGTAATGCGAATGTAAATAATGCTTTATTGAATGGGTTTGTGTATTTAGAACAAACGCCGGACAACGGAGCTTACGACGCAGAAACGTTTGTCAAATATCGAAGAGTTGATTTATATGCTGATGGTGGCACGATCGGCGTGATAGATGGCTCAGATGCAATCATACAAACCACAGTTGCAAATGTTGGTGGAGCTTATACATTTGCAGTAACATCCACTGGCAATTATATCGTCAAAGTAAACGTGAGCGATGGTGAATATGATGCTGCCATATTGGATGAACAATCAGCAAACATTGCTGCTTTAAATACCTGTGTAAATGATCTTTACCTGGGTGTTAGACCAGTTTTAGTAGCGAATAATGATGCAAGTGCAGGTGGTGTGGATCAACCACAAGTTATCAATGTGTTGGACAATGACATGGGGGTTCCTGATCCATCTACTGTCACAAATATTGCCTGGTTACCACCATCTAATGGTTCAGTTACGATCAATCCTGATGGCACGATTACGTATACACCAAACCCGGGTTTTATCGGAACGGATGTTTTTGAATACGAGGTATGCAGCCTGGAAGATCCTGGATTATGTGATGCCGCGGTCGTTATTGTGACAGTTAGCTGTGATTTTTCACCTGGCGAGAATAATATTTTCGGGACTGTTTTCTATGATGCAGATCTTGGTGCAGACTTCGATGCCGGCGAAGGAAGGGCTGCTGGTGTGACTGTCAACCTCTATGAAGATTCAGATAACAATGGTGTACCAGACGGGGCGGCTATCCAAACAACCACTACGGATCCTGATGGAGGATTTGACTTTTCTCTGAATCTTTTATACGAGACTTTTGGGTTCTATGACCAAAAAATTCTAGCTAGTACTGATGATGCAGCCCAGAAGTTGGATGGGACCATGAAGGCACTTAATGAAACGGAAGTTAAGCTTTCGAAGAAGAGTGATCCGAATTGGGTAGGGCTTCGATTTACAAATGTGACTATTCCAGCTAATGCGACTGTTACATCATCCTTTGTATATTTTAAAGCAAGCGCGGATGACGACGCAGCTACAGAAGCGACAATCATATACGCACAGGATGATACGCAAAATCCACTCACATTTTCCGAGACAGATTTTGATATCAGTGGTAGAGATCAAACAGAATCTTTTGTACCCTGGACTATTCCCTTGTGGGATAAAGATCTTGCTGATCCCTATTATCCGACTCCGGATATTAAAAGTCTCATTCAGGAGGTTGTGATGGATGTATCTGGATTAGATGGTGATGAATTAGTACTCATGTTCCAGGGGCCTGTGAATGATTACGAACATAAAGCATTTACATGGGATGATGATCCCGCTAATGCTCCAAGGCTTGTCATTAATTATACCGTACCTGGCGATGATCCATATTACTTTCTAACAGATATCGTTGAACCTGCAGGGACAGCGCTTACCACTGCACCATACCAGACAACATTCCCCGATTTTGCGGTTGATGGAGTAGGTAGTTGTGGAAATAATTTTGGATTGTCAACACCTGATTTGGTTACAGTCAAAACATTATCCAGTGGAGATCCTACAGTAAATGTGGGAGATGCTGTTGAGTTTGCTATTGCAGTGAAAAACAATGGAGCACCTGATGCCTTTAGTGTGAGTCTCATTGATCAGATGCCTGAAGGAATTACCTATACAGGGTACTCAGCTACCGCTGGGTCATATAATCCTGCAACAGGACTTTGGGATGGATTCAACCTGGTCAATGGAGCTTCTGATACGTTGCGATTGATGGGTACCGTAAATGAAGGGCAGGAAGGAAACTTTATCACAAATGTTTCTACGGCTGCGATCAGTAGTCAGCCTGATCCATCAAAAGTTGGTGATGATTTAGAAGAGACAATCGTTGTCAATCAACCTATAGATATTACACCAATCATTCGATATGTGCCAGGAGTTGTCACAGGAACATCTCCATTAGCATTTCAAATAACCGTTCAGGAATTGAAAGGTAATGCGACGAGTGGGTTGATGACAGTGGTGATTCCAAAGGATGATAGATTGACTTTTACTTATGATCCGATGTTGACTATAGCTGGTCCATATGCTACTCCTGACAATACGAAATGGACGTATGATGGGTCAAATGGAAGTTTCCATGTCTGGACAAGTACCACGCCAATTCCAGCATTTGGGAAATCAAAATTTGGATTTATGGCTATGTATGATCCTGAATCTTCGAATGGTCAAGTGACCTATACGGTGACCATTATTTCAGGAAGTGGAAGTGAAAATAATGACCAGAATAATATCGATACTGAGTTGCTCAGGTATTTTAATAACTAGATCAGCCAGGCCTAAAAGAGTGTTTTTATTTAATGTTTGCCCGGCAAAAGTCCAGTTAGAACCCCAGGTAAATATCAAAGAAGAACCTCTGCTACACTTCCATTTCCTTAGACATTGTTACAAGCATGGTGATGATTAATTTTCCATTTTATGGAAACAATTCCATAAAAGAAATCACATATTTATTAATATTATTTATTTAATACTCATAATCAATAATTTAAGTATTGGCACGCTTATAGAACATTGCTTATCAAATAAATAATTGTAAAATGAAAACTTTAATGAATAAAAGAATTTTTTTAGTTGATGATGACCCGTACTGGACAGCCATCCTTACTCAAATCCTACCAGATTTAGGTAGGAGTGTGACCAATATCCTTTGAAAAAATGATATTGGTCATTGTAGCACGATTTATGCTATTTCATGTAGTAAAAATCTGTAGCGGTAAATTTTTATTCCGTCATTAAAGTATTGATAGGCATGTCAGAACTTTTTAGAATTGCGAATAATCTGATTTTAGACTCGTATACAATTTCTTTTGAACTTGGAAAGAAATAGGGGAAAATGTTAGTTTTGTGGCTGGAATTGGGCCTAACCCCAAATTGGCATGGATTCTGAAACGAATTTGAAACACGTTTGTCATAAAAATGCAATTGTGAACGCATGATTGTTTTCAAACATTAGATTTAATACACTATAAAAATTCAGATTGGCTCGAGTAGCTTCAATCGGAAAAGCATATTATGATATTTACTTCAATACTGGATTTACATCCACAATCTCATTCCTATGAAAACAACAAATGTAAAATTGGATGATAACAACTTAATTTTTTATAAACATTCCAAAAGGTCAGCAAATGGCGGCAAATATTCTTGCAATGCCTTGTTATGTCCATTAGGATTTAAAAGATCCTTTTTATTTGCATCCAGGGTGATGTTATTGATGTTGTTTTCATTTATTGGAGTTCAAAACTCGGTTTTTGCTCAAGTTGATGTGTATATCCAAAAAACGGCCAATGACAACACGGTTGAAATTGGTCAGGAAATAACATATACCATAACAGTATTCAATGCAACTGGCTCACCAAATGCTACCGGTATAGAAATTCAGGAAGTTTTTCCGGCAGGTGTTACATATGTGGCCGGGTCTGCTAATCCCAGCGTAGGAACCTATAACGAAACAACGCATGTTTGGGATTTAGGTGCTTTGGATGGTAATACGAATAGATCACTCGTATTGAAAGTTACTATCGATGCTGGTACTGCAGGAGATGTCATTACCAATACAGCAACTGTGTTAGCAGTGCATCAAACAGACTTAAATACTACTCCAGATGCATTTGAGAGTATTACCGTTTTTTCACCTGACATAGAAGTCACAAAGTCTGTTGACGAGACTAACCCTGCTCAGGGACAACTTATTCAATATACGATTGAAGCAGCAAATGTGGGGATAGGAGCCACGGCTGCTACCGGACTTCAAATAACCGACTTATTACCTACAGGTTTGACATACAACCTTGCAGGTTCAACGATTCCCGCTGGGACCACATATGATCCTGTAACTGGAATATGGGATATAGACACACTTTTAGATAATGTCACGTTGACACTTGTCATAGGCGCTAGTTCGGATCTTGGTACAATTGGTTCGACATTAACGAATACGGCCAGTGTTACTGCAATAGTTGAGCCTGAGTCAGGCACATCACATCCGGCAAATAATTCTGCATCTGTTGATATTGATGTCAATAATGAATTACCCGATATATTAGTCACAAAGGCTGTTGACGAGAATAATCCGGCTCAAGGAGAACTAATAACATATACAGTCAAAGCAAAAAATGTGGGATCAGGAGTTGCACCTGCAACCGGACTCCAAATAACCGACTTATTACCAACAGGTTTAACATACAATCTGGCAGGTTCAACGATTCCCGTTGGGACTACTTACGATCCTGTTACTGGAATATGGGATATCGGCACACTATTAGATAATGTCGAGTTGACACTTTTAATTGGTGCTACTTCAGATGTTGGTACAATCGGAACAACAATAACCAATACGGCAAGCGTCGGTGCCATAGACCAGACAGAGGAAAGCACAGCAAATAATTCTGCATCAGTTGCTATTATAATCAATAATGAATTACCTGATATATTAGTCACCAAGGCTGTTGACGAGATTAATCCGGCTCAGGGAGAACTTATAATTTATACAGTCAAAGCAAAAAATGTGGGGTCAGGAGTTGCACCTGCAACCGGACTCCAAATAACCGACTTATTACCTGCAGGCGTAACTTATAACCTGGCAGGATCAACAATTCCGACAGGGACTACTTACGATCCTGTTACTGGAATATGGGATATAGGCACACTTTTAGACGGTGTTGAGTTGACACTTTTAATAGCCGCTACTTCGGATGTTGGTACACTCGGTTCAACAATAACCAATACGGCAAGCGTAACTGCCATAGACCAGACAGAGGAAAGCACAGCAAATAATTCTGCATCAGTTAATATTACGGTCAGTAATGATTTACCGGATATATTAGTTACCAAGGCTGTTGACGAGAACAATCCGGCTCAGGGAGAAATTATAACTTATACAGTCAAAGCAACAAATGTGGGGTCAGGAGTTGCACCTGCAACCGGACTCCAAATAACCGACTTATTGCCTGCAGGCTTAACATATAACCTGGCAGGATCAGCGATTCCTGTTGGGACTACTTACGATCCTGTTACTGGAATATGGGATATCGGCACACTTATAGATAATGTCGAGTTGACACTTTTAATTGGTGCTATTTCAGATGTTGGTACACTCGGGACAACAATAACCAATACGGCAAGCGTAACTGCCATAGACCAGACAGAGGAAAGCACAGCAAATAATTCTGCATCTGTTAATATTACAGTCAGTAATGAATTACCCGATATATTAGTCACCAAGGCTGTTGACGAGAATAACCCGGCTCAAGGAGAACTTATTACATACACAGTAAAAGCAAAAAATGTGGGGTCAGGAGTTGCACCTGCAACCGGACTCCAAATAACCGACTTATTGCCTGCAGGCTTAACATATAACCTGGCAGGATCAACGATTCCTGTTGGGACTACTTACGATCCTATTACTGGAATATGGGATATAGGCACACTTTTAGACGGTGTTGAGTTGACACTTTTAATTGGTGCTACTTCAGATCTTGGCACATCCGGTACAACAATAACCAACACAGCAAGTGTGAGTGCCATAGACCAGACAGAGGAAAGTACATCAAATAATTCTGCATCAGTTAATATTACGATCAATTCAGATTTACCCGACATATTAGTCACCAAAGTTGCTAATAATCCGACTCAGACTCAAGGTGTGGAATTTCTCTATACCATTAAAGCTAAAAACGTGGGCTCAAACGCTCCCGCTTCCGGATTAATTATTACTGATATACTGGATGCAGGCTTAGACTACAATGTCACAAATTCAACGATTCCTGCCGGGACATCATATAATAGTACAACTGGTGAGTGGGTGATAGGTTCATTAGATCATGGTGTCGAATTAGCATTGATTCTGGCCGTCACTCCAAAGCTGGGAACTGGTGGAACAACTATATCAAACACTGCCGAACTCACTGCCATAGATCAGGCAGTAGTAGGATCAGCTATCGATTCTGCAACATATGATGTGACAATCAGACAGGCTGATATACAAGTAACCAAGACAGTTTCTGCAGCGCCCTGGAACGAAGGTGAAAATTTATTTTATACCATAAACGCAAACAACATCGGCACAGGACCAGCTAGCGGGTTACAAATAAAAGATTTACTACCTGCGGTTTTAACTTATGATCCTAATCCGCTTGCTACGATCATTCCACTGGGTACCACCTATGATCCGGTTACAGGGATATGGGACATTGGGGATTTAGCTGCTGGTGCGGATATTGATTTGATCATTGCAGCATCTCCGAATGAAGGGTCGTCTAATACAGATGTAAACAATGTAGCCCTTGTTGAAGCATTGGACCAGACTGATGCGAATTTGGATAATGATAGGGATGAGGTTTCCATTTTAGTGTCGAGAATAGATTTAGAATTGGACAAAACGATAAGTAATACATCCCCGGTTTCTGATGCTACAACTGTATATGTTTACTCAATTGTACTTACAAATTTAGATGTTGCTGATTCCGATCTTACAGATGTAGAGCTGGGTGATGCCTCTAGTATAGAGATAACAGATAAACTGCCTGATGGTGTTTCTTTTGTCAGTTTTAAAACAATTCCTTCTCTTACATCTGCTGTTGAAAATTCAGATTCAATTTACTGGTTTGTACCAGATTTAGCGAATGGCCAAAGCAGAACATTGGAAATAAATGTTACAATAGATCTTGGTCAGGGAGCGCTAACCATAACCAATACGGCTGAAATAATAGATTATGATCAAATAGATGGGATAACAAGTAATAATACGGCTTCCGTTGACGCATTTGTTAAAGGAGCCGATCTTGAAGTGCGAAAAACAGTTGATATTATTGCTCCCAATCCCGGAGATGAAATTACTTACAGAGTTGTTATCATCAATAATGGCCCTGACCAGGCAAACAATATCACGCTCACTGATTTATTTCCATCGGCAGGGTTAACTTATTTATCAGCAACTAATTCACAAGGTGATGCTTATAATTCAGGAGCGCATACTTGGTTTGCCAATGATATACCGGCTTTGGACTCTGCTGTTTTAACGATCACAGCAGAAGTGCTACCAGGTGGTACAACTTTGGGGAACTCTTATACCAATACAGCCTATATTTCTGGGGTAGATGAATCTGATGCCAACACATCAAATGACACGAGTTCAGTACTTATTGCCATTGGGGAGGCAGATTTAGGAGTGACAAAAACGGCATCCACACCACTTGATGGAATTGCCTTTGATGAAGGAGAAACAGTGACCTATACTCTAGTCGCAGAGAACTATGGGCCTAACAATGCTCCCCTGGTAGAAGTACTTGATTTGCTTCCTTCGGAGGTGACTTATACTGGTCATAGTGGTGGTACTTATAATCCTGTCACTGGTATTTGGGATATAGGCAGTTTGAATAACGGTTCCACTGCCACGCTTACCATCACAGCCACAATTAATTCCGGAACTGCTGGCAGAGCGATAGCAAATATTGACTCTGTGAGTTCACCAATGAATGAACCGGGCGCGGCAACCCATGTTAATGCAGACACTGCGATCATTCAAGTGCATGGCGCCGATCTCGAAGTAACAAAAGTTACAACTGCAGCGGCTCCAATCGTTGAAGAAGATGCTGTTCAATATGTGATCACTCTGACAAACAATGGTCCAGATGATGCAACTGGTATTGAAGTTTTAGATTTTTTACCATTAAACCTGACTTTCGTTTCTGCTACTCCGAGTGAAGGAAGTTATGATGAAGGAACGGGTTTATGGACAGGATTAGCTTTAACAGATGGGGAGACCCAAACACTTACGATTAATACAACGATAAATTCCGGTGGCGGGATTTTCAATACAGCTTCAGTGACGGCTTCCAGTGAATTGGACTCTTATACTGATAATAATACTTCATCTGTCTTCATTTCTGCATTGAAATCCTTTGAAGCGGGTGCTTGTATTATCGATATGGGAGGAAGTCAAACTCAGGACGGGACACTAAAGGCTTACGGATTACTGTATACACTAGTTGAAACAGCACAGATACCTGTCTATTGGGCAATCAGACCTGATAAAACATTTCAGGATGATTCAATAAAAGTTGATGAGACAGATTTTACGGTGAACGGTGTTGACTATAAAACTGGTGCATTCATTATTGATGCTGACTTTGCTGTGATTGCAGATAGTATTATTACATCCTGGTCAACTTTGTACCCGCTCCTGGGCGCTAAGATCAATTGTGAGCAGCCAGCTTTTGAAGCCCCAATTTATGATGTGCTTACAAGTTTTCCGCGGGCTGTACTTGACGAACAAAACGGAGGACTTATTGAAAGTGCTTTTTATGATAATATTGGGCTTACGAATAATGTGATAGGTTTGGACGGATTCGGTGAACCTGTTTACGATCTGTATAGACCTGATGGTCTGCCAAGTAATCTTGATTTTTGTGATGATATATATGCGATGCCACATGCAGATCCGCATACATGGGATGAGGTTGATAAAGGGAGATTTGATGCATTTATTAAAAACGGAGGATGGGTATGGCTAGCTTGCCATGCACCAAGTTCATTAGAAACACTGGTGGATATTGATACGACGGTTGGACCTGCGCCGGAAATGAATTACCTGACAGAGGAAGGTCTTGTATTGTGGGGTGATCACGGCGATGGAACACCAGCATATTCTTATAGCCTGGATAAAGGTGAGTATTCCTCTGAAACGGCATCAGATCCATTTATGCAATTTGTGGGCAATATTGATGCTGCACTTCAGAGTGGTTCAGAACAGATTTACATTCCTTTCAAGGCAGGTTGGCGGCCAACTACAACGATTGCTGTATGGGATCCTGACCATCCTGAGAGAGAAGGTGATGGTGCTTACCCAAAGAATGCAGCAGCCTTAGTTGCCTATGGGCGCGCTTTTGGAAATCCGGATTATGGCATGGTTGTTTATGAAGCGTCACATACTATTGCTTCCGGCAGTGAAGCTGAGAATGTTGGTGCGGCAAGGATTTATGGCAATTTTTGGTTGCAGGCAGGTATTGAATTTAGACCAGTAATCACACCGGTAACCATTCCCGATCAGATTTTAGGAGATGAAGCAACACACTTTGCTGTTTCAGTTGAAGGAAGGACGCCAACATTTACTTATCAATGGGAATCGGGATGTGGAGGAACCTTTACGGATCCCAACGATCCCGAAACAGATTATATCGCTCCTTTGGTAGATGAGGTGACCAGTTGTGTAGTACGTTTGGTTGTGACCGATGAATGTGGAAGATCGGCTTTTTTGGCTACTTTCTTTGAAGTATTTCCAAAAGCGGACCTTGCTATTACTAAAACAGCTCCTGCAACGATTAATGCTGGGGAAAATATTACTTATACGATTTCTGTAACGAATGCTGGCCCAAGTGATGGTGTGGATGTCGTTGTTGAAGATATTCTTCCGGCCGGCCTGACACTTGTCAGTGCCTCACCATCCGTAGGTTCCTGGACCGCTCCTTACTGGAACGTAGGGACAGTAGCTATGGGCGATACTCCTAGCATTGAAATAATTGCTACAGTAAATAGCGATGTCCCTGATGGTACTGTTTTGAAAAACACTGCAACAGTAACCACAAAATCTACAGATGAAAATCCAGCGAATGACACAGATAGCGCTTCCACCACTGTAAGCGCTGAAACCGATTTAGCAATTACTAAAGTAGATGATGTCGATCCTGTGCTGGCAGGGAATAATTTGACCTATACAATTACAGTTGAGAATCTGGGACCAAGCGATGCATTGGATGTTGAAGTAGAAGATGTCTTGCCAACTGGTTTGACTGTGGTGAGCGTGACTCCAAGTGGAGCAGCATGGACAGCGCCAAATTGGACGATTGGCACCATACCCGCTGGAACCTCAGTTAGCCTAACTATTGTAGCTACAGTAGATAGTGATATACCAACAGGAACAATATTAAGTAATACTGCTACTGTATCTACAACGACTACAGATACCGATCCAGGGAATGATTCTGCAACTGAAACAACTGAAGTAGGAACTTCTGCAGATCTTAAGATCACAAAGGTTGATGATGTCGACCCGATTTTAGCAGGAAATGATCTGACTTATACGATTACTGTAGAAAATTTAGGACCAAGTGATGCGCATACGGTAATTGTGAACGATGTACTTCCCGGCGGACTAACATTAATCAGCGCTACCCCAACAGTTGGAACATGGACATCGCCCAATTGGGATATAGGTACACTCACAAGTGGGCAAATCGAATCTTTTGTTGTCGTGGCAACTGTTAACAGTAATGTGGCCAATGGGACACTGTTGAGTAATACTGCTTCTTTAACGAGTGTAACACCAGATCCGGTTCCTGGGAATAACTCCGCTACAGAAACAACTTTGGTAAATGCTTCTGCTGATTTAACCTTACTTAAACTTGGCGATAAAGAAGTTGTTTCGGTGGGTGAAAATTTGACTTATACCATAACGTTGACAAATAATGGCCCAAGTGACGCTCTTGATGTGGAGGTAAATGATGTATTGCCAGTTGGTTTAACCGTGTCCAGTATCACCGTTTCACAAGGAGGAACATGGGCTGCCCCTGATTGGTCTGTGGGGACACTCACAAGTGGGACTACTGCCACGCTCACTATTGTGACTCTTGTGACAAACGGCGTAACAGTTCCTTCAACTTTAACGAATACTGCAATAGCTACAACTACAACAACAGACCCAAATACAGCTGACAATACCTCTACAGAGACCACTGAGGTTCTTGCACCATCTGATCTGGCAATCACCAAATCTACTGTAAGAGGTATAGTTTCTGTTGGAGAAACAGTGACATTTGTTCTTGATGTTGTAAACAATGGCCCTGGTGATGCGACCGGAGTGATTGTATCAGATCTTTTACCTGATGGTTATACTTATGTTTCTCATGATGCTCCGACTGGAACAACCTATTCTGATGCAACAGGAGATTGGACAATTGGATCCATGATCAATGGAGCAAGTTTGAGCCTGGAAATAGTAGTAACTGTAGATAGTTCAGGACCATTTGAAAATACAGCGACTGTCAGTTCAAATACCCCTGACTCTGATAATACAAACAATACTTCATCTGTTACTCCAGAAGTAAGACCAATTGCAACAGACAATATTGCACCTGCACAACCAGCAGGGATGGTAACTCAGCAGGTGATAACCGAGGATGATGGATCAGGCATTGATATGGATCCCGACGGAACAATAGAAGTTGGAACAGTGAATCTGGACCCAGGAAGTGTTCCTGGCGGATTAGGTTCGGATACTGATAATGATGGTGATATTGATCAGGTGATCGGAACAGAGGGTACGTGGGCTGTTGATAACCTGGGGAATGTAAGTTTCACGCCTGCTCCAGGTTTCAATAATGACCCTACTCCAATCAGCTACACAGTTCAGGATAACGATGGAAACACGTCTAATCCTGCAGATATTGGCGTTGATTACGTGCCTGTGTCAACTGATGATATTTCAACGTATTATGTGCTGCCCACATCTGTTCAAGTGGATGTACTTGGTAATGATACTACTGGTGATGCTGTGGACCCGGCAACAGTTCAGATTGTTGGTACTGCAAATCCAGGCGATACATTGGTAGTCGCTGGGGAAGGGAAATGGTCTGTGGATCCAGTATCAGGGGTGATCACATTTGATCCGGAGCCTGGGTTTATGGGAGATCCGACACCGATTTCTTATACCGTTAAGGATAATGATGGAAATACTTCAAACCCGTCGACTGTTACGGTCCGATTTGTACAAACTGATATTTCAGCTGTATTAAGATTTGTCCCTGGTATCGTGACAGGAACATCTGATATGGCATTTCAAATAACTGTTCAGGAACTGGTGGGTTTTGCAACGAACGGGATGGTGACGGTAGTCATTCCAAAAGATGGAAGACTGTCTTTTACTTATAATCCATCAATGACAATTGCTGGCCCCTATCCAACTCCTGACAATTCGAAATGGACTTATGATGGTACAAATGCCGATTTCCATGTCTGGACAAGTACCGCGCCGATTCCAGCATTTGGAAAATCAAAATTTGGATTTGTGGCTCAATATGATCCTGAATTTTCGAATGGTGAAGTCACCTATACGGTGACCATTATTTCAGGAAGTGGATCTGAAAACAACGACAAGAATAATATCGATACAGAGTTACTCAAATATTTTAATAACTAAAAATGATCTTTCATCTTGAAAGAATTGATCAAAATAAAACTGGGATTTATGAAATTTGTAAAAAATAATCTTCTATTGTTTGGCCTGTTGATGTTCTTCTCTTCTGTGCAAGGGCAAGAAAATCTCAACCTATCTGCTCCGGACATTCAGCCGAATCCTTTGATGAGTGTCGCAGATGGAGGGGCAGGGGACTTTAAGTTTTTGGTTCAGAATGTAAATTTTCCAGGCTACAGTCCTGCTTGCGGAGCGACAATTACCATTATGATGACAGATATAGAACCAACAGAAGGTGCTATTAGTGTGACATCGAGTTTTGGTGATGCCTCTGTTTGGTCATGGTCGATGGAACCGGGTGGAGAGCTGCTTGGTACTTTGATAGGAAGTGCTGGATTTCTCTATTCTGAGGAAATCACGGTTGCTTTTAATGTCACAAGTGATTCTGTTGAGCCTGGTTCAAATGGCTTTACTGCTATGGTATCCACAGGTACGTGCCCGGATGGCAATACCACAGACAATGTTGCTGCTTCAACCACATGGACGGATGCACCGTTGTCTGTTGAGCTGCTTAGTTTTACCGTGCAGAAGCGTGCAAAAGATGCTGTCCTTGAATGGTCAACCACGCAAGAAGTGAATAACGACTATTTCGATTTGCAACGCTCATATGATGGGATAAAGTTTGAATCCTTTGGCAAAATAGATGGAGCGGGTACAAGTGCAAAAACACATCAATACAGTTTTGTTGATGAAGCAGCTATTCAGCGAGCTCAAACTTTCCGGATACCAAATATTTACTACCGGATAGAACAATTTGATTTTGATGGTTCATCAGTGTACACGCCCATCAGATCTATACAAATTGAAAAGGACCTGGATGGTCAAAAAGCAAGTATGTTTCCTAATCCGGCAACTGATTTTGTGCAGATCCTGACCACCGGAACGGATAAATACGCCTTAAATGTATATGATGAACTTGGCCAGTTGATTGAATCAATGACGGTTTCCAACAGTCAAAAAGTAAGTACTGAAAACTGGAATCCGGGGGCTTATATATTTGAATTAATTGATGGTTCAAATCAAGAATCTATTTTGAAAGAAAGAATAATTGTTGTCAAATAAAAATCGAAAGAAAAGGAGTATGAGCAAATTGACCTGATACCAATTTATCTCTTCATCCAATGCTGAATTTTTTCAGTAAAACTGAAAAGATTCATCTCTACCACATTTTACCTATAGTGATTTTATTGCATATGTAATTGTAATAAAATGAGATATTTATATGCCAAATAAAAAGCGAATTGGAAATTGAAGCAAAATTGTTTATAGCCACTATTTATAACCGGAAAATTATTAGAGAAAACTATGTGATAACGGGTCTGAGTAACGTCTCAAGGATGTATAATGAAACCAGTTCCAATCAAATTTTATCGACATGAACAAACTTCGACTTTTTACTCTTTTAATTTTCCTCGCCTTAGGTTTTGTGGCCCAAAGTCAACAAAATCTAAACTTATCGGCACCTGATATCCAACCCAATCCTTTACAAAGTGCTTTGAGCGGTGGAACAGGTTGTTATTCATTCGTTGTTCAAAATGTGAATGGCGCTTTTGCAACAAGCTGTGGTGCGAGAATCACAATCTTGATGTCCGACATTGAGCCTATTGATAGTGAGAGAAGTGTTTCGTCTAACGTATCCCCTTCCGCGTGGAATTGGTCATTGAATGCGAGTGGAGAGTTAATAGGTGACCAGATTGGAAGCATCGGTTTTTTGTATTCAGAAACAATTACAGTTTGTTTTAATGTGACGAATGACTCAGTAGAACCTGGTTCAAACGGTTTCACTGCAATGGTAGAAACAGGAGTTTGCGATGACGGAAATTCCACTGACAATGTTGCTGCTTCAACAACGTGGACGGATGCTCCACTACCAATAGAGTTGTTGGATTTTAAAGCGAAAAAGCAAGAAAGAAATGTGCTCCTACAATGGACTACACTGCACGAAATCAACAATGACTATTTTGATTTGCAACGATCTTTTGATGGCATGGCTTTCGAAACGATTGGCAAAGTAGACGGTGCTGGAACCAGCGTTAAAGAACGCTCATATTCATTCAATGATCAATCAGTCATTTCTTTAGCTGAAGTTCGGGCAATTCCCCAAATCTATTACCGACTTGAACAATTTGATCTTGATGGTAAATCAGAATTCTCACCTGTCAGGTCCGTTGCAATTGACCTGGATACCGAAAATCATAAAATGTTGATTTTCCCTAATCCTGCGAGCGAATATGTGCAAATTTCCTTTTCAGGAACAACTCAATATATACTAAATGTGTTTGACGAATTAGGCCAACTGTTGGAAACGATGGAATTGGATGGCGGGCAGAAAGTGCATACAAAAAATTGGCAGCCAGGTACATACGTATTTGAAATTTTCGATAAATCAAATGGTGAACTCATCCAACAGGAGAGGGTAATCATTATTAAATAACTTTTTGAACATAAATCATTGAGATCGGATCTCAGAAATTAATTTGATCATTATGAAATTACTTAGACTAACTTTTTCACTGCTTTCATTTCTCATGTTGAGTTCTCTCGCCATGGGTCAATGTTATGATGCGTCATTATCAAATTTGACGCTTTCCCCATCTGACCCGGCGGTATTGGGAGATCCTCTTACTATGACTTTTACGTTTTGCAATGATCTGGAAGCACTTCCGGATGATGATCTATATATTCAGTTTACGCCAAATCTGCTGACTCCTGATGGAGGTGCCACACCAACGGCTCCGACAGGGACTGCGGCTGCTTATTTCGATTGGGTTTATGTATTTGGTACCTGGATTGGAGTACAGAATCAAACAATTCCAGCCGCATTTTGTGGAGATGTAGTAAGCACCTACACGGTAGATGCTGCATCAGATATTAGCAATCCTCAGATCGGAACAAACGTAAATATTAACCCGTCAGGGATTATGGCTGGGACAGGAGTCTCAGGGACCTGCCCAAGCGGGCCTGGAGCTTGTTTTTGTCCAGATGATGATAATGTAAGTTTCTTTACTTACACAGTGAATACGATAACTGGCCTCGTCTATGAAGATACAAATGGCAATGGCACACAGGATGTGGGCGAGTTGGGTATACCGAATGTAGATGTCTTGATCACGGATAGCGATGGCATAATGCAGACTGTGACTACAGATGCGAATGGTGTTTATACGACGACGACTGTTGCTCCAGGAAATGCGACAATCGATATCGTAGATGGCACATTACCAGCTGGAGCAACTCAAACAGAAGGGACAGATCCAACAGTGGTGACAGTACCAGCAGGAGGTACTGCAAGTGATATTGACGGTTTCCAACTGCAGGGTACAGTGACAGGCGTGATCTATGAAG
>Ga0316201_10000454_pt1 | contig 23078 bp, 17 predicted proteins | sample CS6wburrow_MG_FD_204516 | JGI IMG/M metagenome (GOLD analysis project Ga0316201, IMG submission 204516) | Coastal sediment microbial communities from Delaware Bay, Delaware, United States - CS-6 worm burrow | ecosystem: Environmental > Aquatic > Marine > Coastal > Sediment | place: USA... | reverse complement strand
AGAAGCTCGAGCATGTGGTATTCGAGAAACAGCTCGGCAGCATGTTCGACAAATCCGTACGTGTGGCTGCATTGGCGGCACACATTGCTGAGGCGGTCGGTGCGGATCCGAAACTGGCGCGCCGCGCCGGTGAACTCAGCAGATGTGACCTCATGACCGATATGGTGGTCGAATTCCCGGAGATGCAGGGAATCATGGGGCGCTACCAGGCGCAGCGTGATGGTGAACCCCCCGAGCTGGCCCAGGCCATGGACGAGTTCTACATGCCGCGTTTTTCCGGGGATGTACTGCCGCAGACACCAACCGGTATTGCGATTTCTCTGGCGGAAAAGATCGATACCCTGGTCGGCATTTTCGGCATCGGCATGAAACCGACGGGCGACAAGGATCCCTTTGCTTTGCGTCGGGCCGCCCTGGGTGCCCTGCGTATCCTGCGCGAGCATGCCTTGCAACTCGACCTGAGGGCCCTGCTCGACGAGGCGCAGCGCCATCTCGGCGCCAAGGTGACCCAGGCAAACAACGTGGACACCGTATACAACTTCATGATCGATCGGCTCAGGGGCATCTACACGGATATCGGCACCTCACACGATCTGTTCGAGGCGGTGGCCACGGTGCTGCCCGACTCCATCGCCGACTTCGAACACCGCGTGCGCGCTGTGGCCGATTTCCGCAAGCTGCCGGAGGCCACTGCGCTGGCCGCAGCCAACAAACGCATCAGCAACATTCTCAGAAAGGCCGAACAGCCGGTGCCCGGGGCAGCCGACCCCGATCTTTTCGAGATGGATGCCGAGCGAGAGCTTTATGAGCAGATCAACCGGCTGGCGGAAAAGACCCGCCCGATGATGGCTGACGCCAATTATGGTGCGACATTGCAGGCGCTTTCCGGACTGCGCGCCGTGGTCGATCGTTTCTTCGATGACGTGATGGTTATGGCCGACGACCCGACTGTACGCGGCAATCGCCTCGCGCTCCTGGCCTCGCTTTCGCGCCAGTTCCTGCAGGTGGCCGACCTGTCCAGATTGCAGGCCTGAACACATGACTGCAGAGCACGATTCCTGGGACGCCATGATGGCCGCGGTGCAGGCATTTCATGACAAGTACGATCTGCGCGAGCATGGCGGGGAAGAGCTGACCTATCGGGTCGCCCTGATGGCCGAGGAGCTGGGCGAGATCTCTTCCTGCATCACCAAGGGCAAGAAGAGTGAACATCTGGCCGAGGAGATGGCGGACCTGTTGATTCTGGTCATGGGCACAGATATTGCGGCACAACTCGATCTCAAACGTGCGTTCTGGTCAAAAATCGAAAAGCTGATGCTGCGTGACGCCCGGATGATTGGCGGACGCATACGTGTATCCGAGTTTCGCAACGTCGATTAGGCCGATGCGGCTGCACCGTCTTATGATCGCCTGATGAGCAGACTACCCAAACTGGTCGTCCTCGATCGCGACGGCGTGATCAACGAAGACTCGGACGACTACATAAAATCCACCGACGAATGGATTCCTTTGCCCGGAAGCCTGGAGGCCATTGCCCGCCTCAATCATGCAGGCATCCTGGTCGCGGTTGCCACCAACCAGTCCGGGATCGGCCGGGGCCTGTTTACGCCTGATGATCTCAATCGGATCCACGCCAAGTTTCAACGTGCCCTGGCCCGCGTGGGTGGACATGTTGACGGCATCTTTTTCTGTCCGCACAGCCCTGATGCCGGATGCGAATGCCGCAAACCGGCACCCGGATTGCTGCGGTCCATCAGTCTCAGATTCGGATTGCCGCTAAACACAGTGCCCTTTATCGGTGACGCCAAGCGCGATGTCGATGCCGCCATGGTGGCCAGGGCAATCCCTGTGCTCGTGCGCACCGGCAAGGGCCAGCGCACCGCGGCCAGTCATCCCGAGCTGCTCGCTTTGCCCTGGTTCAACGACCTTTCCGAGGCGGTTGACAACCTTCTCGGAGGGAATCTGCGTACATGATTCTCGTTCGTTCGGTGCTCTACTTTGTCGCGATGGTGATGACTGTTGTCTTGTTCGGTCTGCTGATCGCCCTGCTCGGGCGCTTCATGCCAGGTGATTTCAGCGACGCGGTCGCGACCCGGTGGGGAAGATTCAATCTCTGGCTGCAACGCGTAATTTGCGGGCTCCGCTATGAAATCCATGGGCTGGATTATTTACCAGCCGATGGGCCCTGCATCATCATGGCGAAACACCAATCGGCCTGGGAAACGATCGGACTCAGGGGAATCTTCAAACCTCAGCAGTCATGGGTACTCAAGAAGGAGTTGATGCAACTCCCGATCTTTGGCTGGGCCCTGGGTTTCGTCAAATCGATCCCAATTGACCGTTCAGCCGGGCGGCGCGCCGTAATTGAAGTCGTAAAACAGGGCACTGCCAGGCTTGCGGAGGGACGTTACGTGATCATCTTTCCCGAGGGAACCCGCACCGCGCCGGGCCAGCGCAGAAAGTACGGTTTGGGTGGTGGTGTCCTGGCTCAGCATAGCGGGGTTCAGGTTATCCCGATCGCTCATAATGCCGGAGTATTCTGGCGTCGGCGCGGTGTTAAGAAGTATCCGGGTATCATCCAATTGATCATCGGTCCTCCGATCGACAGTGTCGGAAAACAGGCCGCTGAAATTACACAAGAAGTCGAGGATTGGATAGAGGCGCGTCAGTTAGAGCTCCCCTTATCAATAGATTGAATGTAAGTGGGCGCTTACTTTTAAATTGGTAGGGTTGCTTTCTGTCGGGCACGCTGCAATCTGATATTCAGCTATCAGGAAACCAACCCTGGTTGATAAAGCTGTGGATAACTCGGTGGATAGAATGCTGTCCGTCAGATCAGTTCAAGACCGCGGCGACAAGGTGATTGAGCACCGGGTTCAGACGTCGAGATTTTCCACCGTAAGCGCATTGTGTTCTATGAATTCGCGCCGGGGTTCAACCTGATCACCCATCAGGGTGGTGAAGATCTGGTCCGATTTTACAACGTCTTCGATATTGACGCGCAAGAGCCGACGACTTGCCGGATCCATGGTTGTATCCCAGAGTTGCTCCGCGTTCATTTCGCCGAGTCCCTTGTAACGCTGAATGTGCTGACCACGCTTCGCTTCCTCCATCAGCCATTCAAGCGCCTGCTCGAACGAATCCACCGGCCTGCCCTTTTCCCCGCGGCGGACTTCAGCGTCTGATGCCAGCAGGCCATCAAGGTGTTCTCCCATATCGGCGATCTTCAGGTAATCGGAGCTATGGAAAAAATCAACGGGTAAATGCTTTTGTGCCACGATTCCGTGCGTCCAATGCTCTATCGTTATTCCCGGCGTGTGCATGTCGTCACCCGCCACACGCATCAACCGATACCGGTCAGATACGCCACTGTCTGCATTCAGGCGGCCCTGCATCTCTTCAATCCATTGCTCCCAGGCAGCTGTATCCGCGATCAATTCATCGGTCACCCGGGGCATATTGAGAATGTTGCGCAAAAGACCAGGATGGTATCGCTTGCCTAGGCGCTGCTGAATGGCAGCGACGACGACCATCTTGTTGGCCAGATCCTCGAGAGCCGTGCCCGACAATGGCGGTGCCTCGGCATTCACGAGAAGACTTGCGCCGTCCAGGGCCGTGCGCAACAGATAGGCATTCAGTTCCGTGTCGTCTTTGAGATAGTTTTCCTGCTTACCTTTCTTGATCTTGTAAAGTGGCGGCTGCGCGATGTAGATGTGGCCCCGCTCGATCAACTCCGGCATCTGACGATAGAAGAAGGTCAACAAAAGCGTACGGATGTGCGCACCATCGACATCGGCATCGGTCATGATGATGATGCGGTGATAGCGCAGTTTGTCCGGATCAAATTCTTCCCTGCCGATTCCGCATCCCATCGCGGTGATCAGGGTTCCCACCTCAGCCGATGAAAGCATCTTGTCAAACCGGGCTTTTTCCACATTGAGTATCTTGCCCTTCAGGGGCAGGATCGCCTGGGTACGCCGATCTCTCCCCTGTTTGGCAGACCCTCCAGCAGAGTCACCCTCTACGAGATAAAGTTCCGAGAGCGCCGGATCCTTTTCCTGACAGTCCGCCAGCTTTCCCGGCAATCCCGCAACATCGAGCACGCCCTTTCGACGCGTCATCTCGCGGGCGCGGCGCGCGGCCTCACGGGCGCGTGCCGCTTCAATCATCTTCCCGGCTATGGTCTTTGCCTCACTGGGATTCTCGACGAGATACTCTGAGAGTTTTTCGGCCAAGAGCCCCTCGACAATACCTTTGACCTCAGAAGAAACCAGTTTCTCTTTGGTCTGTGACGAAAACTTGGGATCTGGAACCTTGACCGAGAGGACGGCCGTCAAACCCTCACGTGCGTCATCCCCTGAGGTACTGACCTTCTGTTTTTTAGCCAGGGCCTCCTGCTCGATATAGGAGTTGAGCGTCCGGGTCAGCGCCGCTCGCATGCCGGCCAGATGGGTGCCCCCATCACGTTGAGGGATATTGTTGGTAAAGCAGAAAATATTTTCCTGGTAAGACTCATTCCACTGCAACGCAACCTCGACCCCTACATCGTTTCGGTCTGCATTGAAATGAAACACCTTGGCATGCAGCGGTGTCTTGTTGCGGTTTAGATGCTCCACGAAGGCACGAATGCCGCCTTCGTATTCAAAGACGTCCTCACGCTCATTACGTTCATCTTTCAGATGAATCCGCACACCGGAGTTGAGGAACGAGAGTTCGCGCAGGCGTTTGGCCAGGATATCGTAGTGATACTCCGTATCGGCGAAGATCTCGGGGCTGGGATGAAATCGCACCCGTGTACCCGTCTTTTCACTCTCACCGACAACCGAAAGTGGCGCTACCGGGACCCCCAGATTGTAGACCTGGTAATGTTTTTTTCCCTCTCTCCAGACGGTCAATTCAAGTTTATCTGAAAGCGCGTTGACCACCGAGACACCGACGCCGTGCAAGCCACCGGAGACCTTGTACGAATTATCGTCGAATTTACCGCCTGCATGCAGCACGGTCATGATGACCTCGGCAGCTGAGATCCCTTCCTCTTCGTGAATTCCGACGGGTATGCCCCGGCCATCGTCGAGCACACTGACGGAGTTGTCCGCGTGGATTATGACCAGGATTTCCGAACAATGGCCGGCCAGCGCTTCGTCGATAGAATTATCCACGACCTCGAACACCATATGGTGCAGCCCTGTGCCATCGTCAGTGTCACCTATATACATACCTGGCCGCTTTCGGACTGCGTCCAGGCCTTTCAGTACTTTGATGGAGGATGTGTCGTAGCCGGAATTCGGTGTATCAGTCATTCTGAAGGATTGAGAGCCAAGGAGTGATAAAGAAGGCGAAATCGCTTGATGCGCCGATTATACATGGTAATCATTAGCCCAGTTGACCATGTTCCACGTGGAACGTTTTGGCCTCGGCGCCCTTCACCTTTAGGGAATCCTCTTCGATCTTGGTAAGAAATACCTGCCCTCCCCGGCGCTCGAGCTCGGACATTATCCTCTGCCGGTTTCCCGGGTCCAGTTCCGCGGCAAGATCATCGATCAACAAGATCGGAGATCTGCGCTTGTGAACGGACATCAAATCATTGAGCGCCAGATTCAAAGCAAGAACGAGAAGTTTTTGTTGTCCGCGCGAAAGTTTCTTTTCTGCTGAACCGCCGTCTGCAAAAAGCTCAAGCTCTGCGCGATGCGGCCCCCGCGATGTGTAACCCATCCTCAGGTCGACTTCGATTTTTTCCGCCAACTCCTGGTCCAGCGGTTTTTCGTTGTTCCACCCCGCCTTATAGCGGTGGTGGAGTGAAAAATCAGGATCCCAGGCATTGCGAATCTCCAGCAAACGGGCCATTAGTTCTTCAACAAACCAGGCACGGTGCTGGTGCAGCACCTCAGCCGACTTTGCCAAAGGCTTATCCCAAATTCTTACGTTCTCGGCAGACCCCTGGCGTATAGCCGAGTTTCTCTGTCGCAGATTTCTCTGAAATTCGGCCAAGACGCCGAGATAGGAATGTTCCACGTGGAACAACCCCATATCCAGAAACCTGCGACGAACCTCCGGTCCCAGCCCCAAGAAGAGTTGCGGCTGCGAACCGATCCATTGCACAGGCAGTGCCTCTGCCAGAATCGACCTTTTTTTGACATCCTGACCGTCCAGCCGACAGATCAGATCGCGCTTCTCGCGCTTGATTCCGAGAACAGAACAGCGACCATCGCCTTCTTCCTCGGTTTCAACAACGACCGTCGCACTATCGGCCCCTTGTCGGATCATCGGCCCGGCGTCCGAGTGCCTGAATGTTCGCCCCCTTCCGGCCAGATAAATCGCTTCAAGCACAGAGGTCTTCCCCGCGCCGTTGTCTCCCACCACGAAATTAATACCCGGACAAGGTAGGATCTTCAGATTACTTATAATCCGAAGATTCTCTATTCGGAGAGCGGTTATATGCACGATTCGACGGTCTGGCCTTGGGCGCAAAAAAACGGGGGCTTTCGCCCCCTAAGTTTAAATCCCGTTGATCTGGTTTTCACAGTCGCATCGGCATCACGACATAGCGACAATCCGTAGCGCCCTTCTCTGTTACCAGACTGCTGGAATTCGAATCGATCACCGCCATCTGGACCTCATCACCATCCAGTACCCCAAGCACATCCAGCAGATAGCCAACGTTGAAACCGATGGTCATTTCAGCCCCGTCGTAATCCACCTCAACCTCTTCCTCCGCTTCATCTTGCTCTGGATTGTGGGCCTGCAGGTGCAACAGACCCTTCCCGAGACGAAATCGAATTCCCCGATATTTTTCGTTCGATAGAATCGCCGTACGCGCCAGGGCCTGTTTCAACAGATCCTTGTCCGACAACATCATCGAGGCCTCGCCGTTTGGCATAACCCGTTCGTAATCAGGAAACCGCCCGTCGATCAGTTTGCTGGTAAAACTGCTGTTTTCCAGATGGACCCGCAGGTGACTGTTGCTGATCTCGAACGCGGCGTCATTTTCCGCGTCAGCCAGCAATCGACCTAATTCGATGACGGCCTTGCGAGGCAATATGACCTGAAGGTCCATGCTGGTATCCGCTGCAAACTCGGTGTCACAGAGCGCCAGGCGGTGACCATCGGTTGCCACGGCACGCACGCGCCCCGGGCGTATCTCCAGCAGCAGGCCATTGAGGTAATAACGCACGTCCTGTTGAGCCATCGCAAACTGGGTCTTGTCTATCAGGCGCTTCATCGCCGCCACTGGCATTGAAAACTTTTCACTGGCTTGCGGAGGTTCGATGCTGGGGTAGTCCTGAGCCGGCAACGTTCCAAGCGTGTAGCGCCCTCGGCCCGAGCGAAGCACGGCCTTGTCACCATCGATATCCAGCGCGATGGCGGCCGACTCCGGCAAGGCCTTGCATATATCCATCAATTTACGCGCCGGCAGGGTAAACTCTGTTTCGCCCTTGCACTCCACCGGCGCGCTCGTACGTAACTCCACTTCCAGATCAGTAGCAGTCAAAGACAAGCGATTGTCTTTAACCGCTATCAGCACATTGGCGAGAATCGGTAGCGTCTGTCTGCGCTCAACCACGCCAACGATTTGTTGCAGTGGTTTAAGCAGATCGTCCCGGTTAGCGCTGATTTTCATTCTGCTTGGTCTCCGGTATCCAAATTATTTTAAAAATCTCTTATATAAAAATTATTATTGTTATTAGGGAGGCTCTGTTCTGTGAGTAATCGGCCTTTCTATCGCCTTTTGAAGCACTTATAACTATAAATTCGGTTTATAGGCACGCCTTAAAACACTGGGTTACCTGTATATCCTTTGTGGATAAGCGGAAAGCATTTTCGCGTTCGTTTTTTCTCCGCAGCCGGCTCACATCAATTGCTCAGGGTTCTCAACAGGTTGTTATAGTCTTCGGAGACCCGATGGTCAGAGTCTTTCAGCTCAGCAATCTTGCGCGTCGCATAGAGCACGGTCGTGTGATCGCGGCCTCCGAAGGCCTCGCCGATTTCAGGCAGGCTGTGATTGGTAAGTTCTTTGGACAGGGTCATGGCGATCTGCCGAGGCCGGGCAATGGTTCGGGAACGTTTGCTCGACAGGAGATCGGAGGTTCTTATCTTGTAGTACTCTGCAACGGTACGCTGGATATTTTCCATGGTCACCAGTTTGTCCTGCGCCGCTATCATGTCGCGCAAGGCCTCTTTGGCGAAATCCATGGTGATCGGCCGACCGGTGAAGTGTGAATTCGCCACGATCCTTCGCAGGGCACCTTCGAGTTCGCGGATATTCGAACGCACACGCTTGCCGATGAAGAATGCCACTTCATTGGGTAGTTCGACGCCGAAAAGCTGGAGGCCCTTGCTCTGCAGAATCGCCACCCGGGTCTCCAGATCGGGCGGCTCCACCGCCACGGTCAGGCCCCAACCGAAACGTGACTTGAGCCGGTCTTCCAGACCGTCCACCTCTTTCGGAAAACGGTCGCTGGTCAGGATGATCTGCTGTTGGGATTCGAACAGGGCGTTGAAGGTGTGGAAGAATTCCTCCTGTGACCTTTCCTTGCCGGCGAAAAACTGCACGTCATCGATCAGCAGTGCGTTGACCGAACGCATCTTGCGTTTGAAATTGTCGATCGTTCCGTGCTGCAGGGCCTTTACCATCTCGGCAACGAAACCTTCCGAATGCATGTAAAGGACCTGCGCCTTGGGATTGTTGTGCAGGATCCTGTTGCCCACTGCGTGCATCAGGTGTGTTTTGCCCAGACCGACACCGCCGTATATGAAAAGCGGGTTGTATACACGCCCGGGATTGTCCCCGATCTGCATACCGGCTGCACGGGCCAACTGGTTAGACTTGCCTTCGACGAAGCTCTCGAAGTTGAAACTCGGGTTCGTGTTTGCCTCTACAGGCGGTGGCTGCGACTCCCTGTTGGATTGGCCCCTTGATTCGCTGTAATCGCTGCCGGGCGTCGTCGTCGAGGCTTTGGTATGAATGCCAGGTGCGCGTGGTGCGCTGCCAATCTCCAGGCTGATCGCGGTGGAGTCATTCTGGCCAACGTCATCCAGATAACCTTTGAGCCGATCGAGATAATGTTTTTTCACCCAGTCGAGGACGAATGCATTGGGTGCCATAAGCCGAAGACGGCCATCATCATGGATGCAGTGCAACGGCCTTATCCAGGTGTTGAACTGCTGGTTTGGTATCTCGTTTTTCAGCCGATCCAGGCAATGCTGCCAGAGGTCAATATTCATAAATTTTTACAGCTGCCTGTTGCCCGCGCCGGGCCAATGGTGCGATTGGCATTCAATTAAGACTTAAAAATTGTTTGGGTTGCCAAGTAACATTCATGTGCCGGAAAACCACCCTGTCTGCCGAAACCGCTACACGTGGGCATTTGCTCAAGCCCGGGTGAATGACAGAGAACCCATAGGCCCCGAATTTCTGCGTTCGGGTTCGTAAACCGATAGCCATCGGACTTCGGACACGCGCTTAAGTGTAGCTGTTTGCGAACCAGTTATCCACAGGCCGACAGGCATTTTTTGCCTTAATATTAGCCATTTGATAGTAAGTAAATACTTACTTACTTCGACCCCTGTTGAGCTATTAAGAATGACCTGTGGTTGGGTAAACACGGATGTTTAATTTTACCAATTGCATTGACTTGCGTGGCGGGATCCATTAAGTTTCTGCCCCCTTTTGCGTCGCGGCATCTCTTCATGACCCGATCGGCACAAAATGGTGAACCATCCACTTTAACTGTTCGGAAAAACGGTCATGAAACGTACTTTTCAGCCCAGCCGCATAAAGCGCACTCGCACCCATGGTTTTCGGGCCCGGATGGCCACGCGCGGTGGTCGTAAAGTGCTCAACGCACGCCGTGCCAAAGGCCGCGCGCGCCTGATACCTTAGAAGATCATCCGAAGATCAGGGCCCGGTTCATCAGGGATAAAGCATTCCCGCGCTCGGCGCGCCTTCTGGCGGCGCTGGACTTTAAACGGGTTTTTGCAGATCCAGAGCGATCCAAAGACGAGTACTTCACGATATTGGCTTTACGGACCGGCCGGCCGGCCTCACGACTGGGTCTTGCGATCTCAAAAAAGCAGATCAGGCGCGCAGTCGACCGCAATCGCCTGAAGCGGCTCGTACGTGAGAGCTTTCGTCACCACAGAAAGCAACTCGCCGGTCTGGATCTGGTGGTCATGGCGCGGACGGAGGCCGGTTTTGCCGACAATGTTCAGCTCAACTTATCCCTTGCAGAACATATGCGGAAGTTAATTTCCGATTCGGTTCGATGAATTCAATGCCGCATATCGACTGCGTGGATAGACCGCGGTGCGCATGTGCCTTATACGGGTTAAACTTCCGGCCTTTCCGCTGTCACCCTGCCTGGATATGACGTAATTTTTATGGATAACGTTCGTTTAATTCTTTTCATGGCCCTGGCCTTCCTCGGCATGTTGCTATACCAATCCTGGCAGGAGGATTATGGTTCGCGACCGGCGACCCCGGCGGAAAATGACGTCCAGGCCGAAACAGCGGTGGGCGACACACCGGTAGCGCCCCGACAGGCCGACATAGACGATGCGGCACCCAGTGTTCCGGGGGTGAATCAGACCGAGAGCGCTGCCAAGACAGGCCTAATCAAGGTCCTTACCGATACGCTGGACCTGGTGATCGACACACGTGGCGGGACCATCGTTGACGCCCGTCTGATGCAATACCCGGTCGCCGTGAACAAGCCTGATGAAAAATACCGTCTGCTCAGTCAGCGGCCGTCGGATTTCTTTATCGCCCAGTCGGGTCTGCTGGGTTCCGAGAGTGAACGCACGCCCACCCACGAAGCGGTCTTTACCGCCAGTACCGACAGCTTTGAGCTGAAGGACGGTGAGGACAGCCTGACCGTCGACCTCAACTGGACCTCGCCAGATGGTTTGCAAGTAACAAAGCGGTATACGTTCAATCGCGGAACACATGCCATCCAGCTGGAACATCTGGTCAACAATGGTTCGGAGACTGTCTGGACCGGCCGCGAGTATCGACAGTTGCAGCGAGGTGAACCGGTCGAGTCCGGCAATGCGTTCATGTACACGTACACCGGCGGCGCGATCTTCAGCCAGGAAGACAAGTATCAGAAGTACGATTTTGATGAACTCGGTTCGGGTCAGCTCGATCGCGATGTAACGGATGGCTGGCTGGCGATGCTCCAGCACTATTTCCTCGGCGCCCTCATACCACCTCGCGGTGAACAGCAGCATTATTACGGCAAGAAGCTCAGCAATGGCCGCGCCGTGATTGGCGCTTATGGCCCGGCCAAGACGGTTGCTCCCGGTGCCGGTGCCAGTTTCACCGGCACGGTTTTCCTGGGTCCGAAACTCCAGGCCGAGCTGGCCGAACTGGCCGAGGGACTGGATCTCACAGTCGATTACGGCTTCCTGGTGTTCATCGCCAAGCCCATGTACTGGGTGTTGGAGCAGATCCAATCCTTCGTCGGCAATTGGGGCTGGACCATCATCATATTTACCATCCTGATCAAGCTTGTGTTCTTCAAGCTGTCGGAGACCAGCTATCGTTCGATGGCGAACATGCGCAAGATGACGCCGCGCATACAGGCCCTAAAGGACCGTTACGGCGACGACAAGCAGCGCATGCAGCAGGCCATGATGGAGATGTACAAGACCGAGAAGATCAATCCACTCGGTGGCTGCCTGCCCATGTTGGTGCAGATGCCCTTCTTCATCGCGCTGTACTGGGTACTGCTCGAGAGTGTCGAACTGCGTCAGGCCCCGTGGATCCTGTGGATCAATGATCTGTCGATCAAGGACCCCTATTTCGTGCTGCCCGTGATCATGGGTGTATCCATGTTCGTGCAGCAAAAGCTCAATCCGCCGCCGCCGGATCCGATGCAGGCCAAAATCATGATGGCCCTGCCCCTGGTGTTCACCGCCATGTTCGCGTTCTTCCCTTCGGGCCTGGTCCTTTACTGGGTGGTCAACAACCTGCTTTCGATCGCGCAGCAGTGGGTAATCACCAGGCGTATCGAGCAGGGCGCCTCAGCGTAGTCCTTTCGTGGCCGATCCGGCTGCTGACACCATTGCCGCCATTGCCACTCCCCCCGGCAGGGGGGGCGTGGGCATTGTGCGTGTCTCTGGCAGGGGTGTGGCCGGGATCGCAAAGGGTGTTTTGGGAAGGTTGCCGAAACCGCGTCATGCAAGCCATGCGCGTTTTTTGGATGCCTCGGGTCAGCCCATCGATGAAGGCCTTGCCCTGTATTTCAAGGGGCCCGCCTCGTTCACCGGCGAAGATGTCCTGGAGCTCCAGGGACATGGCGGTCCGGTGGTGATGGATCTGCTGTTACAGCGGGTGACCCAGCTGGGCGCCAGGCTTGCCGCACCGGGTGAATTTTCCCGCCGCGCCTATCTGAACGACAAGCTCGACCTCGCGCAGGCCGAGGCGGTGGCCGATCTCATCGACAGCCAGACAAGTGCCGCCGCACGTTCAGCGGTGCGTTCACTGACAGGAGAGTTTTCCGATCAGGTACATGCACTGGTCGCGGCGATCACGCAGCTGCGCATATATGTGGAGGCAGCCATCGATTTTCCCGAAGAGGAGATCGATTTTCTTGCCGACAGTCATGTGGCGGGCGAATTGAGGGCGTTGATCGAAAGCGTTGAATCATTGTTGCACCGGGCGCACACGGGCAGACTGCTGCGCGACGGTATGACCCTGGTGATCGCGGGTCTTCCGAATGCCGGCAAATCGAGCCTGATGAACGCACTCACCGGCCAGGACAGCGCAATCGTGACCCATATACCCGGGACGACGCGCGATGTCTTGCGCGCACAGGTCGAGCTCGACGGGCTGCCGCTGCACATCGTGGATACCGCTGGGCTGCGCGAGGCCAATGACGAAGTGGAACGCGAGGGGGTGAGGCGGGCGCGCGACGAGATAGCACGGGCCGATCATGCCTTGTGGGTATTCGACGGTGAAAAAGACCCTTCGGCCAGCGGTCTTTCTTCTGCGGATCTGCCGTCGCAGCTACCGGTCACCCTGGTACGTAACAAGGCGGACCTCGTGGCGGCACCTTTCGGCCTGAGCGACAACAATGGAAATTGCGAGATCAGCCTGTCGGCCAAGACAGGCGAAGGTATAGAGGTGTTGCGGGAGCATCTCAAGCGACTGGTTTCATTCGAGGGTGCGGGTGAGGGTGACTTCAGCGCCAGGCGTCGACACCTGGACGCGATAAATCGGGCACACAAGCTGCTGCTGACGGGAGAGCAGGCCCTGATCAACGGCCAGGCCGGTGAGCTGCTGGCGGAAGACCTTCGGCAGGCCCAGATGGCATTGTCGGAGATCACGGGGGAATTCAGCGCAGATGATCTCCTGGGTGAAATCTTCAGCAGCTTCTGTATCGGTAAATAAGACTCACCCTGCACGGTTCACGAAGAGGGCTGTCGCGCGCGCGACCGGTCGGTTCGGGTATCGCGGATTACCTTTTCAGCCTAAGCCGGTTGATACGTTTGCGCAGTGCCCCTATCTGCTGGCGATTCTCGCTGCGACCATATCGCATCTGTACGTACATCCGCTTGATGGCCATCAGCTGATTCGCGGCATCCGGAAAGGCCTCGGCGGCGACATGACAGATCGTGTCCGGCCCGTGCCAGGGTGGTGCCTTGACGCCAGCGCGTTGGAGTTTGTGCAGCAGGCGTTGCCAGAGTGCGGGCAGAGGATCCTGGGCATGGGAGCGTGGAATCTGTGCGATCAGGTAGACCAGGGTGATAGCCAGCGCGCTGCTGATGATCAGGGCGATGGCCAAACCCAGGCCTTCGACGTCTCGCAGGCCGACGCTTTCCAGCAGGCCGCTCTGGCGCTCTGCGGTGAAGCCCACGACCCAATGGTGCCAACCCATGTCGACAGCATCGGCAATCCAGGCCGCATTGCGCCACAGGGTGCCGGCCAGCCCGTTCTCGTCGACGCGGAAGATCACCCGGTCACTGTCGCCCGATAGCGCGGTGTTGATCGATTGCTCGATGCGCTCGGGCGCCACGGCGGCGGTCGGATCAATGCGCCACCAGCCGAGTTTGGGCAGCCAGACCTCGGTCCAGGCATGCGCGTCGGACTGGCGTATCACCCAGTGATCGGCACGTGGATTTTTTTCGCCGCCCTGATAGCCGACGACCACCCGCGTCGGGATACCGGCCAGTCTCATCAACAGCGCAAAACTGCCGGCATAGTGCTCGCAGAATCCGCGCCGGGTCTCGAACAGGAACTGATCGATCGGGTCATTTTGAAGCAGCCCGGGGGAAAGGGTATATACGAACGGCTGTTCGCGGTAATAAGCAAGAGCCTCCTGGACCAGCTGAAGCGGTTGCGCCGGATCCGTGGCCGCCTGCCATTCGGCCACCAGTTCCCGGACCCTGGTCGATATCCGGTTCGGTAGCTGCAGGGCCCTGCGGCGCTCAAATTCACTCAAGGTAAGCAGGCGGTAATCGGGGTCCGATGTGACGCTGTAAATGAAACGTTTGTGAACCGGCCGGTTGTTGACCAGTGCGAAGTTGCTATTGAGAAATGTGTCCGCCGGTTTTTTCGTGACCACGTCGAGACCGAACAACCAGTAGGAGCCCGTGGGTTCGAGCGTGATCTCGTAATCGACGGAAGAATCTCCTCCCTCATTCGCTGGTAGCGACCGCACCGGCCTGATTCCGGCCGACCAGCGTTCGCCATCGGTTTGCCACAATACCGGTCCGCGCCAGTAGCGCTGACTCGGATCGGGGGCCTGATCGAAAAACCGCACCCGAAAGGCAATTTCGTTGGACCGACTGAGCGAACCGATATTCCCAAGCGTCATTTCCTCGCTGATCCCGGTCGATGCGCCGGCGCTGCTTACGCCCCACAGCGGGCTTTGCAGGCGTGGAAACAGCAGGAATACCACCAGGGCCAATGGCAGTGCACCCGCCAGCATCGCGAGCGTGTTGCGCAGCTGCAGGCGCACATCGATATTGACCCGGTTCAGGCCCACCTGGATCGACATCAGGGCCATCACGCCGGCAAAAAGGTATCCGGCCAGCCACAGTGACTGGTCGTACAGAAACAGCGTCAGCACCAGGAAAAAACCCAGAAAAATCGTGACATGAATATCGCGACGGGCACGCAGTTCGAGCAGCTTCAGTCCCAGCATGACGCCCAGCAGGGCGGTTCCGGCCAGGCGCCCATCGACCACATTGGTCGTAAACAACACCAAGGCGAGCGCCGCGATCATCAGCGCCAGCAGCAGCCAGCGGCCTGGCATGATTTCCGGCCTCCTTTGTGCAATCAGCCGCCACAGCATGGTCGTGTAAAAGAAGGCCAGGATCAGCGGGTTGAGGTTGGCCGCATGGGGTGCCATCAGTGCGCCGAGCAGCAACAACAGTGCCGTCAGCAGTCGTTGCGGGATCGGCAGACCTGCGAGCGCATCACGCATCGTTCGAACCGAAAACAGCCAGATGACGCAGGCATTGATGCCGATGGACCGGTCCCAGTGCGGGCTGAATAACGCCCTCGGGCGTCTTCAGCCCATAAAGCCGGCCTCGCGCATCTGCATCGATCACCGCACGAGCCAGTGCCGAGATCCGCGTTTCTTCATTCGAGCCCGGCGCCTGATCCCAGTCGATCCAGAGCGGTGCGGAGGTCTGTCCGCTGAACATGCGCGTATTGAGGCCGCGATCACGGGCGTAGCTCTTCCAGTCGATCTTCGATGGCTGGTCGCCCGGGTGGTAGTTTCGCAAGCCCACGAAATCCTCGTTGCCGCTGCCATAATCACCGTCGAGCGTCTCCTCCCCCTCTTCACCTTCGGGTGTCCAGTGCTCGCCCGGGCTCGGATAGACAAGCACCGGTCTGTCGCATTCCAGATAGCACCAGGCACGCAACAGCCCAAGCGGATACTGGGTGCTCACCACGAGGCGCCCCAGCCGCTGCAGGCCTCGTGGCATCGGGGATAGACTGAGCTGGCGCGCGTGGCGGCCGCTCCCGGAGCGCAGATCCAGCAGCTCGGGTTCACTGTCTTCGAACATGAGCTGGATCGCCGGGCGTTCCCGCTCGCTCTTTTCCAGTTCGACGATGAACTGCCCCCGCTCTCCGGCAAATACCGGGGAGGCGCCTTTACACACCAGGCGCAGGCCCCGCAGATTACGCCAGGTGAGGTAGATCGCATTGCTGCCGAGTCCGGCCAGCAGGAAAGTCAGCAGATGGGCCGGATTGTTCGCATAGTTGACCGAACCCAGCAGCATCAGGAACAGCAGCGTCGCAAAGATGAAGCCGTAACGCGTCGGCAGGATGTAGATCCGTCTTGCCCCGATCTCGGCGCGGCCGGCGGCCGAGACCCGCTCGATGCGTATCAGGTTCGCCAGAGCCACGCCTAGGGCCTGTTCACACTACGGGAGCCACAGCGACGGCGGCCATTTTTTCGGCCGGCGAGGCACTGCGAGCGAGGTGTGCAAGCCGCACATGAGCGAGCAGTAACGAAGCGGGGCGAAAAAATGGCCCCGTCCCCCCGGGTTGTGCCCCAAAACAGGTCATGCTGTGTTGCTCGTCGTTCATTTAGTGTTACTAAACTTCTCTTCTCGCGCCTTGCCTGACCTGTTTTGGGGCGACAACGCTGTGGCTCCCGTAGTGTGAACAGGCCCTAGTTATCCACGTCAGGGGATTGCCACGCTTTCGAGCAGGGTCTCCAGGTGCTCGCCACCCTCTCCCTCCAGACTGTTGAGACGATGGCCGGCGACGCTGGGAAGCACCGCCTGCACATCCTCTGGGACCACCTGCGCGCGGCCATCGATCATGGCCCATGCCCGGGAGGCGCGCAGCATTGCGAGACCTGCACGCGGGGACAAACCGAGCTCCCAGCGCGGCGAGGAGCGCGTGGCGCTCAGCAGGGCCTGGACGTAATCGAGCAGGGCCGGCGCAACGTGCACCCGGTCCACATGCGCCTGCCAGGCGAGCAGTGTCTGTGTGTCGATACGTGCCGAGACGTCTTTCAACATCTGACGACGGTCTCCACCCGCCAGCAGTTCGCGCTCAGCCGCCGCATCGGGATAGCCCAGACGTATACGCATCAGAAAGCGATCGAGTTGCGACTCGGGCAGGCCAAACGTGCCAATCTGGGAGCGGGGATTCTGCGTCGCGATGACGAAAAAGGGGTCCGGCAACTCGCGGGTTTCTCCGTCGGCAGTTACCTGTCGTTCCTCCATGGCCTCCAACAGGGCGCTCTGGGTCTTGGGGGTGGCGCGGTTGATCTCGTCGGCCAGCACCAGTTGCGAAAATATCGGCCCCGGATGGAAGTGGAATCTGCCCTCCCCTCGGTCATAGATCGAAACCCCGAGGATATCGGCGGGCAGCATGTCGGCGGTGAACTGGACGCGCTGAAAATCGAGTCCGAGCAGGCGTGCCAGCACGTGAGCAAGCGTGGTCTTGCCAACGCCCGGAATGTCTTCGATAAGGAGATGGCCGCGTGCCAGTACACAGGTCAACGCGAGCCGCAGGACCTGATGTTTCCCTACGATAAGCCGGCCAGCATCTTCCAGGATCTGGCGGAGAATCGCATCGTCACCGGGTGCTACTGCGGTACTCAATGCGGCTTTATGCATCGGCTAAGTGTCCCTTGGCTGTCGATATGCAGCAGCTATCGGCGGTGGCGACCGATTCTCAAGTCGTAAAACCCCGATTTGTATCCGCAAATCGCGGTTTTGTGGAGTGTATCCCGTCTTTGACGGCCCAGCCCGGCGCGCCTTTGTGCCAGCTTACAGAATCATTCGGCCAGCAGGACCCGAATTTGTTCCTCGATAAGGTCTGCTCGGGCGTCGCCGGCATGCGTTTCACCGACATGAAGGTGCCGGACCACACCTTTCTTGTCGACCAGGTAGAATGCGGGCCAGTAGCGATTTTCCAGCGCACGCCAATAGGCGAAGTCATTGTCCATCATCACTGGATGTTGCAGACCGAACTCGCTGATCTTGGCGGTGACCCGGGCAGGATCGTGCTCGTGCTCGAACTCCGGGCTGTGAATGCCGATCACCTGGAAAGCCTCGTCCGACAGCCTGGCCTCGAGACCCTTCAACCAGGGGAAAGAGCGATAGCAGTTCCAGCAGTCGAACGTCCAGACATCGACCAGCACGACCTGCCCGCGCAGATCTTGCACGCGCAGCGGCGCGCTGTTGAGCCAAAATCGCGGATCCTGGTTGGTGAACTCCGGCAATGGCCGGTGTTCGAATGCCTGTGCACAGGCGGTGAACAGGATGGCCAGAAAAAGCACAAAGGGACGGACGGTTCGCATGTTCGGTTCCTCCGGAGATCTCCTAAAAAAGACCGTAACCCGAACAGAAAGATTGCGGCAATGACGCGGCGATGCGCGGCGTTTAGAATAACCGGCCTGATTTCAGAGGCTTAGTTGGGGCCTGTTAACACCATCTGAAACATTGCTGCCGGAGTCCCATTTTTGGGCTGACAAGGCAGAAGGAGAGACGTTTAGTGAGCCTAAACGAACGACAGATAACGCCGTCAGGTGGAAAATGGGGCCCGGCCCTTCGGGTTGCGCCTGAAAAAGCGCCTCTCGGCGTTGCTCGTTACTCATTTGGAGCAACCAAACTTCGCGCCTCGCGCCTTGATTGGCGCTTTTTCAGGCGCAACAGCAACGCTTCAGATGGTGTTAACAGGCCCTAATGTTTCATGCAGATACCTACGATGTGATCGTAGTCGGCGGCGGCCACGCCGGAACCGAGGCCGCTTTGGCGGCCGCGCGCATGGGCGTCAGGACCCTGTTGCTGTCACACAGCATCGAGACACTCGGTTCGATGAGCTGCAATCCCGCGATTGGCGGCATCGGCAAGGGCCATCTGGTGCGTGAAGTCGATGCCCTTGGCGGCGTGATGGCGCATGCGGCCGATCTGGGTGGCATCCAGTTTCGCACGCTCAATTCCCGCAAGGGCCCGGCAGTGCGAGCGACCCGTGCCCAGGCCGATCGTGCGCTCTACAAGGCGGCGATCCGGGCGGCCCTGCAAACCCAGCCAAATCTGGACCTGTTCCAGCAGGCTGTGGATGATCTGATCATCGACAACGGACAGGTGACCGGTGTGGTCACCCAGATGGGCCTGGCCTTTTGCGCCCGGGCCGTCGTTCTGACCGTGGGGACTTTTCTCGCGGGTCGTATCCATATCGGCCTGGAAAACTACCAGGGAGGCCGAGCGGGTGATCCTCCCAGCAACGCGCTGTCGCAGCGCCTGCGCGAGTTGCCGTTCAGGGTCGAGCGCCTCAAGACCGGCACGCCTCCGCGTATCGATAGCCGGACGATCGATTATTCGGTTCTCGAGGAGCAGCCGGGCGATGATCCGGAACCGGTGTTTTCTTTCATGGGCAGCCGTGAAGAACATCCGCTCCAGGTACCCTGCCACATCACACGGACCAATGAGCGCACGCATGAGATTATCCGTGGCGGCATGTCGCGCTCACCGATGTACACCGGGGTGATCGAGGGCACGGGTCCGCGCTACTGCCCCTCGATCGAGGACAAGGTGGTGCGTTTCGCCGACAAGGATTCGCACCAGATATTCATCGAGCCCGAGGGTCTGAGCAGCAACGAGGTCTATCCCAACGGCATCTCGACCTCGCTGCCGTTCGATGTGCAATGGGAGCTGGTGCGTTCGATGCGGGGCTTTGAGCACGCGCGTATCACCCGTCCCGGCTATGCCATCGAGTATGACTATTTCGACCCGCGTGATCTGTGCGCCTCGCTGGAGACCAAATTCATCCAGGGCCTGTTTTTCGCCGGCCAGATCAATGGCACCACCGGCTACGAAGAGGCCGCTGCCCAGGGGCTGCTGGCGGGCTTGAATGCTGCACGGCGGGTGCAGCAACTTGACAGCTGGTCACCGCGACGTGATGAGGCCTACCTCGGGGTGCTGGTGGATGACCTGATTACCCGTGGCACCGCCGAGCCGTACCGCATGTTCACCTCGCGTGCCGAGTACCGTCTGTTGTTGCGCGAGGACAATGCTGACCTGCGCCTGACCGAGACCGGACGCGAACTGGGGCTGGTCGATGATGAACGCTGGTCGGCGTTCGAGGTCAAGCGTGAGGCCATCGCCCGCGAACAGCAGCGTCTGCGTAATACATGGGTGCGCCCGGCACAGACCGATGAGCAGACGATGCAGGAAGCTATCGGTGATCAGTTGCGCAAAGAGGCGCGTGCACTCGACCTGATCGCGCGCCCTCAGGCGAGCTATGCGAGTGTGACCGCCCTGCCCGACGTCGGCAGCGGTGCCCCGGATCCGGCGGTGCAGGAACAGGTCGAGATCCAGGCCAAATACGCCGGCTATATCGATCGACAGTGCGAGGAGATCGCCCGCACACGCAACAACGAGGCCCTGCGTCTGCCGCGGGATCTCGATTTCGCCGGTGTGAAAGGCCTGTCATCCGAGGTACGCGAAAAGCTCAGCCGCCATCGCCCGGAGACCATCGGTCAGGCCGGCCGTATTCCGGGGGTGACCCCGGCCGCCGTGTCGCTGTTGTTGATTCACATGAAGAGGAAATCGGCCTGAAGACGCGTCAAGGGAATTAAGGGAATGAGCTCGCCCGGCCGATAAAGACAGCCACAGCTGCCAGCGGAGTCAAGCAATGAGCGTTCCCCAGGGCCCGTACTGCTTCGAGCAGTTGCATATCGATGTGGCCCGCAATACCACGGACGATTTCAACCCCTTTCATGATCCCAAACGCTGGCAGCGCATTCGCAATAATCCTTTCGGTTCGACCATCGTGCTGGGGTTTCAGACCGAGTTCCTGGTCAGCGACCTGGTATCGAGAAAGCGCAGGCGCGAGGGCGGGGGCATCCTCTCGGACAGCCTTGGCCTGAACTTCAGCAACTTCGAATTCAGATTCGCGGGTGCGCTTAAACCGGGCGAACCTTTTGTGGTGGATATACGCAAGACGGTCGACAAGACGGGCAGCGGCGACGGGTTGTCCAATCGCGTGATCGTGCGCAAACACGACCGTGAGCTTGTCCTGATGGGTACGCAGAGCGAAACGGCAAAGCCGCGGTTTCTCGCAGACACCGATCTGGCGGGTCTGCCGCCGCTGGATGATCTGCCTGACCGGCAGATCATCGCGGGTACCCCCTATTTCCTCAAGCGCAAGTTTCTCAATACCAGCAATGGCAAGAACTTCGTTTTGGCCGGCTTGGGAACACAGCAGGATTACTTCGACGAGCTGGACGAGTTCGTCAGTTTTCCGCCAGTGTTCACCGCCGCGCTCTTGTCCTGTGGTCTGCTGGAAAAGGCGTGGCAGGAGGGATACGACTTCGAGGCCGATCCGGTGGTATACACCAGTCATCAGATCTCGGTCGACAAACGCCTGCAGCGGGCACTGCGCGGCAACGATTGTCTGCACCTGTTGATCGAAGGCCCGCTGGAGGCCCCTGCGGGCAGCGGCCTGGGCAACAGCGGTATGGATCAGCAGCTGTACCATGTATTCGGTGTGGTGGTGGGTCCAGCTATACTGTTTCGAGCCAAGGTACAGATGGCCGCCCTGCATACCATGCTGGCTGCTGCTGTCTGAGCAACCGGGTTGCGGCTTATTGCGCGAACCGGGTCTCCATTCCGTCGGCCGGTTCGGCCGGGACCAGCCTTGCCAGCAGAAGCGAGGCCAAGGCCATCACGGCGCCCATCAGAAAGACCGCCGCGCGTGATTCCATCCAGACAAAGCCAAAGATCACCGGAATAACGACCGCCGCGATATGGTTGATGGTGAATGAAACGCCCGCAGTCGAGGCGATGTCGCGCGGGTCTGCAATCTTCTTGAAGTAGCTCTCGATGGCGATGGCCATGGCGAACAGTAGGTGATCGAGCACATAAAGCAGTCCCGCGAGCCAGGCCACTTCGACAAAGGCATAAGAGCTGAAGATGACGATCAGGCCGATGTACTCGAGGGTCAGGGCGCGTCGCTCACCCCATTGCGCGACGAGTCTGCCGACGCGTGGCGCCGCCCAGGTGTTGATCAGATGGTTGACGAGAAACAGCAGGGCGATGTCAGACGCGCTGTAGCCGAACTTTTCCACCATGAGAAAACCGGCGAACACAACGAAGATCTGGCGTCGCGCGCCGCTCATGAAGGTGAGCGCGTAATACAGCCAGTAGCGCCTGCGCATCAGCAGGTGTTTATGTTGCGGCACCTGGTGAGAGAAGCGCGGGAACGACCGCCAGGCCCACGAGGCCAACAGGATGGTGGCACCACCGGCAAGCAGATACAGCCACTGATAGCCGATATGCCAAAATTCAAGCCCGAGCCAGATGGCGGCAAACACCACGATGGCGGCATACGAACGCGCGGCCGACAGTCGCCCCAGTGTCACCGGCATGTGCTCGGCCTCTATCCACTGCAGGGCGAGAGATTTCTGAACCGTGAAGAAGTAATGAAAACCCACCGACATCAGTATCGTCGTCAGGTAAAAGCTGTATTCCTGCGGGAAGAACCCGGTCAGTGCCACACCCAGCCCGAGCAGTGCGACCGACAGCAGGACGAATGTCTGCTCGCGCAAAAACAGCAGGACAAAGACCGTGGTGAACGCCAGAAAGCCCGGAACCTCGCGCAGGCTCTGCAGAATCCCGATCTCGACGCCACTGAAACCGGCCTGCTCAACCGCGAAATTGTTAAGCAGGGTCTGCCAGGTGGCGAAAGCCAGTGAGGCGGCAAAACTCAGCAGCCAGAGGAAGCGTTCCGCCGATCGGGGGCTGGTCACCGCTCAGGCGGCCTGGGCCTGCTTACGTGCCGGCCGGGCCAGACAGCGTTTCAGCCATGCATTCAGCTGCGGGTAATCCTCCAGGGCAAGATGCGCCGGTTTGCACCAGGACATCACTGCGGCGACATTGAGATCGGCGATCGTGAACTGGTCACCGAGCAGATAGTCCCGCCCGGCGAGCGCCTGGTCGAGTACCGCAAACGGAGCTTTCAGTAAGCCAAGTTTGTGGCTGACCTTTTCCGGGTCACGCTTTTCTGCGGGCAAGACCCGACTGTGCATCAGGACGCTGAGTAACGGGCCCTCGATCTCGTTCATCACCCAGAATGACCATTGCAGGGCCAACGCCTCGCCCTC
>Ga0316201_10000453_pt1 | contig 23088 bp, 21 predicted proteins | sample CS6wburrow_MG_FD_204516 | JGI IMG/M metagenome (GOLD analysis project Ga0316201, IMG submission 204516) | Coastal sediment microbial communities from Delaware Bay, Delaware, United States - CS-6 worm burrow | ecosystem: Environmental > Aquatic > Marine > Coastal > Sediment | place: USA... | reverse complement strand
GTTTCTGCCGGGTCTGCTTTTGCTTGTTCTTCTTTATCTTGTGCGCCTTCTTGTTGTCGACAAGGCCGGCCTTGAGCAGTTGATCCTGTAATGACATGGGGCTCCCTGTTGCTGAGTGTTTTGTGCGGGGCGATTATACAACACGCCGGGTGATCCCTTGCTTGCCGGCAAGACGCAAGGATCCGTGCCGGGGCGTGTGTGTTGTCAGGCGTTCGAACGGGTGTGGCGCAGGCTTGCCCCGGGCCAGCCTGGCTATTGACCTGCCTGCATCCCTGTATTGCCGCGCACGTGTGCACGAATGACATCCTCGAGTTCCATTTCCTCAAGGTGGACGGACATGTCGCCGAGGGCCTGGTCGATTTCCGGCAGGATGATGTTTTCCAGCGCCCGCGCCCGCCGTTCTGTCAGGCGGTACTCGAGCAACAGGCGATGGATGTTGCCGCTAAGCTCGGCCAGTTCAGCACCCTGCTGCAGGATCTCCTGGAATGCCGTGCGGCAGGCCTCGGCCTCGAGGGAGGGGTTGGATGCCGGGACGGGGATAGCGGTATCTCGTGGAGGGATATGCTGGTCGGTTGCGAGCAGGGTGACGCCCATAAAGTTTTTCTTGCTTGTCACCAGCCTGAATCCCTCCAGGCTTGCCGCCGGGTACACGTCGAGACCCTGCAGGCCATGGCGTGCGATGGCTGCGGCAAGTGCCCGTTTGGCCGTGTCTGCACGTGATTCGGTTTTGGCGAGCAGTTGCTGGTAGCGGTCAAGCTGGTGCAGTAACTCGGCAGCCAGCAGCAGGCGTTTCTCGTCGAGGAAGTTATAGGCCTCGGTGACGACCGTGCGTTCGTCTTTCAGCGCCAGCAGGGCCGCGCGGGTGGGTGCCTGTTCCGGACCGGTCATTCGGGCTTCGCGCTGATGTGTTGTTTTATCTGCTCGTCATCGAGACGGGTGAGTTCCGATACCGGCAGGGCGCGCAGCAACTCCCAGCCGGCTTCCATGCTCTGTTCCAGGGTGCGCGCACTCTTCTGGTGAACCAGCTGCTGCTCGAAGTTGTCGCCAAAATCGAGGAACAGCTGGTCGATCCCGGCGAGCCCCTCGCGGCCGACGACGCTGGCCAGTACCCGCACGTGGACCGCGCGTGCATAGGCGGCATACAGCTGGTTGGCGAGTGCGGGGTGATCCGGGTGGGTAAAATTCTCGCCGGTACCGTCCTTCATCAGGCGCGACAGTGACGGCAGGACCTTGACCGGGGGATAGATGTCGGCCCGGTCCAGTATGCGGTCGAGCACGATCTGTCCCTCGGTAATGTAACCGGTGAGGTCGGGGATCGGGTGGGTGATGTCGTCAGACGGCATGGTCAGGATCGGTAACTGTGTCAGGGAGCCCGGGACTCCCTTGATGCTGCCGGCGCGTTCATAAATCGTCGCCAGGTCGGAATACATGTAGCCGGGGAATCCCTTGCGGCTGGGTACCACGCCATGGCTGGCTGCCACCTCGCGCAGTGCCTCGCAGTAGTTGGTCATGTCCGTCATGATGACCAGCACGTGCCGGCCCTCCACGAAGGCGAGGTATTCCGCGGCGGTCAGTGCGTAGCGCGGGGTGAGCAGGCGCTGGGTGCTTGAATCCGAGGCCAGGTTCAGAAACAGCGCGGTATGTTCCAGTGCGCCGCTGCTCTCCATTGCGTGACGGAAGCGTTCAGCCGTGTCGAAGGGTACGCCGATGGCCGCAAACACAATCGCGAATTCGCCGACCTCGCTGCCACGCAGGCGCGACTGGTGCGCAATCTGGATCGCCAGCTCGTCGTGGGGCAGGCCGGAACCGGAGAAGATCGGCAGCTTCTGGCCGCGCACCAGGCTGTTCATGATGTCGATGGTAGAGATACCGGTCTCGATGAAATCCGTGGGGCTGGCGCGCATGGCGGGATTGATGGCCAGGCCGTCGATGTTGAATGTTTCTGTGGCGGAAATCGGCGGGCCACCGTCAATGACACGGCCGACGCCATCGAATACCCGGCCGAGGATATCGGGGCCGACCGAGAATTGCAGTCGCTCGCCGTGGAAGCGCACCCGGGTGTCGGCCAGTGACATGCCCCGCGTGGAGTCCATGACCTCGATGGTTATCACGTCGTGGTCCAGGGCGGCAACGTATCCCAGCCGTGACGGGCCTTCAGTCTCCTCGATCTCGACGGCCTCGTTCAATCCGACATTAACCGTGCGTTTCAGGAACAGCAGGGGACCCTCTACACCGGTTGCGGCGCCCAGGGCATAAGTATCAGCTAGCATGGGTTGCGGCACTCCTGGTCAGTTGGGTGAACTCGGACAGCATGTCATTCCTGAGCTGGTCGAACTTCTTCATCTCGTCCTCGGCTATGTCTTCGCCCATGCGGCGCAGACGTCGCATGATCGGCAGCTGGTTGATGGCCTCGACACTGACCTGCTGTTCGATGGCGGCCTCGGACAGGTCAATGAACTGCGAGATGATGTTCATCATCTGGATCTGTCGCTCGGCAGAACAGAAGCGGTCGTTGGGAGAAAACGCCGACTGCCTGAGGAATGCCTCGTTGATCAATTCTGCGCTGAGCAGCACCTGCTGCTGGCTCGGTGGCAGGGCATCCTTGCCGACGATACGCGCCATGCGCTCCAGCCGGGCCTGTTTCTCGAGCAGCGTCAGGAAGCGACGCCGCTGCGCCGGCCAGCTCGGATTGCCATGCTCTTTCCAGAACGTGTTCAGCACTTCGGCGTCTTCCGAGTAAGACAGCAGTGGATGGATTGCCGGGTAGAAGCGGGCCTGTGCCCGGGTGGCGTCGAGGGCCCAGAAGCAGCGCACATAACGCTTGGTGTGCGTGGTCACCGGTTCCGAGAAATCCGCCGAGGGCGGGCTGACCGCGCCGATGATGCTGAGCGAGCCGACCTCGCCGTTCAGGGTGCGCACGTGGGCGGCGCGTTCGTAGAAATCTGCCTGGCGGCTGCTGAGATAGGCCGGGTAGCCTGCCTCACTGGGTAGTTCACCCAGGCGTCCGGATATTTCGCGCAGGGCCTCGGCCCAGCGGCTGGTGGAGTCGGCCATGAGTGCGACCCGCATACCCTGGTCGCGAAAATATTCAGCCACGGTGACCGCGGTGTAGATGCTGGCTTCACGGGCGGCCACGGGCATGTTGGAGGTGTTGGCAATAATGACTGTACGCTCCATCAACGGCCGTCCGCGGCGCGTGTCCTCGAGGGCAGGGAACTCGTGGAGTACCCCGGCCATTTCATTGCCACGCTCGCCGCAGCCCACGTAGACGATCACATCGGCATCGCACCACTTTGCCAGGGTTTCCTGCAGTACGGTCTTGCCGGTACCAAAGCCGCCTGGCATGGCGGCACGCCCGCCGCAGGCGAGCGGGAATATGCTGTCGAGTATTCGCTGGCCCGTGAACAGGGGGCCCTCGGTGGGCAAGTGTTCCGCGATCGGTCGAGGCTGTCTAACGGGCCAGTAGTGCGCCATCGCGATTGCGCAGGTCTCGCCGGTACGCCGGCGCAACGTGCAGATCGGGTGATCCTCGGTATATTCACCGGCCGGGCTGATCTCGACTACTTCCCCTTCACAGTCCGGCGGCACCAGGCAGTGTTGTGCCAGGGCATCGGGTCGGTGAACGGTACCGAACACGGTGCCCGAGGTCAGTCGGGTGCCGACCACGACAGAGGGTTTGAAGGGGTAGGTCTTTTCGGATGGCTGCCGGCCTGCGCCCGGTTTCACGTGCACGCCCTGGCTTGCCAGCGGGCGCAACAGGCCATCAAAGATATTGCCCAGCAGACCGGGTCCCAGGTGCACGGACAGTTCGCTGCCGGTACCCGAGACCGGATCGCCCGGGCGCAGCCCGGTGGTGTCTTCATAGACCTGGATGACGACCTCGTCATCCTTGATGCGAATCACTTCGCCAAGGAGTTGCTGGTGGCCGACCAGTGCCGTTTCGTTCACGCGGAACGGGCGGTGGGTGCTGGCGCGCAGGACCGATTCACTGATCCAGTTGATGGTTGCATGCGTCATGGTATGACCCGTTATTCCTTTTCGTGTGTGCCCGATGCTTCGGGTTCCATGGCCGTGTGCTCGAGAATCCTGGCTAGCAGCATGGCCTCGATGCGGGTGCGTCCCTGCAGCAGTCCGCTGTTGCTGCCGTCCACGCAGGCGCCGCCGGCCGTGATGCGCAGTCCTGCGGTAATCGCTCTCTGTGGCTCGAAAGTGGGAAAACACTCGAACTCATTGCTCAGTCGTGCCTTGAGATCGAGACACTCCTGGCCAGGCCAGTCGGACGGATGCTCGATGCTCCAGTGTGCGTTTATCAGCGTGCCCGATGCCTTCATGATCAGGTTGTTGACCCAGTGCTTGCGCGTTTCCCTGTCGTCCCAGAGTTGCTGCAGGGCATCCTGCAGTTGCTCCCAACCGTCGCTGATCAGCGTCTGCTCAATCTGTTGTCGCTGCTGGCGCTGTCGTGTATGTAGTTGTGCATCTGCGTAGGCGCGTTGTTTGCGGATCTGTTCGCGCAGCTCTGACAGGTCCTCGTGTGCATGGCTGCGTGCATCGCGCCAGGCCTGTTTGACGATCTTGTCGGCCTGTGCCTGCGCCTCGTTGGCCGCGTTCTCGCATTGTTCCTCGCGGCGGCGATCGACAACCTCGAGCAGGTGCTGCAGCTGTGTGCCCACGATTGTATTTTCAGAACTCATTCCAGCACTCCCAGCTGTTTCTTCAGGCGTAATGAAAGATCCTGCATCGGCGCAGAACCGTGGACATCGGGAACGATGGTGACCGGCGGTGTAATACCGGCAAGCAGTTCATCCAGTTCCGTTTCGTTCAGCAGTTGTGCGGTTGCAGCGCTTAGCAGTACCAGCGGTGCCTGCTCACAGGCGCGCCGGATAACGGGCATAACTTCGTCGGGCAACGGCGTGAACACCTGCAGGCCGGCGAGTCGAAAACCCGCGGCGCTGACTTCATCCCCGATATAGACAGGTATGGACATAAGTAAGTCGTTAAGTCAGTAGCGGGTTACAGGACACGGTTCAGGATCAGGATCGAGACGATCAGACCGTAAATGGCGATACCCTCGGCAAGCCCCACGATGATCAGGGAGCGGCCCAGCAGTTCGGGTTTCTCCGCGATGGCGCCAATCGCGGCGCTGCCGACACCGGCAACGGCAATGCCGGCACCCAGCGATGACAGACCGGTTGCCAGTGCCGCGGCGATAAAACCCCAGTTCATGGCATCGGGTGCGACGCCAGTAGCGGCCGCTGCGGCGTCGCTGGCCGCGGCGGGAGATAACCAGAACAGCAAGGTCGCCAGCACGCTGAAGGTGGCGGCGGCTACCAGCCAGGCGGTGTACTTGTTGATTCGAATCGTCACATCTCTCTCCTTGTGTTTGCACTGATGGTCGACGGTGCTTCCAGTGGGCGAAACATACGTCCGGTGCATTGTAAAAAACGAATAAAGAATTCAAACAGGATTAAACGGGTCGTCTGGATGGTTACCACCAGGCCTTCCAGTAATATAACTACCAGGTTGCCCACAAGCATTATCACGAAACCGGCAACCAGGCTGTCAGTGGTATTGGCGAGGGTGATGAATGCCAGTGACAGCCCGCCATGTGCCAGCGCAAAGGCGCCGACACGCACGAATGAAATGGTGTTGACCAGCAACTGGAAGATGCTCTCCAGCAGCGCACCGGCCGCAGTCAGCGTTGTCGAAAATACACTTTTCTGTGATTGCAGCAGGCTGCCGGCAAAGTACCATAGCAGGGCCACGATACTGATTAACCAGACATGCGGCTGGAAGAAACTGGCTATCAGCGACAGGTACAATACCATCACCGCTGCCTCGACCTGCGCCCAGCGCAAAAACTCGCTGCGCCACCAGGACTCGATTGCATTGAGCACCAGTCCCAGCAGCAGTATCACCACGCCACCGGCAAGCGGTACCAGCAAGACCGGCAGGGGGTGCTCGATCGGATGGACCCACAGGGCCGGTATCAGGTCCTCGCGACCGAAGATGCTGCCAAAGACGAAGCCGAAGAGCATCGCGGCAACGCCGTTGGCAATAAGGATGCGCGTTATCGGCCAGCGCTTCTGAAACAGCAGGCCGGCGATGACCAGCACCAGTCCATGACCGACATCACCGAACATGTAACCGAACAGCAGCGGGGCCAGTATTGCCAGCAGCAGGCTCGGGTCTGCCTCGTTTTCTTCCGGTGTACCCAGCATGCGCGCAAACAGCTCGAATGGTTCTGCCCACTTCGGGTTTTTCAGCACCGTCGGCGGGCGGGTCTCGCGCGGTGGCGGCGGGAATTCGAGTATGGCTCTGATGCTGGCGTCTGCCAGCGCCGCCTTGAGTTGCTCGCCACTGGTATCACTGCTCCAGCCGGTGACCCAGGCAAAGTTTTCCGTGACCGGCATGCTGGATATGTGTGTCAGCAACCATTCGAGCCGGTTGATGTCTCCCAGGGCCTCGACCAGGTGGCAGGGGTCGCTGAGGTCCTCGATCTGCTGCCGTGTCCGTGTTATTTGTTCGCCCAGCGCGTCAAGGCGCGAGGTGATCTGCTCGAGTACAGCGGAACGATTGCCATGCAGGGAGACTGGCAGGCCCAGGGGATGACCCTTGAGGACGGCAAGGTCTGCGGCAAGTGCGTCAACCTCGTTCGGCGGGCCGACGGCCAGCAGGTAATCCTGGGTGCCGGTGCGGGTGCGCTTGATCAGCAGGCTGCCGGGTAGTTGTTCGATCCGGGTCTTCGCGGGCAGGGCGAACAGACGCGCTGTCAGCGCCGGGCCGACACGCGTCAGCAGGGCATAATCCAGGGTGTCGCCCTCGGTCTGCTGCAGCATTTGCCCGAGCGCTAGCAGTTCATCTTGCTCGCCGGTCAGGGTCTCCAGTCGAATGACCAGTGGTTCTGCCTGTTTTTCCCAGCGCTGCAGCTGTTGCAGGGCATTATTAAGAATAACGCTGGGTTTTCCGGGCAGCGTGGGTGTGCCGGGATCGGTCGGCGGCCAGAACGGGTGATAGCGGCGCGCCAGTCGATTGTATTCGTCCATCTGCTGCTGCAGGCCGGAGAGATTCAGCCGCGCGTGTGTATCGCTGTGTGTTTCAAGTTCGACACAGTCGGTCTTCGCGAGGGCCTCCAGTGCAAGTCCCAGGTCGTCGCGCGAGGTCAGCATTTCGAACCAGCGGGTGCGTACCGGGCGAATACTCATGACGCTGCCACTGCAGTCTCGGCATATAACTGCCTGCTGACCAGGTCACCGCGCAGTTTTTCCAGATCCAGGGCGACCAGGCCAAGGTGTGCAACGGTCGCTGCCGGCTGGAAGCTGTAGCGGCGGAACACCCCGGTGAGCTTCATTATTAATGCATCACGCGGGTCACCCGCGGCGGCCGGGCTCTTGTACAGCGTCTGGATATGTTCCTGCATCAGCCGGGCAAGGTGATCAAGCCCGCCGGTCAGGCGCGGAGCACTGGGCCACTTGCTGCGCCAGTAATCGAGCCAACTGTTGACCAGTGCGCGATCCTGTTGCCAGCCCTCGGCCAGCCAGGCCAGGTCCGAGTTCTGCATGGCCTCCAGGCGCGTGCCCTGATTCTCGCTGGCAAAGGCGTTAAATTCGGGGTCGTCGAACATCCATGCGGGCAGGGGTTCACCCGCCATCAGGTGCTGCAGTGCAGGGAGGTCAGGAATCCGCTTTAACAATTGTATAGTGCCGATCCAGCGAGTCGGTAACCAGTGGGCGACTTCATCGACATAGTCACGGTAGTGTCTGCGCAGCATGAACTCGATTTCGTGACTGCTGTGCTTGCTATGCATGCCCGTCACCCAGCGACGCAGGGTGGTTTGCTGGGCGGCCTGGAGATAGTTGGCAAGGTCGCCGATGCTTTGCAGACGCCTCCAGACAAGATCGTCCGCGCGATCACCGTGACGGGACTGCAGACGAGCTTGCACGTATCTGAAACGTGCTGTCTCGTTCATTTAGGATGTATCTCTGTCCTCGCCCTCGGGCTGTGTGATGCCGACCAGGTCCCTGGCAACGGCTGCAACCACGTCGGACAGCGCTGTGTCTTCCATTTGTCGTGTGGGCTGGTTTCCACTGTGTGCTTTTTCTGCGCGCTGGCGGTCCTTGAGCTCTTTGTTCAACTTGCCGCTGCAGCGCATGTGACAGAGTGACAGGCGTTCGTCGGTGCGAGCGGCAATCCGTTGCGCCCGCTGCTGGGCTGCCTGCACGGTTTGTTGCGCCTGTTGTCTGCAGTCCGCGATGGCCTGTTCGGCTGCGCGTTCTGCCTGGAGGACCGTGTTCATCGCCTGCTCGACGACATCAGGGCTTTCTGTATTGTTGTCTTTTGTCATGTATCCCGCATAACGCATTGTATTGGAGAGGGTTGTCTGCTTTTTGGGCAGCCAGCGGTGGCCGATTAGAGAATCGGGCAAACGCCCGGACTCAGGGCTTGATTACATCTCAGGTTGATTATCCCACACATCACCCGGTTCCTGTCATGTTTGAGACGGATGTCAAATGCTGAAGGGCAGTTGTGTGCTGTACGTCAGGGTACTGTTAATGCGAGTACCCCTGCGCGTTATTGTATGTATGCAGCGGCCGCTGCCGGCCTTGCCTGTCCATCTCGTGCAGATCCAGTAACAGCTGCAGCAGTCCCCGCGTTTTCTAGTGCGATCGCATACTATTGCTTTGGGCTATAACGCCAGACGTCGTTATCAACGCGAAAGAAGTTCACTTCGGGCGGCAGAAAGAAGGTCTCGCGATCGCCGCCAAAGGTGAAGATCGAGGGCTTCATTCCACCCATACCCCCCTTCACGGTAAGTATGTCGAAATCGTAGCGAATGTCATCAGGCGTCACGGCATTCCAGGGCGATTCACTGACCTGCTTCCAGTTCGCACCATCCTTGCTGACCCAGATGTCCATCGGGTTGCTGGGAATGCCGAAGCCACCGAAGCAGACGAAATGGTTGGCCAGTACCGAACACTTGTGCCCGGGGCGCGGCGACCAGCCGGCGTTGTCCGTGACAAGCTCCCAATGCCTGCCGTTCCGGGTGCGCCAGACATCGTTGAAATAGTCCGCCGGGTCTTCAAAACCCTTTTCGCCGCCCAGCAGGTAAAGCCAGCCGCCCTTGACCAGTGCTACAGCACCGGCACGTGCCTCCCAGGGTGCTTCCCTGTTTGCTGCATGCCATTTGCTGCCATCTCTCGAGTACCAGACATCATTGAAAAATTTGCGATCCAGCCCACCGATCGATGCATCGTCATTCTGGGAGCCGGCCATCACCCAGAGTCGTCCCTTGAAGCTGGCGGCGCTTAAACCGGCGCGTGCCTCCCAGGGCGCCTCGCTGGTCATCTCCTGCCAGTTCACGCCATCAGTGCTGCGCCACACGTCGTTGAAGAAATCGGATGCTGTAATGAACTCGGGACAGGGCCCCAGCTGTGGCGGCCATACGCTACAGGGAAATGGCCTGGGTATCGCGACAAAGTTCTGGCCGCCCAGGATATACATGTGGTTGCCCTTGGTAACGGCCTCGAAGTAGGCCCGGTTGCGCCACAGGCCGGCACTCTCGGCATCCGCAAGCAACTCCTCCCAGTTCACGCCGAGGTCATGACTGACCCAGACATCACCGTGGATGAGGCTGTCACGTGGAATGTCCGTATCTTTTGGTGAGCGTCCGGCAATAATGAAAAGCTTGTTGTGCAGTTCTACTGCCTGCAGGCCGGCTCGCGGTTCCCAGTGCAGGGGATTGAAGAACTGGGTCGGACGAATCTCCGTCCATTCATAAGACTCGAATGATGGCCCACCCCTGGGCCCCTTGGCATACAGGGGCGAGTTGGATAGCAGGGAAAATGCAGCAAAATAGCAAACGGCCTTGAGGAGTCTCATTGCTTACCTCCGGTATTGGAATTATTTTTAAGGTAGATCTGTGGATAAACCAGGTCCACATGTCACTGAATATAGATGCTGTTTTCGGGTAATTCAATTTACCTGAATGTATGCAGGTGTTTTGTGTTGAAACGAGCCTCTAGTCATGCGAGCGTTCGACCTGAATCAGCACCTCGTTGCGACGCAGGAACCAGAGCGTGAATGGCGGGTTGTATCGTGCGAACACCGGCTCGCCAACCGCCTTGAGGCCGCGTTCACCAATGAGCGACACCAGCCTTGCTTCCTTTTCCTGGTAGCGGCTTCGGCTCCACGTGCCCGAGTAGCGGATTACCGCCATGAGTCGAGCAGGTTCTTGTTTGAGTATGACCCTGTCATCCAGGGGTACAGGCAGCGTCTCCAGGGTGTAGCCGGCAGGCATGGTGAAGGTGATGCGCCACATGCCGCTTTTCACTTCCTGGCTGACTGGCGCCGTCATGGAAATCTTCTCCGGGCCTGGCGCCTGGTTGACCGGTGCAGTCATCTCTATGGACTCATCTCTACGATTCTTGCCGAAGATGTAACCTGCCAGTCGACGAAAACCCTCGTTGCCGACCTCGGAGAATTCACCCTCCACAAGGGTCTCAGCAACAAGATAGGGCTCGTACAATCGAAGCTCGAAATCGTCTGCCTGCTCGACCAGTGTATACCCGGGTTCTTCAATCGCCATGGCACCTCCCGCGCCCACGCACAGTGTGCCGGCGAGCAGCAGGGCACTGCCAACAAGCCCATGTTTTACAGGTCGCATATCTGTTCGCCTCGGCGCTCTATTTTTCATGACTCAGCACTTTTGTAACTGTAGGTATGAAACTGTCTATCATGCACTATGCTGGAACAACATCCTTTGTGGCGAATCCATCTGCGCCAGGTTGTTGTCTTCCGGGTTCTGCGGCGCACCCACAGTTACACCCTGGTGACGTGGTGTGGCGCTCAACTGCACGGTGGCGTACGCCACTGCAGTAGCAGATGCCGGCCGAGCGAGTTGTTGCCTGAGTTGTGTCGATGGGTTGGAGTCGCGGCCGGGACAAGACAATCAATACAGACTGTTTCCGCGACGCTTGCCGTTCATCCACCCGTCTATTTGTGTCAATGATCAATCCAGGGTGATGGTTGATCTGGCGTTGCTAACCTCCTGAAGGTTAATCGAAACCGGACACTGTCGCATGCGCGAGACTATGTGGTCGATGTCGTCAGGGCTTGCCTGGCCGCTCCTGAGTTCGCCGCAGAAATGTACCTGCAGGGTGTCCATGTTCCAGTCATGGTCTGTACCAATAACGATGCTGCCTTTAGAGCTTTTCAGCTCAAGGTTGCGTTCTGCACAGTTGACCCGGAAGTACATATGCTGACAAGTAAACACGGCATAGACAAATATATCAAAACCGGGTGAGGTAACACCCAGATCCAGCGGTTGCCACTGGTCGTTTACCTTGTGATCGACCTCGATTATTTCAATCGCGTTCTTGTTTCCCGCATAAATCGTTTTCATGCGCATATTGAATGTACGTTCACTCATGCCAGGGCCCTTTGAATTTGATTAATCGAAAGGCTATTCCAGGACGCGTGTGTCGGCATTGAGCTGAGTCAATTTCCTGTTGATTTCCCGATAAGGGATGTTGGCTACAGGCAGTGTTCTGGAGCAATTTGGCAATCAGCTCTTCAGCTGGTACGTTGCCACACTGTTTATGCCCGTCACTAATCTGAATATCTTGTTCTTATGGTTATAATGGAAAGATTTACTGCCTGTTCCAACCCGGTCTTGATGATATGAAAAAGCAACGACGAATCGCGAATCGGCTGTCTATTGTCCTTGTGATCATTGTCTCGGCGTGCAGCCTTCTGATGGGATTTGCAGTGACTCGCTCCGGCACGGACCTGTTGACCAGGGCCGCAACGGTGCAACTGATGCAGGAGAGCAAGGTCGTATCGGTCCGGCTGCAGGGTATTCTTGATGCGGCGCAGCGCGACGTCATATTCATGGCCAATAGTCCGGCCGTCAGGGAGCTGGTGAGCGCCATGGAGGCTGACAACCGGGATTCCAAAAGGATTGCTCAGGCGAATGAACATTTGCAGGATATGTTCGCGGCATTTCTGAACAATCACCCCTGGTATGCCCAGGTCAGGCTTATAAGGGCTGATGACAAGGGTATGGAAGTGGTGCGCGTCAACAAGACGGGCGATCGGATTCAGCGAGTAGCTGAAGCGGAATTGCAGGAAGAGGGGGGGCGGGATTACTTTCGGGAGATGTTGAATGAGCCCCCGGGAAAGGTGTACTGGTCAGTGATCAATCTGAACAAGGAGCACGGCAAGATCATTGAACCCATGCAGCCGGTGATACGCGCGGGCATGCCTGTCGATGGCAGATTTGGTGGCTCATTCGGAGTTGTTGTCATTAACCTGGACATCATGCGCGTATTCGATGCCGCCAGCGATGTGCTTACGCCGGACATCACGCTGTACATCGCCAATAATAACGGAGACTACCTCTACCATGCTGATCCGCAAAAGACCTTTGGTTTTGATCGCGGGCAGCGTTACCTGATCCAGGACGACTTTACAAAAGATGCTCTGAAGCCATCCGGTGAGTCAAGCGTGATCCTGCATAATGTGACGCCTCCCGGTACGGATGAATCGGTCATTGCGCACCTGAGCAGATTGCAGATCAAGTCATATGGTATGAATAACCTTTTTCTTGCGCTGACCCGGCCTCGCGAGCCTATTCTCGCGGAAGTGAAACAGGCCAGGCAGGATTCTGCTGTTCTCATTGTACCGTTTGTCCTGGTTGCTGCGGCACTGGTCTTCTGGGTTGTGCGTGTGTTCACTCACCCACTGGAGAAACTCACGCAGGAAGTGGGCAGCTACGCAATCGGGGGGCAGCCGTTTTTACCTGAGCAGAGCAGGGATGATGAAGTGGGTCAGCTGGCGCAGGCATTCTCGCGTTTGGCAGCGAATATCAAGCATCAGATAAAGGAACTGGAGGAACAAGGCACCCGTTTCAGCAGCCTGTTCGAAGCTGCTCCTGATGCCGTGATTATTATCGACCAGGACGGTACCGTTGAATACTCAAATCCGGCCACGGAACGGTTATTCGGGTACTCAGGCGAGGAGCTTTGTGGCAATGATATCAAGATGCTGATGCCTGACCCGTACCGGACTCATCACACCGAATACATGAATCGCTATCTGGAGGGCGGCGAACCTCACATTGTCGGCATCGGGCGCAATGTTGTCGGATTACACAAGAATGGAAGTACGCTACCGCTATACCTGTCCATCGGCGAGTTTACCCAGGAAGGGCGGCGCAAATTTACAGGTATTCTGCATGATGTCTCGGGAGAATCAGGCGCCGAGGGGGCTGGCTAGGTTCAGGTCGCGGTGTCTCTCGGGTTTTCTGGCGATTAAGTCGATATGCTGATCATGGACAATATACTGCTCATTACCTGCCAAAAGTGCGGCTATATGATTAACGGCCGCCCATGGCGTTGTCCTGGTTGTGGCGGTGCAGAAGACAAGCGGGAAACAGCTATGAACAGGGGTACGAACCGGGGATCCATAAACATCATTACTGCCCTGGCTGCCTGGATCAGAAAGAAGGGCTGATCAGGCGTTAGCTATCTTCACTGGCTGAAACACCCCTGTTTTCTCTGGCTTGTGCTGGTATCGCAGCGGCCGCCACGAGTCACTCCCCGGATTACAAACAAGGCGACCTTTGGTCGCCTTGTTTGTGTGTGGGTTCCATATCCTAGTTGACGACATCGGCCAGCAGGATTGGCGTGAGTACAGTCCAGAGATGTAGCCCAGAGATGCAGCCCAGAGATGCAGCCCAGAGATGCAGCATGGTTGTCGAATGGCGCCAGTGATAAACGCAGGTGTTGCAGGCTGCCCCCGGGGGTTCGGGTTATCAATTTGTTAACTATCTGTGAAATCAGCAAATCCACGTGTAACCCTGTTTCAGGGGCACCCGTCGCGCTATAGTATGCTCCGAATCGTCGAACCGGGTCGCCCAGGTGCCGCCGGCCGAGGCATGTTTTTTATTGCAGGATGTGTCACGCGTGGACACATCCATTTATAAAAAAAAGGAGCGTCGATATGAAACTCTATAGCTTTTTTACCGCCAGCTTGACTGTATTGATGTTCGCCACCCCGGCGCTGGGGCAACTCACACCCTCGAAGGAGTCATTATCCGGTCTGTATCCCGGCAAGGCTTATTCACCCTATGCGCAGCGCGCGTTCCCCGGCACCCCCCTGTGGGGTGACACGCACCTGCACACGGGGCTCTCGGTTGATGCAGGATTGTTCGGTGCGCGGCTCGGCCTCGAGGAGGCCTATCAGTTCGCCCGTGGCGAAGAGGTCATCTCTTCAACCGGACAGCCCGTAAAGCTTTCACGCCCGCTCGACTGGCTGGTGATTGCCGACCACTCGGATGCGATGGGGTTTTTCCAGGACCTCGCTGCCGGCGAGCCGGGTATCCTTGAATTCGATGAAGGACAGCGCTGGTACGAGGGGCTGCAGCAGGGTGGAGACGCGGCGGTGTCGGCATCACTGGACCTGATCACGACCTTTTCGCAGGGCAAGATACCCGCCGAACTGCTTGCCGACTATTCACCCGGTTCGAGGAAATACGCTACCGTCTGGGACACTGTGGTCAAGGCGGCGGAGGGCTACAATGACCCCGGGCAATTTACCGCCTTGATCGGCTTTGAGTGGACATCGCTGGTCAAGGGCAACAACCTGCACCGTAACGTCATCTTTCGTGACGGTGCCGACAAGGCGGGCAGGGTTGTGCCCTATACCACGCAGGCACCGGTTGGCAGTACCGACCCGCTCGACCTGTATGCCTATCTGGAAAACTACGAGAAGACCACCGGTGGTTCTGTGCTGGCGCTGGCGCACAACGGCAACCTGTCTAACGGGCTGATGTTCCCTGTCGATGCCCAGTATACCGGGCGCAAGCTCGATGCGGAGTACGTGGGCAAGCGCGCCCGCTGGGAGCCGATGTACGAGATTACCCAGATCAAGGGCGACGGCGAGACGCATCCGCTGCTTTCACCGGATGATGCCTTTGCTGATTACGAGACCTGGGATGTCGGTAACCTCGACCTGTCCGAGGCAAAGACAGATGACATGCTGGCCCAGGAATACGCCCGCGAGGCGCTGAAGAATGGTCTTGCGCTGGAGGCGCGGCTGGGGACCAATCCCTACAAGTTCGGGCTTGTCGGTTCAACTGACAGCCACACCGGGCTCAGCACTGCAGGGGAGGACAACTTCTTCGGCAAGCATTCCGGCGGTGAGCCCTCAGCCGAACGGATGCAGCACCCCTTTACGAAGACCGAGAACGGTGTTTTCGAGGGCTGGCAGACAGTCGCCTCGGGGCTTACTGCTGTATGGGCAACCGAGAACACGCGAGAGGCGATCTGGGACGCGATGGCGCGCAAGGAAGTCTATGCCACCACCGGCTCGCGGCTGCGGGTGCGTTTTTTCGGTGGCTGGGACTATACGGCGGACGACCTCAACAGCCGTCAGCCGGCATTCCGTGGCTATGAAAAGGGCGTGCCGATGGGCGGCGACCTGCGAGCCCGCATGGGCAATGGGGCTCCGACCTTTATGGTCTATGCCTTGCGTGACAGTGTCGGCGCAAACCTGGACCGTATCCAGGTAGTCAAGGGCTGGCTGGACGCCAGGGGCAAGACGCACGAGAAGGTCTACGATGTGGCCTGGTCAGGGGGACGCAAGCCCGGCAAGGACGGTGTTGTGCCACCGGTCGGTAATACCGTGGACGTGAAGGCGGCTAACTGGACCAATACCATCGGTGCCTCGGAGCTGGGCACGGTCTGGACCGACCCGGACTTCGACCCGGGGCAGCCTGCCTTCTACTATGCGCGTGTGATCGAGATACCAACACCGCGCTGGATCGTCTATGATGCATTCCGTTTCGGTGTTGATATTCCCGAGGGCGCCACTGCGGTCCATCAGGAGCGTGCATACACCTCGCCGATCTGGTACTCGCCGGAATCCTGAGCCGGGCCGATCATTCCATACAGGGCACCCCGATGAATATTCGAGCCATATCCCTCGTTGTGTTAGCGCTGGTCGTTGCGGGCCTGGCGGCTTGCGATAAACAAGCGGAGTCGCCGCTCAAGACGGTGACCTATGTGGATGATGTGGGCCCTATCCTGGAAGCGCACTGTGTCGGCTGTCATCTGCCCGGGGAGAAAGGCGCCGAGTCGAGTGGCCTGCTGATGGATTCCTATGAATCGCTGATGAAGGGTTCCCGGTTCGGGCGCGTCATCGAGCCGGGTTCTGCTACCACCAGTTCATTGCATATCATTATCTCTGGCAAGGCCAGGCTGACGGTCTCCATGCCGCATGGTACAGAGCCCCTGAGCGATGAACAGATCGAGACTATCCGTGCCTGGATCGATGCGGGTGCGATCGAAAACTGACCTGTGTCTGTTGCCTGACACAGGTGCGCTTGCAGGAACAGGTTCGTTGACGCCCACAGTGGCTGCGTAATCACCAATTCAACAACAGGAGAGAGACAATGGATATACAGGCACTGATTATATTTCTGGCGATCGGCGCGGTAGCCGGCTGGTTGGCGGGTACCTTGATGAAAGGCGGTGGTTTTGGACTGCTCGGCAATATTATCGTCGGCATCATCGGTGCCGTCGTTGGCGGATTCGTGTTTGGTCTGCTTGGTATCACGACGGCAGGACTCATCGGCTCGGTCATTACCGCCACGGCCGGTGCTGTGATACTGCTATTCGTCGCTGGCCTGATCAAGAAGTCCTAGTGGCAACCTGGCTGTAGCCAGAACCTGATATTTAATGAGCTCCTGATTGATGTTTCGTGTTTTCCGCGAAAGCGTAAATCCGGGTGCACGTTAGCGAACAACCGCTGGAATACTCGCTACGCCCGCCCTGCGGGCTGCCCTCCGGTTATTCAATGCGCTACGCGCCTTTGTTCATGTCTCCACCAGGCGTCGTCAGGAAAGACCAATCAGGCAGAGCTTCCTTGACGGTGATTAACCCTGCGGTGTCCTAATCAGGCAATCATTCACCTGGCATGATTGCGAGAAAACATCAAGGCTTGCTGTGCGGACAGTTAGCTTGCAGGTCTTGTCAGATACAGTTTGTACATATGCTGACCAGGAGCACTGTACAATACGCCGATGAGCAAACTTCTCGATCCGGTCGTTGGTGATATCCACGACACGTTACAGGGTGTCTTCGGCTACAGCAGTTTCCGGCCCCATCAACAGGTCATCATTGAAGAACTGATTTCCGGTCAGAACGCCTTTGTTCTGATGCCGACCGGTGGCGGCAAGTCGCTGTGCTACCAGATACCCGCGCTGCATCGTGAAGGGGTGGCGATCGTGGTGTCGCCGCTCATCTCGCTGATGAAGGACCAGGTCGATGCCCTGCGTGCCAACGGGGTGGCTGCGGCCTTCTATAACTCGGCGCTGGTTTCAGCCGAGGCGCGCCGGGTGCTGGCGCAACTGCACGAACATACGCTGGACCTGCTGTACGTGAGTCCCGAGCGCCTGATGAGTGCGGACTTCATGGCCCGCCTGGCGGATGTCGATATCGCCCTGTTTGCCATCGACGAGGCGCACTGTGTGTCGCAGTGGGGGCATGACTTTCGGCCTGAATACCAGCAACTGGGTGCGCTGCGGCAGCTGTTCCCGGCTATACCCCTGGTTGCGCTAACAGCTACGGCCGATACGCAGACGCGCGAGGACATTGTGCGTGTGCTCGCACTTGATGAGGCCGCTTGTCATATCACCGGGTTTGATCGGCCCAATATCCGTTACACGGTGCTGGAGAAGCACAAGCCGTTTGACCAGCTGCTGCGATTCCTGGAGCCGCGCGCTGGACAGGCGGGCATTGTCTACGCGCTGAGCCGCAAGCGGGTGGAAGAGGTGGCTGGCAAGCTTCAGGCCAAGGGTGTGCGCGCGGCGGCCTACCATGCCGGGTTGTCGCCTGATATCCGCGAGGATGTTCAGGAAGACTTCCTGCGCGATGACCTGGATGTCGTGGTAGCCACGGTGGCCTTTGGCATGGGTATCGACAAGCCCAATGTGCGTTTTGTGGTGCACTACGACCTGCCCAAACATATAGAAGGGTATTACCAGGAGACCGGCAGGGCCGGCCGCGATGGCCTGGCGTCCGAGGCCTTGCTGCTGTTTGGCGCACAGGATGTCGGTACCGCGCGGCGCCTGATCGAGAATAACGAGAACCCGGAACAGAAACGCATCGAGGTCCACAAGCTGAATGCCATGGTCGGGCTGGCCGAGAGTTCGACCTGCCGGCGCCGCGTGCTGCTCGGTTATTTCGGTGAGCGCCTTGAGCAGAACTGCGGTAACTGCGATGTCTGCCTGAATCCGCCGGAACAGTTTGATGCCACCGTGGATGCACAAAAGGCACTGTCCTGTGTGTATCGCCTGGGACAGGGTTTCGGTGTCGGCTACGTGGTCGATGTGCTGCGCGGTGCTGACAATGAACGCATACGTGCGCGGCGTCACCAGCAACTGTCCACCTACGGGCTGGGCAGTGACCGCTCCGAACAGGAGTGGACTTCCATCATTCGCCAGCTTATACATCACGGCTATCTCGTCCAGGACATTGCCAGCTACTCGGTGCTGAAACTGACCGAGCAGGCACGCCCGTTACTGCGCGGCGAACAGACCCTGACGCTGGCAAAGCCACGAATCCGCGAGCAGGCGAAGAAGAAACGCCCGCTGGCAGAGCTGGTGCAGGGGCCTTACGACGAGGTGCTGTTCGAGGAATTACGCGAGTTGCGCAAGCGCCTTGCCTTCGAGGCAGGGGTGCCGCCCTATATCGTCTTCGGCGATGCAACACTGCTGCAGATGGCCCGTGAAAAGCCGGCCGACGAGGCGGCCCTGCTTAATATCACCGGTGTCGGGCAGCACAAGCTCGAGAAATACGGCAATGAGTTTCTTGACAGTATTGCGCTGTACGGCGTGCAGCAATCACGCTAGACCTGGCAAGTAAACCGTTGCCCTAGCTTGAACGAATGCGTTTCAGGATATCCTTGCGTGCATTGGCCAGCATCGAGTCACGGTCAATGCTGTCGAGGATGTTCTTGATGACCTGTTTCGGGCCGTCTTCACCCCACGAGCAGCCGGCGGCCAGGTATTGCTGCGCGGCGCGTCCGACGACGTAGGTCGAGTAATAGGCGACTGCGCCCTGTGCGCCGGCGGTCAGCAGGGTCGAGAGCCCGGCGCTACCGGCCTTCAGCAGTGACGAGGCCAGGTGCATGGCCCAGGTGGCACCCATCAACAGCAATAACTGCCCGCTGATGGCCTTGATCAGCGTGCCGGACTGGCTGCGTGTCATCGGCATCCCGTAGACGTTGGACAGGTGTACCACCATGGAGATGTCGACGGCCACGGCGGCCGCGAGGTCGGCAATCGGTACCGGATTGATGGCGACGGCGACACCCTTGACGAGGCTGTAGTTGCGAATCACCTTCTCACCCAGCTGGCTGCGCACGGCAAGGATACGCACGCCGACCTTGTCACTCAGGTCGCCGGCAAACAGGCTGGCATTGAGCGCAGACAGTGTCTTGCCTTCCGCCTCGAGGATCTCCCAGATACGCTCCTTCAACGCCGCGATGTTGGGTGGTGTGGCACGCTCGGACTCTGTTTCATGGCCGTCGGCGTCCACCGCGATGACGATGCGTGGCGCCGGGTTTGCGGAAACCTCGACGAGGTTGTCGGCGGGGATGATGTCGTCAAGACGGGCCAGCAGGCTGCTGCGCAGCTCATCCCGCTGTGTCGCGGTATAGCGATCGCACTTGTTCAGCACGAGCAGCAGTGGCCGGTGTTCGCGTGCCAGCTGCTGCAGGGCAGTAAACTCACTGTCGGTCATGTCGCCGTCGATCACGAACAGCACCAGGTCAGAGCGTTGCGAGACCTCGCGGGCCATGCGCTCGCGCGCCTCGCCATCGATCTCGTTGATGCCGGGTGTATCGATCAGGTAGAGCGAACCACTTTCCTGTTCGTCCCAGTGGGCCATCTCGTTCTTGCGTGTTTCACCATGCAGGGCGCTGGTCGAGAAGCGTTGCTCGCCGATCAGGGCATTGAGTACCGAGGACTTGCCCACGCTGACGCGGCCCAGCACGGCGATATGGATATGGCCATGTTCCAGCTTGTCGAGCATGGCCTGGACCTGGCTGAAGTCATCGGCCAGTTCGGCGCGCGCCTCGGGCGGCAGGCGCTGGTCCTGTAACAGCTGCTCGAGGCTGTCGCGTGCCTGGTCGAGGTGGCTGTCAGAGGTCATGGCTGGACACTCTCACACTTGGCATGCCGTCATTCCCGCGCAGGCATGAATCCAGAAGCATTCGCACAGACGGGGCTAACCCCCTGGATGACTCGCTGCGCTCGCCCTGCGGGCCGCCCTCTGGGCGTTCAACGCGCTGTGCGCTTTTGTCCCGCCTGCGCGGGAATGACGTGTATTGAGCGGATGTGCCGGGGTTCATTTCTGTTGTTGCTCGCTCTTCACATCCAGCGCCAGCCGCAGCAACTTGCGGGCCTGCGATTCAACATCGCTGGCGAGGTTATCCTTGAACAGCAGGCTGGTTGGGGCAGGCCGCAGTGCACCACGGGTCTCCAGCGTGCGGGTGACGGCACGACCCAGTGCATCGAAGATCAGGCCGTAGGCCACCGCGTGCATCAGGCCGCCGGCAAGGGTGCCAATACCCGGAAAGGCCTTGGCGGCATTGCCGGTAACAGCCAGCAACAGGGGCAGGGCGGTTCGCGCCTGCTCGGTGGTCAGGGTCAGTGTCTTTTGCAGCTCTATTTCGCGAACCGGGACCTCGTAGAGTTCGCACAGTGACTTGACCATGCGCGTGCCGAGGTAACCCTGGATGATGATGTCGGTGCCGGGGCTGATGGCGGCGAGGCCACCGGCCACCGCTCGCCGCGTGTAGGTCCTGACGATATCGGCAGACGTCGTGCTGCGGTGCTCGGCCCTGGAGGCCTCCAGCTTGCGTGCGGTCAGTTCGAACACGGCCGTGTCGCGCAGGTGTTCCAGCAGCCCCATGTTGCTGTCCAGCGCGGCCTGGACGGCGCTGCGCAGTTCGTCGATCTGCGCTGGCAGTTGCTGCATTTCCTCGTGCTCGTTGCCGTCGGCATCGATGCGCGTGACCAGGCGCGTCGGTTGGGTGGCGATACCGACAATGCTGACCTGCGTATCGTTTGCAAAACGATCCCTGAGGTGTTGCCGGATCAGTTTCCGGTCGGCATCGCTGTAGCGGTCGAGCTTGTTGAAGGCCACGATCAAAGGCTTCTTCAGTGCAAGCAGGGGCTCAATCGCCCGGTATTCGTCACGTGTCAGGTCGCCATCGCAGACGAAGATGACGACATGCGCCCGTTGCGCCTCATCCATCACCGCCGCATCAACCTCCCGGTCGACCTGGTTCAGCCCGGGCACGTCGACCAGCACGACCGCGTCACCGGATTCCCGCTGCCAGTGGTACTGCTCGATGTGGGTGGTAGTGCCGCCGATGATGTTGGTTGCCACGTCCGCGCCCGGCAGCAGGGCGTTGATCAGGGAGCTCTTGCCACTGCTGATCTCGCCAAACAGTGCGAGGTGTACGGTCTGCACCTCGCGGCGACGTGCCAGTTCCTCGAGTTCCTGCAGGGCCGTGTCCACGTTGACACCGGCAGCAGAGGCCGATTCCAGCTGTGACTGCAGTTCGGCCTCCGTCAGGGGTTGCTGCGTTGCAGGTTTGCCGGCACGGGTCGGGCGCACGATGCGCCAGCTTAGCCACAGGCCAAAGCCGAGCAACAGGCTGCAGAGACACGCGATCAGTGCGACCACCCAGACGGGTGCTGCCTGTAATTGATGCCACAGCGTCAGGGTGAACTGGGCGGCGCTCAGTGTCAGTGCCAGCAGGATCAGCATGCCGATGAAAACGGCAATGGCCAGGATCAGCCTGAACGCGGTGCTACGTGCCATGGCAAGGTGGGTGCGGGGGGCGCATGACCTTTAATATACATGAGAACGAGCGGTACCCGGGAGACGGGACGCGTTACTCGCCTGTCGGCCAGTCATTCGCGCCTGCAAGGCGCTCCTACGCCAGAAGAAGCAGTGGTGTTTGTGGGTAAACACGGTGTCGCACATGCGCGACTATCTGTACCTCTGTCGCGGACACGGTCCGCTCCTGCAGGATTTATTCATTCCGTGAGGTATCTGTTGGGGTGGGAGCGCCTTGCAGGCGCGAATGAATCATCCACATACTGCATGGATGCGCTTCACCCCCGCTGGTGGCAGAATAGCGTCATGGGCCAATCCGGAACAGCACAATGACCCCCTTCAGCCTGCCGGCGTTTATCAAGTTTCTGCTGGGTGTCCTGCTGCTGCAGGGTGCGACGGTGCTGCTGGTCATGACGGCACAGAATGCCGATCTACAGAAGAGCGGCTGGCTGATCGTGTCGCTGGGCATCCTGATCGGCGTGATTGCCGCCTTCTGGTTCACCGCGATTACCAGCCATGCCAACCAGCGCTCTTTCACAAAGGCCAGCGAGAAGTTCAACCGGCAACGCGATTACCTGCGTCGTCAGGCGGAAAAGGAAAAGACCCGGGAGATCAGGAACAGCCACGAGCAAATCCTGCGTGAGACCCGCCGGGTGCAGACTCGCTCGATGCTGAAGACCGGGCTGGCACTGGCCGGTGTCGCCGGCCTGGGTGTGGTACTGCTGTTCACCCAGTTCATGACGCTGGGCCTGCTGGCCGTCTCCGCGACCGGTGGGGCAATCCTGGGTTATGGCTTGCGTGCACGCCAGTACCCGGCTATCAGCCAGGAGCAGGATGCTGCCGTGAAGCTGCCGCGTCCGGCAGCGGGCAAGCAGCGTGCTATCGAGGCCGAACGGGTGGTCTCGGCGGACAAATCCGGCTAGTCAGCGAGGGTTGTTTGCATGGGGCGCAACCCCTGGCAAAAACAACAGTCCCGGACACCTTATCAACCCGGGTCGTAGACCTTATAATGCGCCCCTGGTTCGATTTATGGTGGCTTGTGCTGGTCCCCCCGCGACGATAAGCTGTGAACCCCGTCAGGCCCGGAAGGGAGCAGCGGCAGCAGTGGACTCGGGCGCCGGGGTGTGGCTGGTACAGGTCACCTCCATTTTTACCCGCACTATAATTACGACAACAG
>Ga0316201_10000452_pt1 | contig 23111 bp, 20 predicted proteins | sample CS6wburrow_MG_FD_204516 | JGI IMG/M metagenome (GOLD analysis project Ga0316201, IMG submission 204516) | Coastal sediment microbial communities from Delaware Bay, Delaware, United States - CS-6 worm burrow | ecosystem: Environmental > Aquatic > Marine > Coastal > Sediment | place: USA... | reverse complement strand
CCGCCTCGGGTACGGTGGCGGCCACTGCTCAGGCTCCAACGCTTCCAGATCCCCCGACCTCGCCGACGCTCGACAGCCCGACGCTCTACTCGTCTCAGCCACCAAGAGTGGAACGCCCGCTTTCGGCGAAGCCCCCGGCGCGATCAGTGCGGCCCGCATCAGCGCCATCATTGCCATTGGCATCACCTGAGACCCCATCTCAGTCGCGGCGACCTGCAGCGATTCGCCCTCAGAGTGTCGCGCCGACTGGGCAGCCGGTCGTCTACGCCACCGATCCGCCAGAGTTCCCGCGTCCAAAGAGCTTCGGGGAGCTCCTCGAGCTGACCCTGTCCTTGCGGCCCCGCTAGATGCTTCTCGTCGTCGACGTCGGCAATACCCACACGGTGCTCGGCCTCTACGACGGGGAACGCCTCGTCCACGACTTCCGAATCGAGACATCCAAGGGCAGAACAAGCGATGAGCACCACGTCCTGCTCCTCAGCTTGTTGACCTTAGCTGGGGTCGAGCGCAGCGATGTGCGTGCGAGCATTCTCGCGTCCGTGGTCCCGTCGTTCAACGACACGATCATCGAAGCCGTCGACCGCGCCTTCGATCACGAAATCATGGTCGTCGGTCCGGGAATCAAGACCGGGATGCCCGTGCTCTACGAGAACCCCCGCGAGGTCGGCGCCGACCGCATCGTCAACGCGGTAGCAGCGTACGAGCGGGTCAAAGGCCCTGCGATCGTGGTCGACTTCGGGACGGCGACGACGTTCGACTGCATCTCCGAGAAGGGCGAGTATCTCGGAGGCGCAATCTCTCCGGGGATGCAGATAAGCGCGAGCGCCTTGTTCAACCGAGCCGCTAGGCTGCCTCGCAGCGAAATCGCGCGACCGCCGCGAGCGATCGGGCGCAACACGATCCACTCCATGCAAGCTGGTATCGTGTTCGGATACGTCGGATTGGTCGACGGGCTCGTACGCCGCTTGGCTGCAGAGATGGACACGGAGGTTTCGGTCATTGCGACCGGTGGCTTAGCCGGATTGATCGAGCCGGAGAGTGAGACGATCGAAGAGGTCGACGAGTTCCTCACCCTCGAAGGCCTTCGCTTAATCTACCTCCGCAACTTCTAGTCAGGGCTGATGCTGGCTAAGAGCGCATGAGCAGGATCATGGCGGCGACGCTCGCGGCGACGACGAGCGCCGCAAGCGCGTAGACGGCGACCTCGCTTCGTCTGAGGCGAACCGGCTCTTTTGGCCCCTCGCTGTCCGGCCTGGACTGACGAGGCCGCGAGGGGCTGGAATCCCTCAGGGTAGGAGGCTCGCTCACGGTTTCTTTGGCGATTGGCAGCAGATCCACGCGTTGGTCGGGGCCAGTTTGGATGGCGTTCAGCTCTGCCTCGACACCCTCGGCGTCCATGCCTTCGAGCTGCTCGGCCAGGATCAGTCGGGCGAAATCCGAGGTGAGTCGAGCCGACATTGTCTGTGACACCGGAACCCCCACGTCGATGCTGAGGCGATAGCCGCCCAGGTCCAGCTGGTCATGCTTGCGCAGCACCTTGGGGCGCCCCGGCACTACGCGGATTTCATTGACGCGCGTGCCATTGGTCGAGCCCTCGTCCAGCAGCGCGTAACCGGCGTCCTGTTCGTGGATGCTCGCGTGCGTTGCACTGACCGCAGCGTGAGGGAGCTGAACGTCTGCACTCCGCGAGCGTCCGATCACGATGCGGGACTGCGAGAACTCATAGACGAAAGTGGAGGGGTTAAGTTCCGTCCAAAGTGACTGCACAGTGATTCGCACGCCCATCGTGGCCGCCAAGACTGCGGTCCCGTTGCGAACTGGTCAAGGAAGCGGGTTGCAGAAAAGTGGACGGGTTCGCGGAGTTTTGGGACCAGTCGGGATGGGGGCGACTCACGGGTCGCGCAGGAGAGCATTCGATGAACACATCCGCGGGATACTATCAAGCACCTCGGCAGCCGCGTGTGCCGCTCGACGAGGTTCTGATCAAGCTCCATCCCGAAGGCTTCCATCAAGAGTTCGAAGCCGACGGTATCAACGTGGGGGCTGGCGGACTCTCGATGCGGGCGTCCGTGTTGCCCGAGGTTGGTTCGACGCTTCGTTGCCAGTTGGACAACCCAAACGGCGGGGAGGCCATCGAGATGATCGGCCGGGTCGTCTGGGCTCATGAAAGTGGTCCCCATGTCGGTGAGTTCGGCATCCGGTTCACGCATCTGTCGGACCAGGACCAGACACGCATCGAGGCACTCATTCAGCGCTGGGGTCGTGCGACCTCGAAAACGCCCATCGTTCATTTGCAGCTCGACGGTGTGGGCACGCCAATCATGGCCGAAGTCCAATCCGAGACGGATGACGCGCTGTTCGTCGAACAGCCGCTGCCGTTCCTGGCCATCGGATCCGCCGTCGTGAACGAGAGTGCCGGGAGGCGCGGCCGCCTCGAGGCGGTCGAGCTCAAGATGGACGATAGCACCCCGAAGTTGGTGCTGAGCATTGGCTACGAGCTCGAGGAGAGCTTCTGTGCTTCGGTGAGCGACGAGGGAGACCGAGATACGCTACCCGATGAGGCGCCGTCCAGGGCTCAGGCAAGCGAGACCGAATGCGAAGAGCGTATGCACGATACACCTCGAATCGTTCGCTACGATCCGGAGGTCGAGGCTGCCGAGAACCCATCGGTCGGTGATCGACTGCGCGGCTATGCCAATTCGGCCGCTGAGCAGCTTTCGAGCACCCTGGGCAGCGTTCGTTCCGCCGTGACCGATGGTCTGCTGCCGCGCATCACGAGCAACGTGAAGGAGCTCTTCGCGCTAGCCGGGCGATTCATCGCTGCGCTGCGCTCCCAGCTCGAGGACAAGCCTCGACGCAAGCAGGTGCCACGAAGCGAGGCAGCGCGCGCGCACCTGAAGAACACGCGCCGCAACGGGCGCCGCTATCTGATCCTCGCCGCAATGGTTTGTGGGATCGTGGCCGCTGGCTGGGGGGTCTACCTTTGGGCGGCGGCCGGGACGGAGGTGGCGACCGGGGCAGAGACCGCGGCAGCGGCAGCGGCAGCGGCAGCGACAGAGACAGAGACAGAGACAGAGACAGGGACCGGGGCAGTGACAGCGGCAGGGGCAGCGGCAGGGACCGAGGACGAGCCGGAGACTGGGAACGGGATGGCGAAGGCCTCCTATCGGCCGCAGGGCGCTCCCCTTCCTCCGGAACCCGTGCGTGGGACCGCATTCGGTGATGATTCAGTTCCGGGAGGCGAGAAATACGTCCTGCGAATGAGCAACCCGGTGACCGAGTTGGACGGGATCATCGAAGCAGATGGCTTCTCGGTGACGATTCCTGGAAGCCTTTCTCTTTCGCGGGCGGGTCCAATCGCCTCTGCGCATCCCGACGTGGAGCACGCCAGCATTCTCAACCGCGGAGATTTTTCCGAGCTCACGCTCCGCTTCGTTGCGGGACGGCACCCGGCATACCGCGTCGAGGCGCGCGGCCCCGCAATCGAGATTACCGTCGCGCGCTAGCGCCCCTTCGAGCGAGTGAGCGGCTGGAAGAACCGCTGCGAATCGCGCTCGATGTAGAGTAGGGCCTTGCCGTCTTGCAGGGCCGACCGGACGTCGCCGATCGCCCGAACCGCTCGCCGGTCGGCTTGAAGAATGATGTCTCCGGGTCGAAGGCCGGCCCGATCCGCGTCGGAGCCCGGTTGCACTCCACGAATGAAGACTCGCCCGTCCCCTTCATAGCGGAAGCGTTCGCGAAGCCGCGGCGTCAGCTCTTCGAGCGCGAGGCCAAGCATGGCGCCGTCCTGAACACTCCGCTGCTGGGATTGGGCGCCGTCCTCGCTCGGTCTCTCACCCGTGACGAGCGAGACCTGCTTCGTTTTCCCGCCACGGCGCACCTCGAGGCTCAGGCGTTCACCAACTCCGCGGCGCAAGACCGTACGCAAGAGGTCGTGCCCTTCACGAATCCTCTGCTTGTCGATCGAGGTGATCACGTCTCCAGCTTGCAGGCCTGCTTTCTCCGCCGGTCCACCGGGTACCACCGCATTGACCAAGGCTCCGCCATCGAAATTTCCGCCGAAATGCGCTGCGAGCTCGGGAGTGATTTCCTGGAAGGACACGCCGAGCCAGGCCCGTTTGACCGCACCGCTCGCGATCAGCTGACTCGCCACACGCTGAGCGATCTCTGCTGGGATCGCAAAGCCGATGCCGGAGCCGCGGCCGATGATCATCGTGTTGATTCCGAGCACGCGGCCTTGAAGGTCGATGAGCGGTCCGCCCGAGTTCCCAGGGTTGATGCTGGCGTCGGTCTGAAGGTAGTCCTCGATTTCGTTCGCACCGATGCCTCCGCGGCCTTTCGCGCTGAGCACGCCGGTCGTCACGGTGTAGTCGAGGCCGAAAGGAGAGCCGATCGCGATGACGAACTGGCCGACACGCGCGGCCTCCGACGATGCGAACTCAGCTTGGGGCAAGCCCCGCCTCTCGATCTTCAGCATCGCGAGATCCGTAGCGGAATCCGCGCCAACCAGCGTTGCGGGGTAGCTCTTCCCGTCCTTCAAGCGAACGTCGATTCTGCTCGCTTCATGGACGACGTGGTTGTTCGTCAGGATGTATCCGTCCGATCGCAAGATCACACCCGAGCCGCCGCCTCGAACGATGCCACCGCGACCCTGGCCCCCGAAGAACGACGGAAATCCGTTGTTCCGCGGGCCGCTCACTTCAACCTGAATGCTGACGACCGTGGGCGACACCATTTCGGCCACGTTGCTCAACGCAGTTTCGAATGCGACTGCCCTCGAAAGGGCGTCTTCGTCGACCGTTCCCTTCCTCGGTGACGCGGATGCCGTGCCAAGCATGGCGATGGCGAGCGTCGTCCCGAGTACAGTGAGCCAAGGTCGACGCAGCGTGGTTCGAAGCATGAGCATTCCTCCCTTTTTGCTCCCCTAACCTACGAGGAACGGGGTTGATTCCATCCCTCAACGAAAAGTGGTGCACTGCCGTTCGAATCCCATGAGATTGCGGGCGTTTAGGCACTGAGGCAGGGCAGGGTGAGCAGGACGACGGTGCGCTGGTCGACTTCGCTGTGGATCTCGATACTGCCCCGATGCTCTTCGACGATGTTCTTCACGATCGAGAGGCCGAGCCCCGTTCCCTTGCCTTTGCGGCGCGTCGAGAAGAACGGCTCGAACACCCGACCGAGCTCGGTTGCGCGAATTCCGACCCCATTGTCCTCGATCTCGACCTGGATCTGGTCGTGCCCGTGGAGCCGGCTGGATAGTTGCACCCGTCCGCCTTCTTCGGGCGCAGCGTTGCAGGCATTGGTGATGAGATTGACGAAGACCTGATGAAGCTGCCCGCGTACCGCAGTCACGGCTGGCAGGCCTTCCCCGTAGTTCCGCACGAGGGTGACATTGGCTTCGCGAATGCTGTGCTCGCAGAAACCCAGCGCTTCTTCGATCACTTCATTGAGCGAGATGGGCTGCGCTTGCTCCTTCGAAGGCCGTGCGTAGGTGAGAAGATTGCGGGTGAACGACATGATGCGATCGGAGCTTCGCAAGATTCGCTCCATACGCTTGATGTCCGACTGCTCTGCACCGCCGCGGGACAGCTTGCCCATCAGGTATTCGCCGTAGACGGAGATGCTCGTCAGCGGATTGTTGATTTCGTGCACGATGCCGGCAGCGAGTTGGCCCAGTGTCGCAAGCTTCTCGGCGTGGATGACTTGGCCTTCGAGCTCGTGTACCTCGGTCCGGTCCTGTCCAATCGCGAGGACGCCAGCGACGCTGCCTTCCGAATCGAGAATCGGAGCGAGGGTGAACTGCAGGCGCGCGGTACCGCCTCCCGACTTCGGCAAGCTGAGCTCGAACGGCGGCACGTCCTGGCCCCGAAGCGCATTGACGAAGGCCGACAAAACGCGCACGCGTTCGCTCTGCCCCGAGAGCTCGAGGAGATCCCTGTTGACCAGCTCGACCCGATCGAGGCCGGTAATTCGACCGAACGCACCGCTGACGACCCGTATGTTGCGGTCGCGGCCGACCACCAAGACCGGGATGTTCGCGTGCTCCAGTAGCTTCTCGAGGTAGTCGCGGAGATGCAGAGACTCGCGGCGGAGGCGGCCGCTTTCGATCGCAGCACTGGCATGTGTCGCTGCCATCAGGAGGGCATCCTCCAATCGGGCGGGGATCTCGGTGCCACGGGCGAACTCGGCCGCCAGAACACCAAAGACTTCGCCGGCGCGTGCCAGCGCGACGTCCAGTCCGTCGGCCGGAAGCAGCTCCTCGCCCGGACCGGTTTGCAAGATGGGCTCGTACGTTCGCCGTAGGCTCATCGCGGCCGGCTGCTCCGCGGGTTCAGCAAAGCCCGCCCGCAGAAGTCCCGCTTCGGTGATCGAGACCTGGTCCATCGCGTCGGGCCGAATGTGATGGGTGGTGGCTTGCACGATGGTGCCGCGGTCGGGCATTCGCGCGGACAACCTCATTGCAAAGCGAACCCTCGGATACAGGCGCTCTAGCGCGTGCAAATACGAACGAAGAATCTGTTCGTCGGTGGCGGGTCCTGCCGTTTCGCGCTGGGCCTGGTTGAGCGATTCGAGAACACGCGGCAGAGTGGGGCCGTCGACTTGGTTTCGATGCCGTCGCGGTGAGATGATCGACTTCACCGAAGACACCCGCGGCTCGACGCTCTGCTGGGTGGGAGGGCGATTCCTGTGCGCGGAGTCGTCCATCGCTCAGCTCTCCGCCCCGGGGTCATTCGGTGTGTCGGCAGCGCGATCCAGATCGAAGATCTTCTGATGGCCGACGTACGCGGTGGTTTCGTACCGAGTAATCTTCCCGATCTTGCGCACTATTTCGGCCATTCGCTCAGCTTCCCGGATTAGCACTCGAGCGGTCTTGGCACTGTTCGAATCGGGCTCGGATTGGCGTAAGAGGAGCTCCGCGTAGGCCATCATGCTGGTGAGGGGCTGGTTGAGCTCGTGCGCCGCCGTCCCCGCCAGCTCGGCGAGGACACTTTGCTTCTCCGTGAAGGCCAACTTCTTCTGTGTTTCTGCCAGGCGCTCCTCGACTCGCATTCGGTCGCGCAGATCTGCGAAGATGAGGACGATCGCGGAGGGTTCGCCCTGCTCGTAAATCAGCGATGCCGAGAGCTGAACCGGAATCCGCGCTCCGTGGATGTCGAGAAGGTCCAGCATCGTCGGTTCGAGTCGGCCCGGGCCCCCGTGCCCCGGGGCGAGCACGCGCTTGGTGACTAGCTCGGCCGTTGCCCGCCCGAGAAGATCCTCGAGCGTCACAGTACCGATCACGTCCGATAGGTGGTGTCCAGTGATCTGCGCCGCGCTGGGATTGAACAACCGCACTCGTTGCTCCATGTCCGTCGCGATGATCGCATCGACGCTCGCGTCGATCAACGATTCGAGGAACTCCATCGTTTTGATCAGCTCGCGCTCGGTCATCCGTTGATGGCTGACGTCTTCGAAGGAGATCACGGTGTGGTCCTCTGCGCCGATCAGGGGAGCGAACGACGAGCTGCAAACGATGCTCGTACCGTCTCTCCGGACCAGATGGAGATCCATTCCGCGGGGATACTGCCCCTGTGACAAAGCTTCCCGAATCCGAGGCAGGTCTTCGGGGGACAGCAGTTGTCCAATGTCCTTGGAGGCGATGGTCTCCTCACGGTGGCCTATGATCTCGTAGGAGCGCGGGTTTGCGATCGCGATCTCGAGATCTGGACCCAGCACGATGACGCCGACCGCCATCGATGCGAATGCCTTGGCGTACCGGCCGCGCAAGTCTTCGAGCGGGCTGCGCGCGCGCAGTCTTTCGAGACGGAGCAGCAGCTGCTCCCGAAGAGTCGGCCGGAAAACGAAGTCGCTCGCGATCTCCTCCAATCCCTCGGGGACGTCTCCCGCTACGACCAGAAGAACCGGCTTTCCGCGGCTCGGCGTCCAGGCGGCTGCGCCGGGGTGAGCGGCATCCAGCGCAACGACTTCCTGCTTCAGGTCTGCATCGCCCAGGACCTCCGGCCCCAGCCACTCGACCGACCAGTCCGTCGTCTCGAGCAGAGCGACGAGCTCTTGGTAGACGTTTGGATCTCTAGAAATCAGTGCCAGTGTGGGCATCTCGTTTGCACCCTACCAGAGAGGAGTCCGCTGGTGGCTCTTTCGGGACGGGCGTGTAACCTTGGTCCGGACGGGGCACGTGGCAAAGCCGATTGGTATTTTCGATTCGGGCCTGGGCGGCCTTACGGTAGCCCGGGCAATTGCTGGGGCGCTCCCGGCCGAGAATCTCGTGTATCTCGGCGATACGGCCAGGGTTCCCTACGGGACACGTAGCGCGAAGACCGTGGTCAAGTACGCCATCGCCTGCGCCGAGCGCCTGCTGCGCTTCGACATCAAGCTTCTGGTCGTCGCCTGCAACACGGTGAGCGGCGTTGCGCTCGGCGAGCTCGAGGACCGTCTTGACATCCCCGTGATCGGCGTGATCCAACCCGGCGCCCGGGCGGGGGTGCAGGCGACTCGGAGCGGGCGGATCGGGATCCTTGCCACCGCCGGCACGGTTGCCTCAGGTGCGTACGAACGAGCGATTCACCGCGAAAACCAGGCGATGAACGCGTTCACTCGGCCGGCGCCCTTGTTCGTGCCGCTCGCCGAGGAAGGCTGGGTCACCGGCGAGGTGCCGCGTCTCGCCGCCCGGCGCTATCTGAAACCGCTCGTCGAGGTCGACGTCGATACTATTGTACTCGGCTGCACGCACTACCCTTTGCTCTCGCAGACAATCCACGAGGTCGGAGCCGAGTTGCTGGGACATGACGTCGCCATCGTCGACAGCGCCCAGGCGACCGCTACGACCCTGACCGAAATGCTCGGCGAGCCCCATGCCCCGAAGCGATCGGCGGGCTCTCTGCAGATCCTGGTCACCGACCTGCCGGGCCAATTTGGCGCCGCGGCGTCTCGATTTCTCGGGAAACCCCTCGCGGGTCTGGATATCCAGGTTATCGACCTCTGACCTTGCTTCTTACAGCTGTATCAAGATATTATATAAATACTAATATGCGCGATTTGGGGGCTGGACAGGCAATCGTTTCGAGCGAGCCACTGGACGACAGCGAAAACCGTATTTTCGCAACCGGTGAGCTTCTCGATGGCGTCTACGAGATTATCAAGCTCCTCGGACGGGGCGGGATGGGGCAGGTCTTCGAAGCTCACGACCACCTGCTCAATCGGCGGGTCGCGATCAAGGCAGCCTGGCCGAATCCTCTAACCCCGCCTCTGCGGAACGAGGCGCGTGCTTTGGCTGCGTTCCAGCATCCGAGCTTGGTCAGTGTTCACACGCTGGGGGAGCACCGCGGGATTGACTACCTGGTGATGGAACGGGTCTACGGCGTCTCCCTGGCCCAGCATGCCGAAACACGCTGGGGAAGCGGCGAGCCGTTCGGCGCATCGGAGGTGGTGCAGATTCTACTGCCAGCGGCCGAGGGGCTCAGCGTCGTTCACCGCGCCGGCCTCGTACATCGGGACATCAAGCCGGACAACATCATGCTGACTCCGGTTCATCGGGTCGTCTTGATGGACTTCGGGCTCGTCTTGCCGGAGTTCGATGTCAACGGGAAACAGCCGGTCGCCGGCTCTCCGCCCTACATGGCGCCAGAGGCGCTGTTCAACACGGCGGCAACGGGCAGTGGTCATCTCGTCGATATCTTTGGTCTCGGCGTCCTCGCTTACGAGTTGCTCACTGAATCGCGACCGTATGACGGCAGGACGATTCGTGAAGTGATCGCTGCGCACGAGCGCGGGCGACCGGCGGCACTTGCCGAGCTCCGACCGGACTGCCCGCTTGGCCTCTGTCAGCTCATCCATGAAATGCTCAGCCCGAACCCTCAGATGCGCAACCAAAGCGCCGAAGCGGTTGCCTGGCAGCTGCGCGCGGTCCGCGACGAGCGACCCCGTTCCGAGAGTCCCAAGGAGAGCGCTAGCAAGGCCCCCTCCGTCTTGATCGTCGACGACGACGTGGACCTCGCGAAGATTCTCACGTTCTACGTGCGGCAAATTCTCGGACCGACGGAGATCCGCGTTGCTCATGACGGTGAAGAAGCCTTTGATGAAGTCCAGAAGGAAGAGCCGGATGTGATGCTGCTCGACCTGCACATGCCTCGCATGAACGGCGTCGAGCTTTGCATGCAGCTCAGGGGCGAAGGGCTTGCCCAGAGCTGTTCGATCATTTCGGTCAGCGCGGGCGCGCAGGAGCACGATGTCCAGCTTCTTCACCAGCTCGGCATTCATCACTTCGTCGAAAAGGGCTCGAACTTGCGCGAACGACTTCGAAGCGTCATCGCCGAAGTCTGTGGCGACCAGGTCCTGGTAAACGACTGAGCACGCCCCTAGAGTTCGGGGATGGTGGACCCGGAGCGTTCGGTTTCCAAGCTCAGACGTTGGGCAGAGCGTCTCGTTACTCTGCTCGACGACCGTTTTCGCATTCCGGGGACCGATGTCCGATTCGGTCTCGACCCGATCATCGGCATTTTGTTCCCGGGCATCGGTGATGCGGTCACCGGCGCCGGCTCGATCGGTCTAATGGCACTGGCGCTTCGACGAGGAGTGCCTCGCGTCGTCTTGTTCCGAATGGTGCTCAACATCCTCGTCGACGTGCTGGCCGGCGCGCTGCCCATCGTTGGCGACATCTTCGACCTCGCCTACAAATCGAACCGGCGAAATCTCGAGTTGATCCGCGAGTACGAAGCGCCTGGATCCAAGGCGACCGCTTGGGACTACGCGATCCTTGCCTTGGGCGTGATCCTCGCGATCTTGAGCATCATCGTGCCCCTCGTCGCCGTGTTCTACTTCGGGGTCAACTACGGCCCGGAGCTTCTCGAGCATCTTGGGCTTCGATGATTTGATCCTGGGCTTCGCGTAGCTCTTGTTCGAGATGTCGAATCCGTCGTTGGAGCGCGCGAAGGTCTCGTTGGGTTGCGAGGTGCAGCATGCCCGCGACTTGCTGCACGCGCTCATCCCATGCTCCCTCGACGCGCCCGCGAAAACGAAATCCCTTCACCACAGCCTGCTGAACCTTCGGGCTCTGCATCAGCTTCGCGACGCGAGGGTCCTGCACGAGCTTGAACACGAAGCTTCTGAGCTCAGTCATCGTTGCTAGACCGGCTAGCCGATCACTGCCTGGAGCTTCGTTGCGAGAAGGGCGTTGCCCGTGAGCTTGATCTTGCCCTGCATGAAGAACTGCATTGCTGCACCTGGCTTGTCGGTCATCGCCTTCCAGTCCTCGGTAGAGAGCTCGATCGTGCATTCGGCATTGCCGGCATCCCCCTCGATGACTCCCGGGGCGTCCTTCATGTTGACGGTCCAGATGCCGCCGTCGTCGCCGTTGATCTTGAACAGAAAGACCGCGTCGACCGCTTTGGCCTTGTCGATGTCGCGTTCGATCGACTGGGGAATGTCTTGGCTAAATGAAGTCTTTGCGTCGGGCATCGTCGGTCCGCCCGCAAGGGGTTTTCCAGCGGGCGATGAGCTAACAACGCGTCCCGAAGGGTGTCAAGCCGAGGTACCTCAGCTGCCCGTTTCCAGGTCTTGGGCGAGATAGGCCAAAATGACTTCGTCGAGGGACTTTTCGCTTAGCACCTCGTGTCCGAATGGCGCCGCAGGTGCCCGCGAGATGCGCTGACCTGAAACCCTGTTCGGGCGGAACTGTTCGTAGCGCGGCGAGCCCTCGACCAGGCGGGCTGCCGCGTGGTCCAGAACCTCGGTGCTGAGCTCCGTCGGCGGCGCGTTGCCGTTTGCGTCTCCGCCATCTGCCTGGTCTGGCGCGTCGTCGTCGTACGCACCGTCGCGTAGTCCGATGAACACTCGCTTGTGTTGTTCGCGCATGAGCTCTTTCACCACCTCCGAAAGCCGCTCCGAGCCGAGGTGCTCTTGGTACGAGGTCTTCTCCGACGCGACGATGCGACCACCGTCAGCGAAAAGCTGCGTGATGACGTGCGGCCGTTTCACACCCGAATCTTCGGTTTGAATGTGATATAGCTTTCCCTTATGGCGCACGTTCGTGTTGTAACCCACGAGCGGTGAAGGACTCGCTCCCATCTCAAGATCATATCCCAGAAAAACGGGGCAGTCCTCTTTTACCTGGGGTTAAGGAAGCCGACGCTGGTTCATGGCTGGAAACAAAAAGAAAAAAACCAAGGTGCGACCGATGCTGCCCCGTCCGGGCGCGAGATACGTCTGCTTTGGCGATGGTCTCTGCTGTACGGATATCCACGGAATCGGGCCGCTGACCAAGAAGGAAGTCGCACAGATGCGTCGCATCTACCGGGGTTCCGCGGGATGGAACGACGACCACGATGACTACATGCTGAACACGGCGGCTGATGGTGGCTGCCTGTTCCTCATGACCGATCAGCGCTGTTCGGTACACGCGCAGCTCGGCCCCGAGGCCAAGCCCGATGGCTGCCGTCGCTTCCCACTGGGACTGGCCGCTACGCCGGTGGGTGGCCGCATCACGACCGACCATCGCTGCCCTTGTCGCACCATGGGTGACCGTCCGGAGATTCGTCCCGAAGACGTCGAACCGTCCTTGTGCGACGGCGGCAGCAGGCCGGTCGCCGATCGCCGGATAAAGCGCGTCTCCTTGAGCGCCAAAGAGGATCTGAGCTTTTCCGAATGGGAACCTATCGAAGCCGAGTACTTGCGCAGGCTTCAAAGCCAAGAGCCGCTCCTTGCCATTTTGGACGCCAAGCCGTTTCCGAAGCTCCGCCGTAGCAGCTGGGACAAGCAAGCGCAGGAGTTCATCGACGCGCGAGACGGCTCGCAGTTTGGCGTCGCGATGGCCTGGGTCGGCGATACCATCGGTGCACTGCGAAACGGCCGCACCCCGAGGTCTCCGGGGCGCCCCTGGGCTGCAGCGTTCGACCGCGCCGAGGCGCGTTCGCCCAAGGCGCGCAAGAGCCGCGCGGTTTTTGGCGATTGGCTTGCCGACGAGGTCTGGTCGCTCAAGTGGGCTGAGGACTACGACTTCGCGCTGGCGCGAACCGAGCTTGCCACGAGGCTCACGATTGCCGAGGACATCTGCGGACGCCTGCGAGACACGGGCGCGAGGGAGGATCGCGCGGCGGCCGAATCCGTGATGATGCTCGAGCTCGTCGGCGAGTCCGATTTCTGGACCGAGGTCAAGGACTGTATGCGCGGCTCATGAGCGCGAGCGAACGCGACAGCCAAGTGCTCGCCCTGCAAATCGGACGGCCGTTGCGCGCGACGTCGACGGTTCTTCGCAGATGCAATCTCGGATTGCCCATCGTTGCCGAAGTCCCTCCGATTCTCGACACGGGCGAGCCGTTCCCCACGCGCTACTGGCTCACCTGTCCTCTGGCGCACCGCCGAATCGCCCGTCTCGAAGGGCGGGGCGGGGTGAGGGCCGCCCAGGCCAAGATTGACGCTGACCCCGACTTGAGACGCGCTCTCATTACCGCTCACGATCGCTACGCGCGCGAGCGGGAAGCGCTACTTCCTCCTGACGCGCGCAACCGCCCGAGTGGCGGCGTCGGCGGCTCCTCTCGTGGCGTGAAGTGCCTGCACGCGCACTACGCCGACTTCGCGGCTGGCCACGACAATCCGATCGGTCGCGATGTGCACGAGACGATCGGCGAACCTTGCTGTCCCCGGCCCTGCGTCACGGACATTGACGGCGAGCTCCGACGTAACCCAGAATGGCGGGAGCCTAGCGATGACCAGGACTAGCGATAAAATCTCTCCCGCGGCGCGCTCAGAGCGCTTGATCTGGTGGGGGATTGCGGCCGGTTCGATCGCGGTATTGGCGTTGGCGGCGGCGATCGAGCCCGATGCCCGTGGCTACGGCACGCACACCCAGCTGGGTTTGCCTCCGTGCGGTTTCCTCTTGCTCTCCGGTTCGCCGTGCCCCGGATGCGGGCTCACGACCGCGTTCGCGCATGGCATCCGTGGTCACTGGGCGATGGCCGCAAGCTCGAACCCGCTCGGCCTCGCTCTGTTTCTCATAGTCTGCGCTTGCGTTCCGCTTGGCGTCACCGCTGCGCTACGCGGATGGTCTTTCGGCGCGGTCATCGATCGATTCGGACTCAGCCGTTGGGCGCTCGCGCTTGCCGGCAGCGCCATTGCAATCTGGGTCATGCGCTTCGCCGACGCGCTCTAGTCGTGCCCTAGGCTTCGCGCGCAAGCGAATGCCGCGTCTGTTTCAACAGATCGTCGCCGCTCTTGACGCTGGCCTCCGGCGTGCTCGTGAGCCCAATCCGTACCTCGGGCCTCGGGGTGATGGCTCCGCCCCAGAGCTCGCCGCTTTCGATCTGACCTTCCAGACGTCGGAGAACGTAGCCCGCGCCTTCGCCGTCGGTTTCGGGCAGCAGGATGCAAAATTCGTCGCGCCGCAAACGAAAGAGATGATCGACCGCGCGGATACAAGACTTGAGCCCGGTTCCAATGAGGGCCATCGCCTGATCGGACGTGGCATCTTCGCTTGCTGCCGCGATCTCGGTTGAGTTGCTGACCCTGACGACGATGCAGCTCAGCGGATGCCCGTAGCGCTCGGCCCGAGTGTGCTCGTAGTCCAAGCTGATCAGAAGCTGCGATGGAGTTCCGGCGCCGGTCACCGGGTCGCGTTGGTCTGCCGGCGGCATGCTCTCCGGAATTCCAAGGCGGTCGCGTCGCGTTGCGCGCAAGACGTTGCGTACGCGCTGCTGAATCTCGAACACCCGGTACGGTCGGGTGAGGTAATCCTCGGCGCCAAGCTCGATTCCGCGGCGCCGCGCCTCGAGGTCGCCTTCATCGGTTACGAGCAAGACTGGGATGTTGACCAGGCTCGTATCCGCTTTGAGAATCCGCAGGATCTCGAACGCGTCGATTTCCGACATCTTTGCGTCGAGCATGAGCAGATCTGGAGGCCGGCGTGCGACCATGGCGAGCACCTCGGGACCGTCCGCCGCGGTCACCACATCGTAGCCCGCAGCCTCGCAGGCTTCGTGAAGCAGGCGTAGGTTGAAGGGGTCGGGGTCCCCGACAAGAACCAAGGCGCTCATTGCGCCGGCTCGCTTGCCCTTGGTCGGCTCTTGCTCTGCCCCACGGCCGATAGCGTATCACGTGCCTAGCGTCGCCTCCAATCTCCGTGCCTGCCACGGGGACGAGAGTAAGCTCTCTGCGTGGTAGCTCCAGCCAGATTGATCGCGACTCGCGTGCTTCAAAGGGTTGCGCGTGATGAGGCCTGGGCGACGCCCACCCTCGATGCGGAGCTTCGACGCAGTTCGGTCAAACGCGCCGATGCTGCCCTCGCGACGCAGATCGTGTACGGCTCGCTTCGAACAGCGCCCGCCCTGGAAGCGGCGATCGGTCGACATCTGCAGCGGCCGCTCAAGGTCGATGACTGGACGCGCGCCGCGCTGATGGGCGCCGCATACCAGCTACTTCACCTCGATCGGGTTCCTCCCCACGCCGTGGTCAACGATGCGGTGGAGCTGGTGCGCATGAAACGCGGCAAGGGACTTGCTGGGTTCACCAATGCCGTACTTCGAAAGGTTGCCGCCGATCGTCCGGAGACTCCACAGCAGCCTTCGTCTCTCGCCGTTCCCGATTGGTTGAGTGATTCTTTGCGGGCGTCCATCGGATCGGAGCGCACCGAGGACCTTCTGCGGGTGGGGCGGGAGCCCCCTTCTCTCGATCTACGCGTCCGCGCTGACCTCAACCGGGACGCCGTCGCCGAGACCATCGCTGCCGCACAGCCCGACGCGTCGCTCTCGCGGACCGCACTCTCACCGTACGGTCTGCGTGTCAGTGGTGCGGGCGATCCTCGCGCGCTGCCCGGCTATCAAGAAGGGGCGTTTGCCGCCCAGGAAGAGGGTGCGCAGCTGATCGGCCTCATGCTCGACGCGCAGCCCGGCGAGCGCGTGCTCGATGCCTGCGCGGGCCGCGGCGGAAAGACCGCCCAGCTGGTCGAAGCGGTTGGTGAATCGGGTACTGTGGTAGCGACCGATCTTCATGAGCATCGCCTCGAGCAGATTCCCTCGGAGTTGGTGCGGCTTCGGCTCAATCCTGCGCGGCTTCAAACCGCTTGTGTCGATTGGACGGTCGGCAGAGCCGGCGTCCAGGGCGACTTCGATCGCGTCCTCGTCGACGCCCCTTGCACCGGGCTCGGAACCGTCCGCCGTAGGCCTGAAATTTTACTGCGCAGCGGCCCAAAGAACGCTGCCCGCTTCGGCGAGACACAGATTCGTCTGCTCGAAACGGTGGCTCCATTGGTTCGACCGGGTGGAACACTGCTCTACGCGGTCTGTTCACCACTGAATGAGGAGGGTTCCGGGGTTGCTGGCAGAGCGCAGCTCCCCGGTTTCGAGCTTCGAGTAGGACGTGCTTCGGGTTTGAAATCACTGTACTTTGAACCGACTGGCCGCATGCATCTCGGCCCTTGGACACAGGGCGCGGGCCCCTGGGCAGATGCCTACCAGGTCTTTGTGTGGGTAAATGTAGGATAGCTCTTTGACAGCGCTCGACGATAACGCTAGATTCCGCCGAGCTTGAAATACGGGGCGTAGCGCAGCTTGGTAGCGCGCACGGTTCGGGACCGTGAGGTCGGAGGTTCGAATCCTCTCGCCCCGACTAGAATTGAACACTGCAATTACAATTGCAGCGGAGGCAGGATGGCAAAGGCGTTACCACCCGTAAGAGTTCTCGTCGTCGATGACGACCAGGCGATTTTGGAGTTCATGGAGACCTTCCTCACGAAGGACGGCTTCGAGGTCACGACCCTCGCCAATCCGAAAGACGCGCCCGACGAAGTCAAAGAGGGTGGATACCACCTCGTCGTGCTCGACCTGATGATGCCTGGCCTCGGCGGTGTCGAAGTCCTCGAGCAGATTCGCCGAGTCGACAGCGACGTGGCCGTCGTGATTTTCACCGGCTATCCGTCTCTCGACACCGCTGTCCAGTCGATGAAGCTCGATGCGGTCGACTACCTCAAGAAGCCGTTCAACCCCGATGAGTTCCGCGAGGTGCTCGATCGGGTCATGCGCAAGAAGGGCCTCCTTCGCACACCTGAAGAGAACCTTCACCGAGTCATCGGAGAAACCATTCGTGGTCTCCGCAAAGATCGCGGCCTGACCCTCAAGCAGATGGCCCGCCGTACCGGACTCAGTGTTTCGCTGCTTTCTCAAATCGAGCGCGCCGAATCGAGTGCGTCGATTAGCTCGCTCTATAAGATCGCGACTGCGCTCGACGTACGCATTCAAGACCTCTTTGGCGAGTACTGAGCGCGTTTCAGAACTCGGGGCCGGGAGAGCCTTCGAGGAGGTCGAGGAGATGTGCTCGGAGCTTGGGCTCATCGACGAGCTCGAGTGTGCGGCGCCCGCTTTTCTGAGCGAGGTCGAGCTGATCGTCGGCCGCCAGGAGCTCGACGAGGCGAACCCGTGCGTAGAGATCGTCGGGGGCGGCGCTGGTCCATCGATCGAGGACCGCGATTGCGGCTTGATGATTCCCGCGTGAAGCGAGTCGCTCGGCCGAAGCACGAGCACGAAGCCGAGGCTGGTCTGACGATGGCGCCTTCAGAGCGGCATAGTAAGCAGCCGCCTCTTCGAAACGACCCGCGCGCTCGAAGAGTCCTGCAAGCACTGCGCGATCCGAGTCCTGTTTTGGATCGAACAGTCGAAGCGCTGCCGTCAAAGTTCCCTCTCCGAGATAGATCTCCGCAAGGGTTCTGCGGACGGCGAGTGAGTCGTGCGGCGCCTGGCTGAGGGCTTCTGCGGCGGCGCCTCGACGGCCCTGTGAGACCGTGCACTCGGCAAACGCCATCCGTGCTGCCTCGAAGCTCGCAGCCCCATGCGGCACCTCCGCGAGTACCGCCGCAGCTTGCAGGTAGTCACCTCGGGCGAGGAGAACACGCCCCCTGGCATACTCGGCTTTTGGAGATGGGTCCGCCGCCGTGAACAGGTCGAACGCCCGTTCGACTTCGCCAATCTGCAAAAGCAGATCGAGACGCTCGGACGAGCCTCCTAAGCCTTGGCTACCGGAGCCCGCTAAGAAGGTCGCGACTTCTTTGCGGTCGCCACTTTGCATGAGCGCTCGCAACCAGAGGTCCACGTTTTCGGGAGCGCCCAATGCGCTCTGCAGCATCCGGGCCGCCAGTGCGGGTTGACCATTCTCGAGTGCGAGCTTTCCAGCTGACTGCGCACGCTTTGCTGGTGTCGAATTCGGATCGAGAGCGAGAGCCTGTACCATGGTTTCCGCGTCTCCCGTGCGGCGCGCCAGGTCGAGCAGTGCAGTTCGGGCGCGCTCAGAACGCGCATCGAGCGAGCTGCTCAGATACGCGAGCAAGACGGCGCTCGCTCTCTCGGGATGCCCGGCTCCAACGAGGGTTTCCGCCAACGCAACGACCGGCGCGTCCCAACTGGGCGCAAGCTCCCGGGCCCGCGCATAGGCGGCAATCGCTTCGCTGTCCTCACCCCTGTGTTGTGCGAGGCGGCCTTCGGCGAACGCAACCCGCGGCGAATGCGGATACGAGCGACGTGCCATGGCCAGGGTGCGGTCGGCACGCCGCGATTCCCCGCTCAACTCGTACTCCTCTGCCAGGCGGGTCATGAGGAGCGCGTCGTCCGCCGGCGCTGCTGTGGCGTTCTCAAAAGCCATGGCAGCTTCATCGTGGCGGCCCCGGCTTGCCCATGCCTCGCCCTCGATGAACCACTCGTAGGCGTACGGAGAGACGAACGGGCCCTGCTCCAGCTCGCCGTCCACAAGCCGGGGGACCGTACGCATCGCTGGGGCCGTGCACGCAGCGACCCCCAGCAGAAATATCGAAGCCAGACGGTCCACCCCGGAATCATAGTGGAACTGGTCATTCGAGGCCCGATTGCCCACAAAGCATGGGGTTTGACTTCGCTGCTTGGCACCCCTAAACCTTCGCGCAGCGCGAGCCTACATTTGTACCGATTCCGCGCTTGAACTCAGGGAGAAGACGATGGGTCCGATTTGGATGACGCTGCTGTTGGTGAGCACGCTCGGATTTTTCTCATGGTCCGCGTTTCGGCGGCTGAGGCAGGTCAAAATTGGTGTGCCCGATCCCCGCTTCGACTGGAATGGCGAGCAAATCGCCGACCGGGCGAAGACACTGCTGATCTACGCCTTTGGTCAGAAAAAGATGCCCAACTACACCATGGCGGGCTTCGCTCACGTCGGCATCTTCATAGCGTTCCAGGTGCTGCTGCTGAACAGCCTGATGCTCTGGGGCCGGGGCTTCGATCCGAACTTCGACTTCTGGGGCCTGCTGAGCACTGACCATCTGATCGGAAAACTCTACTCCTTCGTCAAGGAGCTCGCGGCTTTCGCCGCCATCCTCGGCTCCATCGTCTTTCTCTATCTCCGATGGGTGAAGCGCGGCGAGGACAGCGGCGACCCCAAGGCGGTCAAAGACAAGCCTCGGATGACGCTCGGTCACCATGCCAATCGCTACATTTTCACCGAGCCGATTCTGATTCTCTTCATCATCATCACGATGATGGCTGCCGACTTCCTCTACGTCGGCGCCTCGCTCGTGGTCGAGTCGCGCGCGTACGGCGAGGCGATTCATGCTGGATGGTGGGAGCCGTTCGCGGGCATCTTCGCGCAGCTTCTCTCCGGCGTAGAAAACGACAGTGCCCTCAAGGCGTTCATGCACGCTGGTTTCTGGTGGCACTCGGCCTTCGTCCTGATTTTCTTGAACATTCTTCCGTACTCGAAGCACTTCCACGTCCTCACGGTCATTCCCAACGTCTTCGCCTACGAACGACGTCCCAATGCGCTGCCGAAGGTCGAAGACTTGGAAGGCAAGGTGGAGCGTGAAGAGTCGCTAGGCATCAACCGGCTCAGCGACCTGACGTACAAGCACATCATGGACCTGTACACCTGCACCGAGTGCGGGAGATGCAGCGACAACTGCCCAGCCTACATCACCGGCAAGAAGCTTTCGCCCAAGCACCTCACCTTGGCGATTCGCGATCACCTCTACGCCACCGAAAAAGACATGTTTGGCAAGGACGCGCTGGTCGCGGAGCCTAGCGATGCGCCGGAGGCGGCCCCCGAGCCGAGCAGTGCCGAGGAACCGATTCACACCTTCCCGGCTGCACCCGAAGGCGGCTACTTCGTTGGCGAAACCGTGGTCGACCTAGTCCCCAACATTCTTCATCCGGACGTGATTTGGGGCTGCACCTCTTGTCGCGCATGCGAAGAACAGTGCCCCGTCATGATTTCCTATGTCGACAAGATCATCGGCATGCGTCGCGAAGAAGTCATGATGAAGAACGAATTCCCTGGCGAGCTGCAGGGCGCGTTCAACGGCATCGAGACCAACGGCAACCCCTGGAACATCTCGGCGATGGATCGCGCGGATTGGGCCGATGGCTTGAATATCCCGCTGCTGAGCGACAAGCCCGACGCCGAGGTCCTGTACTGGGTGGGCTGCGCGGCCAGTTATGACGACCGCGCCAAGAAGGTCGCGCGCGCCGTATCCATGCTGTTGAAGAAGGCGCGCGTTGATTTCGCGATTCTGGGAACCGAAGAGACCTGCACCGGCGACCCTGCGCGCCGGGCCGGCAACGAGTACCTGTTCCAGATGCTTGCCGAGCAGAACATCGAAACCCTCAAGGGCTACGAGGCTTCGAAAAAGACGATCATCACGGCTTGCCCGCATTGCTTCAACACGCTCGCTAACGAGTACAGCGATTTCGGCGGCAGCTACGATGTCGTTCACCACAGCGACTTCCTCAACGGCTTGCTCGTGGCAGGCAAGCTCGTTCCGTCGAAGGCCGTCAAGGGCAAGGTCGTCTACCATGACAGCTGCTACCTCGGTCGCTACAACCAGGTCTACGACTCGCCCCGCCAGATTCTGGAGGCAATTGAAGGTCTCGAGTTGACCGAGGTGGCGTACTGGAACCGCAAGAAGGGCCTTTGTTGCGGCGCTGGCGGCGCCCAGATGTTCATGGAAGAGCACGGCGAGCGCGTGAACAACAAGCGCACGCTGCAATTGCTGGACACCGGCGCGACGACGATTGCGACCGGATGTCCCTTCTGCATGACCATGCTGACCGACGGTCTCAAAGACGCAGAGAAGGAAGAAGAGATCGGCCAGCGCGACATCGCCGAGATCCTCGCGGACGCGATCGAGCTCAACGAGGTCGAACAGACGCCGGTGGCGGCCGAGTAGGACGCTTGACTCCTTTCGGGGCGGTTGACACTGGCGGTCCGTCAATTGATGCTCGCGACGCATGACCGCGCGTGACCACCTCCATGCTGCGTTTCACGACCCGCGGACCCAGGCGTATCGAGTCGTCGAGTCGACCGTTTGGATCCTGATCGTCTTGTCGATCGGGGTGCTGATCGCCGAACCGTTCTTTCCGGACGGCTCCCGGGGTGATCAAGTTCTTCAGAGTATCGACCGCGTTCTTCTCTGGTCCTTCGCGATCGAGGTCGGCACCAGGATTCTGACTTACCGCCCGCCCGTGCTCGAGGTGTTCAATCAGCCCCCGCTGGGACGGCTTCGCACGGAGGTTATCGATAGGGTCCGGTTTGCGCTGACCCCGATGATGCTCATCGACATCCTCACGGTCCTCGCCTTGGTACCGGCCCTTCGTGGGCTGCGCGCATTGCGTCTCTTGCGGCTCCTGCGCACCCGCCGGTTTTTCCGCTACGCCAATCCTTTCCGCGGATTGATGCACGCGTTCGAAGAGGACCGGCTGCTCTTCACGTTCGCTTTTTCCGTGCTCGGTGTCGAGACGATCCTCGGGGGGATCAGCCTTTTTCTCGTCGAGCGCAACGCGAATCCAGATATGAGCAGTATCGGCGATGGGCTTTGGTGGGCCTTGGTCACGATCACGACTGTCGGTTTCGGCGACATCACGCCCGTGACGACTCTCGGACGCGTCATCGGCGGCGTGATGATGGTCGGAGGCCTGTTCACATTGGCCCTTTTCGCAGGCATCATCGGCCACAGCCTGTTACACGCTGTGCTGAGCATCCGGGAGGAGCAGTTTCGAATGAGCGGTTATGTCAATCACATCGTGGTGTGTGGCTACGAAATGGGCAGCGGAATGCTGCTCGACGTGCTCAGCAAGGAAATTGATTTCGAGGAGCAGCGTGTCGTGCTCTTTGGACCGTACGAGCGGCCGCGGGAGCTCGCCCCCGAATTCATGTGGGTCCAGGGCGATCCCACGAAGGAGAGTGAGCTCGACAAGGCGCGCATCGCCTACTCTTCGACGGTCATCGTGACCGGTTCGCGACGCGTGAAGCCACAGCAGGCCGACGCCACGACCATACTCACGGTCTTCACGATTCGCTCGGCGATGTCCAAGAGCGTGGCGGCACAGAAACGCAAAAAGCCGGTGCGAATCATTGCCGAAGTACTCGACTCGGAAAACGTACAGCATGCGCGGACTGCCGGAAGCGACGAGGTGATCGAGACCCGACGAGTGGGGTACTCGCTGCTGGCACACACGGTCGTCTATCCGGGTGTAGCCGACGCGACGAGTCGCATGGTCTTTGCCGGTCACCAGACCCTCTATGTCGGCCGACTGCCCGAAGAGATGTCGGTGCCAGCGACCTTCGACGAGGTGAGCCGGGAAATCCACGCCTCGACCGGCTGCCTGGTGATCGGCGTTCGCGACCCCGACACGGGCACAGAGCAGGTCAACCCCGGGGGCGAGCTGATGGTGACCGAGGGCATGGAGATCATCTACCTCTCCTCCGAACCACGCCTGGAGAGCGCATGACGATTCACGCGAGACGAGAGCCCTTGCTGGTCCGAGTTGGCGCACGATTCGAATGCGTGGGGGATGGCCTTTGCTGTAGCGACATTCACGCGGTCGGCGCGCTCAACGACGAAGACTGCGAGATGCTGGCAATGATTTCCGAGGACGCGATCGATCGGCACGAAGGCGAGGAAGCCGCGGTATTGATGATGCGGACCGACACCGGACGCTGCGTATTTTGGATCGAGCAGGGCTGTGCCATCCACGCTCAGCTCGGCCCCCAAATGAAGCCGACACCCTGTATACAGTTTCCCTATGCGCTGACCGCGACTCCCTCGGGCGGCCGCATCTCGACGCAGCACCGCTGCACTTGCCGCACTCTCGGACCCCTGCCTCCGGTTCTTGCGG
>Ga0316201_10000451_pt1 | contig 23113 bp, 19 predicted proteins | sample CS6wburrow_MG_FD_204516 | JGI IMG/M metagenome (GOLD analysis project Ga0316201, IMG submission 204516) | Coastal sediment microbial communities from Delaware Bay, Delaware, United States - CS-6 worm burrow | ecosystem: Environmental > Aquatic > Marine > Coastal > Sediment | place: USA... | reverse complement strand
GTCAGCGAGCCGCTATATTCTGTCGGATTAAGGCAGAGGATTTCGAGTCCCCAGGCTCTGACCGCGCGCCGGGTTGCCTCGGCGTGGCGCTGGTGGCGCGCGAATACCTGCTCGAGACCCTGCTCGTCGAGCAGCATCCTGAGCGACTCGCGCAGGGCATACAGCAAGTTGGTCGCTGGCGTGTAGGGGAAGTAGCCGGTCGCGTTCGCGTCGATCATTGGCTGCCAGTTCCAGTAGGAAGAGGGCAGGGTCGCGGTTTTGCTGGCCGCGAGCGCTTTCGCGCTGATCGCGTTGAAACTGAGGCCGGGCGGCAGCATCAGGCCTTTTTGTGACCCGCCCACCGTGACGTCGACAGCCCACTCGTCGTGACGGTAATCGATAGAGCCGAGCGATGAGATCGTGTCTACCATGAACAGGGCCGGATGCCCGCTGCGATCGATGGCCTGCCTGATCTCGGCGATGCGGCTGGTGACGCCGGTGGAGGTTTCGTTGTGCACTACCATGACGGCCTTGATTTGATGATCGCTGTCCGCGTCCAGTTTTGCTTCGACCACCGCCGGGTCGACGCCGTGGCGCCAGTCGCCTTCGACAAAATCGACCTGCAGGCCGAGTTCGCTGGCGATGCCCCGCCACAGCGTGGCGAAGTGTCCGGTTTCGAACATCAGTACCCGGTCACCCGGCGACAGGGTGTTGACCAGTGCCGATTCCCAGGCGCCAGTCCCCGAGGCGGGATAAATGACCACGTCCGCGGCAGTTTTAAAGACCTGTTTTAGTCCCGCCAGTACCTCCCGGGTTAGTCGCGCGAACTCCGGGCCGCGGTGGTCGATAGTGGGCATATCCATCGCGCGCAGCACCCGATCAGGCACGTTGCTGGGTCCTGGAATCTGTAAAAAATGACGTCCCGCGGGAATCGACATATGGCTTGCCTCGGCTCGAAGTTCTGGTTTTTCCGAAATCGTGCCTGACGCGGGGCGCGAGTGCAAGCGCGGCTTTGATAGCGCTGCTGGCGGATAATTTCGATCGTGGGACGGGAAAATTTAAACGTTACTGCGAGGCGTTTTTCTCATATAGTCCCGTTTTTCGATCGATACGCGAAAAGATGAATCTTGGCTACTGAATCCCGTTTTCAACAAACCGCCAGCGCGGAAACCAGGCGCATCGGTGACAGCGCGCTGGCGCGCAGGCTGCGCCGCGAACTCGAAGGGGAAGTCCTGTTCGACGCTTTCAGTCGCGGTCGCTACAGCACCGACGCGTCGATTTACCAGATTGAACCGATCGGCGTCGTGGTGCCGCGTCATCGGCAGGATGTCCAGTGCGCGATCGAGATTGCCGCCGAAGCCGGTATCCCGGTATTGCCGCGCGGTGGCGGCACCTCGCAGATCGGGCAAACGGTGGGTGCCGCGCTGGTGATCGATAACAGCAAGTACTTCAACCGGATTGGCGAGCTCGATGCCGAAGCAGCTTCGATCCGGGTCGAACCGGGGCTGGTGCTCGATCAGCTCAATCGCTACCTGAAGCCCCACGGCCTGTTCTACCCGGTGGATGTTTCCACCGGCAACCGCGCGACCCTGGGCGGCATGGCCGGCAATAACAGCTGCGGCGCGCGCTCGATTCGCTATGGCAACATGGTGCACAACGTGCAGGCCATCGATGCAATCCTGGCTAATGGCAGCAGTGCAAGATTCGCCGCGCTGGCGAATGCCGGCGAAGACGGTGTCGATGCCGATCTGCTGCGCAAGCTGGCAGAGCTGGGTCAGCGTGAAGCGGATGAAATTGCGGCCCGGTTTCCGCAGCTGTTGAGACGGGTCGGCGGTTACAACATCGATCAGCTGGTGAGTCCCGAATCGGGTAATCTCGCGCGATTGCTGGTCGGTTCGGAGGGTACGCTGGCTTACTTCACCGGGTTGCAGCTCGAACTCCAGCCGATCCCGCCGCACAAGGTTTTAGGCGTATGCCACTTCCCGAGTTTCCACCAGGCGATGGATTCGGCGCAGCATATCGTCAAGCTCGATCCGAGCGCGGTGGAGCTGGTCGACCGCACCATGATCGACCTGTCGCGCGAAATTCCGATGTTCCGCGCCACCGTGGACGGTTTCGTCCAGGGCGAGCCCGATGCGCTGCTGCTGGTCGAGTTTGCCGGCGAGAACCGCGCGCAGCAGGAAAGCCAGCTCGCCCGGCTGGTCGAACTGATGGCGGACCTGGGCTTTGCGGGAGGCGTGGTCGAAGTGCTCGATCCCGGATTCCAGGCGGCGGTCTGGGAGGTGCGCAAGGCGGGATTGAACATCATGATGTCGATGAAGGGCGACGGCAAACCGGTATCCTTCGTCGAGGATTGCGCGGTGCGCCTGGAAGACCTGGCGGAGTATACCGATCGCCTGACGCGAGTGTTCGAGAAACACGGCACTACCGGCACCTGGTATGCCCATGCCTCGGTCGGCTGCCTGCACGTGCGCCCGATTCTCAACATGAAAGACGAAAGCGGGGCGCAAAAGATGCGCGCCATCATGGAGGAGACGCTCGATATCGTGCAGGAGTACAGGGGATCGCATTCGGGCGAACACGGCGACGGCCTGGCGCGCTCCGAATTTCATGAGCGCATGTTTGGCAGTCGCATGCTGCAGGCTTTCGAAACGGTCAAGGATACCTTCGACCCGAAAGGTCTGTTCAATCCCGGCAAGATCGTGCGCGCGCCGCGCATGGACGATCGGTCACTGTTTCGCTACAAGCCGGGTTACCAGGTCAAACCGATAAACACGGCGCTGGACTGGTCCGAATGGGGCGGCTTCGGCGCCGCCGTCGAGATGTGCAACAACAACGGCGCCTGCCGCAAGGCGAATGTCGGCGTCATGTGCCCTTCCTACCGCGTAACCGGGGATGAACAGCATTTGACGCGCGGCCGCGCCAACACGCTGCGGCTTGCGCTCAGCGGCCAACTCGGTGCCGATGCGCTGGTCTCCGACGCGATGTACGAAACCATGGATTTATGCGTCGGCTGCAAGGGTTGCAAACGTGAATGCCCCACCGGCGTCGATATGGCGAAGATGAAGATCGAGTTTCTACATCATTATCATCAGCGTCATCGGCGTTCGCTCAAAGACAGGCTTATCGCGCATTTGCCGCGCTATGCGCCACTCGCGGCGCGTTTCGGTTTTATCCTGAATCTGCGTAATCGCCTTGGACCGCTGGCGCAGCTGAGCGAGCGGCTGCTCGGACTTAGCGCACGGCGCAGCCTGCCGTCATGGCGCGCCGACCGTTTCGACGAGCGCAAGGAGGCAGCGGGAGAGACGGCTGGCGGTAACGGTGAAGTCGTGCTGCTGGTCGATACCTTCAATCGTTACTTCGAACCCGATAATGCCCGAGCAGCGCGCGAGGTGCTCGCCGCCGCCGGGTACCGGGTGCAACTGGTGCAGGCGCTCGATGGCGAGCGGCCGCTGTGTTGTGGGCGCACTTTCCTCGCTAGCGGCATGGTCGACCAGGCCCGGATCGAGGCGCAGCGCGTGCTGGCGGCGCTTGGGCCCTACGTCGATCGCGGTATCCCGATTATAGGTCTCGAACCGTCCTGCCTGCTGACGCTGCGCGACGAATACCGCAGCCTGTTGCCCGGCAAGGACACGACGGCGCTTGCGGGCCAGGCGCTGCTGCTGGAAGAGTTCCTGGCGCAACAGCAGCAGGCGGGCAAACTCGAGCTCAAGCTAAAACCCCTGGCCGGGCGCCGTGCGCTGGTGCACGGCCACTGCCATCAGAAGGCGTTTGCCACCATGGGCGCGATGCAGCAGACATTGCAGCTGATCCCAGGGCTCGAGGTCGAAGTGATAGAGTCGGGTTGCTGCGGCATGGCCGGCGCCTTCGGCTACGAGGCCAGCCACCATGACCTGTCGATGCAGATGGCGGAGCTCAATCTGCTGCCCGCGGTGCGTGGTGCTGACGCCGACACGCTGCTGGTTGCCAACGGCACCAGCTGTCGGCACCAGATCGGGGACGGCGCGCAGCGTACGGCAAGACATATTGCCTGCGTGCTGCGGAACGCATTGCAGTCAGACTGATTCAAGCGGGGCCCGACGACTGAACCAGCATCCCGATATCCCGAATCCGGCGCCGCGTGTAGCGTCGTCACCGGCGCATTGTCTGCCAGGCTGGCGTCCATCATGCTGAATGAAATCCTGAATATCGTCGCGCCGGTGTTTCTCGTGGTGGGCGCCGGGTATCTCGCCGTCAGGCTCGGCCTCGCTTCGGCCGGGCTGGTCGATCACCTGATGAAATTCGCGATCACTTTCGCGATCCCCTGCCTGCTGTTCCGGGCGACATCGACGATCGATCTCGGCGCCGCGTTCGACTGGCGCATTCTGGTAGCGTATTACAGTGCATCGATCGCGGGATTCGTCGTGACTTATTTCGTCGCGCGCAAGCTGTTCAAGCGCCGCCCGGGCGAAGCGGTGGCAATCGGTTTCGCCGCGCTGTTTTCCAACCTGGTCCTGCTCGGGCTGCCGATCACGGAACGCGCCTGGGGTGCCGATACCATGGCGCCGAATTTCGCGCTGGTATCAGTCAACGCGCCAATTTGTTACCTGATCGGTATTACCGCGATGGAGATTCTGCGCGCCGATGGGCGCAATGCGGTGCAGACCACCGGCGTGGTGTTGAACGCGATGTTTCGCAATAGCATGATGATCGGTATCGGCCTCGGTTTTATCGTCAACCTGTCCGGCATATCACTGCCCGGAGCGCTAATCGGGGCTGTCGATTTGCTCGCGCGCGCGTCTTTGCCGGTGGCGCTGTTCGCACTCGGCGGTGTATTAACCCGCTACACGCTAACGAAATCGCTGGGTGAGGCCAGTACCGTGGCGCTAGTTTCGCTATTGCTGCAGCCGGCGCTGACGCTGCTGGTGGCAACACAGCTCGGGTTGCCGCAACAGATTGTCAATTCAGTCGTGCTGATGGCGGCGGTCGCGCCGGGATTGAACGCCTACCTCTTCGCCAGCATGTACAACCGAGCGCTAGCTGCGTCGGCGAGTTCGGTATTGTTGTCGACCGTGCTGTCCGTTTTCAGCGTCAGCGCCTGGCTGATTTATCTCCGACCTGGCGCTTGAGGGAGGGCACGATAGTGGTAAGTGGTAATGTCGAAGTAATGCGCAAGGCGATGCTCGATGCGTTGTCGTTGCCGGCCTTTATTTTACTGTTCACGATGATGGGCTTCGGATCGCTCGCGCGCGGCGCCGGTTTCGGCGCCGAGATGGCGGCGCTGGCGACATTGTTTATCTGGGGTCTGCCAGGGCAACTGGCGATGGTAGAGCTGACCGTGACCGGGCAGGGAATTGTCGCCATCGTGTTTGCCTGCTCACTCGCCAACGCGCGCTTTCTGCCGATGGTGGTTTCGTTCGTGCCGGCCATGTCGCGCGGCAAATCCAGCCTGCCCGCCATGATGCTCGACGCGCAGCTGCTGTCGATCAACTCCTGGGCGGTTTGCCTGCGTGAATTCCCGCAGATCGAACCCGAGTTCAGGCATCGTTATTACCTTACCTTTGCGAGTTCGATCCTGGCGGCCGCGGTAACCGGTACCCTGCTGGGTTATCACGGCGCTGTACTATTGCCGGCGGTACTGGTGCTGGGCCTGATTTTCGTCAGCCCACTGTTCTTCGCGCTGGTTCTGTCAGCGGTGCCGGGGCGCGCGGAACGATTCTCGATGATCCTCGGCTGCGCGACGATTCCGCTGGCGCATTACCTGTTCCCGTCGGTCGATCTACTGATTACCGGCGTGGTCGGCGGCAGCCTGGGCTTTGCGACGGGCAGGTTCTGGAGCAAAGACGATGCAAACTGAATTGCTATGGTTGATAGTGCTGGGTTGTGCCGCGGCAACCTTCGTCTGGCGCGGCCTCGGTGTGATGGTGGTCAAACGTATCGACCCCCGCGGCGCGTTTTTCCAGTGGATAACCTGCGTGTCCTACGCGATGGTTGCGGGGCTGGTATTTCGCATGATCATCATGCCGGAAAGCGATCTTGCCAGCGTTTCGCTGCCGATCCGCGTCGGCGCCGTGGTGATTGCGTTTGCCGCCTACTATTTATTCGGGCGCCGGCTTGTGGCGGGTGTGTTGGCGGGGGGGATGAGTCTGTCGATGATGGCGCTTTGGCTTGCTTGAAGAAAGCCCGCAGATATTACCGCAAAGCGTCGGCATTCCGCGACCAGCAATACCGGCGCAATCGCCTGGGTGCGCGGTTTGCTCGAACCCCGGCCGGTGTTCCGATAGATATTTTTTTGATCTTTACCCCTGATCGGAGATACTTTCGGGATTGAGACTGAAAGGCCGTTGATATGAACTTGGGCGGGGTGCTGGGCCATGACGCGTAATCGATCGATTATTTATATCTTTGCAATGACCCTGGCGCTGCTGTCGGGCTGCGCCTCGTTTTCACGAGGAGTTACCGAGGCCATCATGGATCACCAGGTCGAGGACAAGCGCCGCTGCTGGATCACCGGGCGCTCTTTCATGGGACTCGAAGACCTTTTTACGCTCGATGCCGATAACGGGCTCGCGGCACCGGAACGGCTCAAGGTCATGACCGTGCACGGGATCGGCTCGCACAGCCCGGGTTACTCGCGGCGGCTGCTCGACGGCCTGATCGCGCTTTTCGGGTTCAGTCGCATGGATGAGGTGGTCAAAGTCATACCGTTGGCCGATCCTGATTACGAAGGCGATCTTGGGATTCTGTCGGTCTATCGTTATCTGAATGCCGAGCGCACGCGCGAGGTCCTGTTCTACGAGCTGACCTGGGACTCGATCGTCGAGGAACAGAAGCGGATTATCGATTTCGATAACGGCAAGGAGGCGTCATCCCGGCGCGTTCCATTCAATCACACGATGAAAACCTTCGTCAATCAGTCGGTGCCCGACGCGTTGATCTACAACACGGCTTATCGCTTGCCGATCCAGATTTCGGTCGCGCAAACGGCCTGCTGGATGCTGACCGAAAACTGGAAAGACTTGCCGCATAACGAGGCCATGCATTGTGACGCTTCCCGACCCGATGCCTGGTTACGCGCGGACGACAGCGATATCGCGATCATCTCGCACAGCCTCGGCAGCCGTATCAGCCTCGACGCGATTCAGCAGACGGTGTTGCGTATCGACCAGAATCCGGCTTTGCGCGAGATCAGCCGGGCATTGAAAAACAAGCCGCTTTACCTGTACATGCTGTCCAACCAGCTCCCCCTGTTACAGGTCGGGCAGCCATTGCCCGATGTTCGAAACCAGATAGCGTCGATGTGTTTGCCAAACGGTGCACGCCGCGATGAGCGCCTGCTCGGACGGCTGCAAATAGTCGCCTTCAGTGATCCGAACGACCTCTTCAGCTACGTGGTCAAGCCGGAATTCGTCAATCGCTACATCGATTCCCGCCTGTGTCCGACCATCACCAATGTTGTAATCGAGGTGGCGCCGGTGACCAGTATTCTGGGCACTCAGGCATTTGCCAACCCACAGGTGGCGCATACCGGTTACGAGGCAGATAGTCGGGTGCTGAAGATGCTGGTTTCGGGAATGGGCCAGACCCGCGGTCAGGCGGAAGTTAGATCGCGCTGCGACTTTATCGAGGCGGTGCCGGGATACTGATGCACCCGCGAGATCGGCCTCACTGCTTTTATGAAGATAAAGGCCGGGTTTTTTCGTGATTCAGGTGCCGGCTTGTGGCGGGTGGTCAGAGCCGGTCGGCGAAGGCGTTCTGGCTTTCTTGAAGAAGGCGCCATAGATGCTGCCGCACAGCGTCAGGGTTCCCGCGATCAACAGTCCCAGCGCAATTGGTCGATCGAAGAAACCGCTCCATTCGAAGTGCAGCATTTGCATCGCCTGGGCAAAGGTTTGCTCGCCGATCTTGCCGAGAATCAACCCGAGCACGATACCGGCCACGGAGTAACCCGAGCGCCGCAGGAAGAACCCGATCACGCCCGCGAGGAACATGACGACCACGTCGATGGTCAATCCGCGCACCGCGTAGGCGCCGACGGTAGCCAGCAACAGGATCATCGGCGCCAGGAACTGGAACGGAATGCGCAATAAATTGATGATGGTCTTGGTTTCGAGAAAGCCGACGAACAGGATCGAGACGTTGGCGAAGAACATCGCCGAGAACACGACCCAGACCAGGTCGGCGCTATTCAGGAATACCAGCGGGCCCGGTTCCATATCGTGCATCTGGAACACGCCGACCATCATCGCGGTCAACGCGCCGCCCGGCAATCCCAGGGCGAGCAGCGGGATCATCGCCGCGCCGGTGGCCGCGTTGTTCGCGGTTTCGGACGAAATCACGCCCTCGAGCTTGCCCTTGCCGAATTCTTCCGGGGTCTTCGACCAGCGTACCGCCTCGTTATACCCCATGAAAGCCGCCAGCGTCGCGCCGATACCAGGCAGGATGCCGCAGAAAAAGCCGATCACGATCGAACGTATTACCGCGAACTTGTGTTCGATCAGTTCCTTGAGCGTGGGGAAGTCGACGCTGAGCTTGGGCGCGGTGTAAGAACCCCTGACTTTTTTCTCCGCCTGCACGAAGATCTCCGAAACGGCGAAAAAGCCGAGTATCGTCGGAATGAAGTGAATCCCGGCAAGCAGGTAGGGCATCTCGAAATCGTAGCGCTCGATGCCGCCGACCGGATCGAGGCCAACGACCGCGACCATCAGACCGATCAGGATCGATAGCCAGCCTTTCCAGAAGGTCTTGGCGCCAACCGATGCCGCGACCGCCAGGCCGAAGAAAACCAGCGCGAATATTTCCGGCGGACCGAAGGCGGAAATCGCCCAGTCGGCGATCGGCGCGGTTGCCGCCATCATGATGATGGTCGATACCACGCCGCCCAGTGCCGAACACATGACCGCGGCGCCGACGGCCTTGCCGGCCTGGCCTTTTTGCGTCATCGGGTAACCGTCGAAGGCGGTAGGCGCGTTTTCGGGCGCACCCGGGATGTTGAACAGGATCGCGGTGATCGCGCCGCCGTAAACCCCGGTGCAGTAAATTACCGAGAACAGCATGATGCCGTGCTCGGGTGACAGGTGCGCGGTGAACGGCAGCAGGATCGCGGCCAGCGTCAGCATGCTGACACCCGGAATCGCGCCGAACAGCATGCCACCGATGACGCCACCGAAAAAGATCAGGATGCCGATCGGGTCGCTGAATAGCGTAATCGTGCCCTGTAAGAAATTATTGAAAGTATCCATCGGCGGCTTCCTACTGAAGTATCGTCACGACCCAGCTACCGATGTCGTAAAAGGGGCGGATATTACCGACCGGCAGGCCGACGAAAAGAATCTTGACGAACAGCATCAGTAACAGGCCGTATATTAACGCCGTGATTAAAGCCATCGGTTTTGCGCGGCGCTCGCCGAAGACGAACATGACGCCGATGATGAAAAACGGCGCCAGCGTGTAAAATCCGAAATCCTCCAGCAACGAGGCGAAAAACAGCGGTAGCATCAGCGCGATGCGAACCCGGTGAAGGCGGATGAAATAAACCACGACGCCGATCAGAATTGCCGCGACCACGATACGGACCAGGTGCAGCCCGCCGCCATCCAGGGACAGCAGTGCAGCGATCCAGTCGGGGACGCGCATGTAGGCAAACGGAATGGTCAGTAACGCAAAGGTCGACAGGTACCACTTGAGGCTTTCGTGGTGGGCCTCGTGTGCCGCTTCCTCGGCGCCGTCGTCGGTGGCCGCGCTGATAATTTGCGACGAAGCCTCGTCGCCCTTGACATAGTGGTGCGCCAGCTGTCCGATCGCGGCCAGGGCCATCAGCAGGATAATGGCGCGCGGCCATGCGGTGGCACCGAACTTGTAGATCTCGATGTTCTTGTCGAATTCGAAGGAATAGATATACAGGAACAGGCAAAGGCCGAGCCACAGGCCGGCCTCTACCAGGTGTCCTGTTCTGAGTTTTCCCATCACGATGATGGATCCCTCGAGGTAACGCCCGGGGAATATCCCGGGCGTATCTGGGATAGCGTCATGATGGAAGCGCTACTTGACCTCGAGCCCCATCTGTTTGTAAACCTCGCGGTACTGGGCGACCGTGGAATTGATCAGCTCCTGGGTGCCGGCGGTGTCGCGGAAGCTTTCGATCAGGGTCATGTACTTGCTTTCGTTGTACTTCTGGTAGCTGGGCTGGCAATAGGCTTTTTGAAAGGCCCACTTCAGCCATTCGACGCGCTCGGGCGCTACGCCCTTGTGCGTGTAGAAGCCGCGGAAGCGGTACAGCGGTTCGAAGTCCAGGCCGGCGTCGGTAAGGCTGGGCACATCGGCAAACGCGGCGGGACGTTCCTTCAGGATGGTCAGGATCGGCTTGAACTTGCCGGCGTCGAGGAACTTGCGCACGTCACCCGGTTGCTCGAACAGCGCATCCACCTGGCCGCCGGCGAGGGCGCCGTAACGCGGTGCACCCTTATCGAACGAGATTTGCTGGATTTTCATGCCGGTGGCGTCGGTAATGAACTTCATCGTGACGCGTTCCATCGAGCCTTCCTTGGAAACGTTGGCGATAGTCGCCTTGCCGTTTTGCGCCTTGACCCACTTGACGAAAGAATCCCAGTCGGTAAAGCGGTCTTCATCCTTGCGGATATAGACTTGAGAAAACGTGATCTGCGAGGTAACCAGCGGGATCAGGTCGTCGGCCGGGTTGGGACGAGTGGAATCCAGCGCATGCGCGCTGGAGGCGTCATCAATGTGTTCCAGCACACTGTAGCCGTCGGCCGGGCTCGCCATGAAGGCGGTCATGCCAACCGTGCCCGAGCCGCCAGGCTTGTGGTCGCGGTTGATCGAAACGCCGGTCAGATCGCTGACCGCCTGCGCCATGGCCTGTGCGACCTGGCCTGAACCGCCGGCCGGGCCATAGGGTACGACCATGGTCAATGCGCGGGCGGGATAACCGCCGGGCTTGGCCATGGATGACGGCAGGCCGTCAGTGGCGCAGGCTGCGTAAGCGGTGTTAGCGGAAAGTGCCAGGGTTGCCAGAGCGACAGCGCTGCCGGCCAGGTATTTACTGAGTCTCATTGAACTCCTCCGGTTGTTGTATTTATTCGTCGATTGATTATCTGGATAATCTCGGCCGGATGTTATACAAGCTTGTCAAACCTGTCTAGCGCGGGTAATGGTGTTGCCGTTGGATAATAATCTGAAACCGAATTCCGTGCGTATTGATTAGCATTGAAACCCGAGATGAAGTAACGAGAGAATGGATTCAGTCACGCAAATGGTGCTGGGCGCCGCCGTCGCCGAGTCGGCCCTGGGGCGCAAGATTGGTAACCGGGCCATCCTCTGGGGTGCCGTCGCCGGCACGATGCCGGACCTGGACGTGTTCGTGCCGCTGGGCGACGTGGTCAAGGATTTTACCTACCACCGCTCGGCGAGCCACTCGCTGTTCATACTGGCGCTGGTGACGCCGCTATTGGTGTGGCTGATCACGCGGATCCATGCCGATACCAGGGAACTGCGAAAACGCTGGATGCTGACCATTTACCTGGTGTTCGCAACCCACGTGCTGCTCGACAGCCTGACCGCCTACGGCACCCAGATCTTCTGGCCCTTGGTGACCACGCCGGTGTCGCTGTCCTCGGTGTTTATCATCGATCCGAGTTATACCCTGCCGTTACTGATCGGTGTCATTGCCGCGCTGGTGATGACGCGCGATAGCGATCGCGGCCACCTGGTCAACCGCTTCGGCCTGATCGCGAGTACGGCGTATCTCGGCTGGACCCTGGTGGCCAAGGGAATCGTCGATCGCAACTTCGAGGATGCGCTGGACGCACAGGGCATTGCCTACCAGAAAGTGTTCAGCACCCCGGCACCATTCAATACGCTGCTGTGGCGCGCCGTCGCCAGGGTCGAGAATGGTTACTACGAAGGTTATTACTCCTTGTTCGACGATGGTAACGATATCGATTTCAGCTATTACCCGAGTCGCGACGAGTTGTTGGTCGATATCGCTGATCACTGGCCGGTGCAGCGGCTGCAGTGGTTCAGCCGAGGCTTCTACTCGGTATCGGAACGGCAGGGCGATATCGTCATCAGCGACCTCAGGATGGGACTCGAGCCCAGCTACGTGTTCCAGTTCAAGGTCGGTGAAATCTCCAATCCCCATCCCAAACCGGTGACCGCTGAGCAAATCCGGCCGCAGCGGGATTTAAGCCTGCTGCGCGACGTCTGGAACCGAATCTGGGACCAGAACGTGCGCTTGAGCCCGATCTGAGCGGACGGTTAAACTAACCCCCGTAATGCTTGTCATATTCAGGGAAATGAACTTTATTCCGAAGAACCCGCTGCTGGCCATCGGCCTTGCCGTTGTTGCCGGGATAACGATCGGCGCGCTGTTTGCCGGCGGCGCGCACACGACGGTCGCGGATACAGCGTCGCCGACGAAAGATCAGTCGACGCCTGGCGCCAGCGCGGCCGCTGAAAACACTGCTGCCGCCGAATCTGCCAGCGCCCGGATAATCGAGCTGAGCCGCTTGTTGCAACGGGAAACACGTGCGCGCCAGGCGCTGGAACAGAAAATGGAAGACCTTGAGCGGCAGGTTGCCGCACTCGATAGTCTTGCCGGCTCCGCCGGCCCGGCAGCAGCGGGCGAGCAGCCCGGTGACGCAGCGGAGCCGGCGGGCGGTTCGTCAGACGACTGGTTCGACGAGCAGGCGTTGCTCGATAACGGCATGGACAGCAGCCTGGTTAGCGAATTGAAGGGCTTTTTCGAACAGCTCGAAATCGATCGGCTGTACCTGCGTGACCGCGCGGCGCGTGAAGGCTGGGAGCGCGATAAACTGCGCACCGAGCTGCAGGACATCGAATCCCGCGAGGATGAAATCAGGGAACGCCTCGGCGATTCGGCCTACGATGCCTATCTTTATGCTTCCGGTCAGCCCAACCGCGTCGCGGTTACCAGCGTGCTGGCGAGCGCCCAGGCGGGGCAGGCCGGCATCCAGTCCGGCGATCACATTATCCGCTATGACAACGAGCGCATATACAACTGGGTGGATCTGCGCTCGGCTACCACCAGCGGCAGTATCAGCGATACGGTCGAAGTCGAAGTCGAGCGCGACGGCGAAACCTTGCAGTTCTACCTGGCGCGCGGTCCGCTGGGTATTCGCATGGATTCGCTCAGCGTGGCTCCCTGATACCGATTACTTTCGTCATCCCGGCCAGGCCCTGCGAAAAATGCAGCGCCAGGTTTGTCATCCTCGCTCTGGCGGGGATCCTGCAACCCCGCGGTAGCTAGTGGTAGGCCCGCCAAAGCATCGAGATACCCGATACCATCAGGATACCAATGATCAGGTACTGGAAGCGGGCGTCACTGATGCCCTGGCGAATCCGCTGCCCGATCAACAGACCAATGGTCACGGGAATTGTCGCCAGGGCGGAGAAAATCAGCAGGCGTTGATCGAGAATGCCGAACAGGTACAGCGTGATCGTCCAGGGTACGACCGCGCTGACGTAGAGAAAACTGATCGAGCTGACGAACTGGTTTTTCCCCAGGCCGCGAATCGATATCAGGTAGACAATCAGCATCGGCCCGAAAAACGACGACAGGCCGCCGATCAATCCCGAGGCGCCGCCGAAGAATACGCCCGCGGGTTTAACCATCCTGTCCGGCAGGTGCAGGCGGAAACGCGAACCCTGCAATAGCGCAAAGCCGATAACCGCGAGACCAACCACGACCAGCAGGGTTTTTTCATCGATGACCGACAGGATTTTTACCCCGAACCAGGTGCCGATCAGGATTGCAATAAAAGTCGGCCAGAAGCGGGCCACCACCGCGCTGCTGCGCTCGGCCTGCGCGAATTGCCACAGGTTGGCGACCACCACCGGTATCGCCATGATCGCGATCGCCATTTGCGGCGGTAGCACCAGCGCCATCATCGGTACCGTCAGTAACGGCGTGCCGACCCCGAGCGCGCCCTTGATGAAGCCCCCGCACCAGAGCGCGAAAAAGCACCAGCCTATGACCCAGGGAGCGTAATCAGCGAACAAGCCAGGAATCCTCGAGCAAAGCGCTGAATGTTAGCACTTCCCCGGCGTTTGGAAAGCAATGTAATTGTCGTCCCCGGCCTGACCGCGGGATCCGGGTTTCGTGAATCGATCCCGTTGAGCTGGATACCGCGGCCTGGGCGGCCCGGCCGCCGTGGGACGACAGGGATTACGCGATGCGACAGAAGCGGGGCGAGCCGTGTTTGAAATCGGTGGCGCTACGGGTAAACTTGCGCGTTCCGTTGATATCCAGGTAAAAACGAATGGCAAAGCCGGCAGTTTCCGCGGTGGTAAACGCCACCGACGAAGAAAAAGCAAGCGTTACCCAGCTCATCGACAATGCGCGGGCAGCGATGCGCCAGTTTGCCGGGGCCGACCAGGCGCGCGTCGACGAAGTCGTGACCGCGGTCGCCTGGTCGCTGTACAAGCCTGAAAACGCGCGCTACCTGGCCGAGCTCTCGGTCAAGGACACCGGTATCGGTAACGTCGCCGACAAGATAATCAAGAACCAGCGCAAGACATTCGGCGCATTGCGTGACCTGATGCGGGCGCGCACCGTGGGCGTCATCGAAAACGACACCGGGCACGGCATCATCAAGTACGGCAAGCCGGTTGGCGTGGTCGCCGCGATCACGCCGTCGACCAATCCTGCCGCAACCCCGGTCAACAAGAGCATGATGGCGCTCAAGGGCGCCAACGCGATCGTGATCGCACCGTCGCCGGCGGGCTGGAGCAGCACCAATGCCACGGTCGAACTGATGCGCGGCGCGCTCGAAAAAGTCGGCGCGCCCCTCGACCTGGTGCAAATACTGCCGCAGCCGGTGTCGCGCAACATGACGCGCCTGCTGATGGAGCAGGCCGACCTGATCGTTGCCACCGGCTCGCAGAACAACGTGCGCGCCGCCTACAGCAGCGGCACCCCGGCGATCGGTGTCGGCGCCGGCAACGTTCCGGTCATCATCGACAGCAATGCCGACCTGAACGACGCCGCGCAAAAAATATGCGCCTCGAAAACTTTCGATAACTCGACTTCCTGCTCGTCGGAAAACTCGCTGGTGATACTCGACGATCGTTACGAAGAGGCCATTGCCGCGCTTAAGACCGCCGGTGCTTACCGCTGCAGCGAAGCGGAAAAGGACCTGATTCGCGACAGGCTCTGGGTCGACGGCAATCTCAATCGCGACCTGATCGCGAAGGATGCCGACGTATTTGCCGAGGGGGTCGGTCTCGACGAATCGGCCCGGCGGGCGCGCTTTTTCCTGGTCGAGGAGGAGTTCGAGCCGGACTCCCCGTTTGCCGACGAAAAGTTATCGCTGGTGCTCACGGTTTACCGCGCACGCGACTTCGATCACGCGGTCGAACTGGTAAAAAGTATTCTGGAGGTGCAGGGCAAGGGGCATTCCTGCGGCATCCATACCCGCCACCTCGACCACCCGGTGCGGCTCGCCGAGGAAATCGACGTGGTGCGCGTGCTGGTCAACCAGGCGCATACCTTCGGTAACGGCGGCAGCTTCAACAATGCGCTCAATTTCACGCTAAGCATGGGATGCGGCACCTGGGGCGGCAACAGCATCAGCGAAAACCTGAACTACCGGCACTTCATCAATACCACGCACCTGGTCACCACGGTCGCCGAGGACAAGCCGACCGAGGAAGCCCTGTTCGGCACCTACCACGCGCGTTACGGTACTGACTGAGCATGGAAACGATCCGCGCCTGCATCGAGCAGCATGCAGCGTCCTCGCCCGCACGCGATTTCCTGATCGCGCCCGAGAGCGGTCAGAGGCTTAATTTCGCGCAGTTGAAGACCGCGGTGGACGAGCTGGGGGACGGGCTCGATCGCCTCGGCCTGGGTCAGGGTGCCCGCGTCGCTTTTCTGCTCAACAACGGTTTCTGGACCACGCGCCTGTTTCTCGGCGTGATGGCGAACAACCGGGTTATCGTGCCGCTCAATGCCGTCGCCGGCAACCTGCAGCTGGTGCACGTGCTGGACCACTCGGACGCCGAAGTCGTGTTCGTCGCGCCCGGTTACCGCGACAAGCTGGACGAAATCATGGCCCAGGTCGAGCGGCCGATTCGCGTCATCGAAATGGACGACGAGGACGGGCCGGAGTGGCCCGAGGACACTAGCCCGGTGGAGTCACCGCCGCCACCGACGGCGGCGGACACCGCGTTACTGCTTTACACCTCGGGTTCCACCGGCCTGCCCAAGGGCGCGGTGCTGAGCCACCGCGCGGTCACCAGCGGCGGGCGCAACGTGGTCGAAGGCCACCAGCTGCAAGCCGATGATCGCGCGCTTTGCGTGCTGCCGGTGTACCACATCAACGGCGCCATGGTGACGGTATCGGCGCCGCTTTACAGCGGTAGCAGCGTGGTCATGCCGCAACGCTTCAGCGCGACCGATTACTGGCGGCTGGTTGCCGAAAACCACTGCACCTGGAGCAGCATCGTGCCGACGATCATCAAGTACCTGCTCGATCGCGCCGCGCAGGAGCCCTATGATTTCGGCAACGACGAACGCCTGGCCGGATTCCGCTTCGCGCGTTCCGCCTCGGCGCCCCTGGCCGCGGTGACGCTGGCGCAGTGGGAACAGACATTCAAGGTGCCGATGATCGAAACCCTGGGGCTTACCGAAACCGCCGGCACCGTCGCCAGCAATCCGCAGCCGCCGGCGCCGCGCAAACCCGGTTCGGTCGGTCTGCCTTACGGTAACGAGATCATCATCGTCGACGACCAGGGGCGGGAGTGCCCGCCGCAGGTCGTCGGCGAATTGATTATGCGCGGCAGCAACCTGCTCGACCTGTATTACAAGAATCCCGAGGCCACCGCCGATTCGATCAGGGACGGCTGGTTCTACAGCGGCGACCTCGGCAAGAAGGACGAGGACGGTTATATATTCATCACCGGCCGTTCCAAGGAACTGATCATCCGCGGCGGTGAAAATATCGCGCCGCGCGAGATCGACGACGTGCTCTACAAGCACGAGGCCATCCTGGAAGCCGCCGCGGTCGGCGTCGACGACGAAAACTACGGGCAGGAAGTGGTCGCCTGCGTCGTGCTGCGCGACGGCTACCAGTGCAGCGAGGACGAGCTCAAGAGCTTCTGTGAAGCCGGCGTCGGCAAGTACAAGGCGCCCAAAATTATTTACTTCTTCGATGACCTGCCGAAAGGCCCGTCGGGCAAGATCCTTCGACTCAAGCTTCCCGAACTCATAGAAAAAGCGACCGCTGGCGAATAGTCGTCTAGAGCCATTGCCGTCATCCCCGCGCAATAGCCCTCATCCCGGCGTAAGCCGGGATCTCGTAATGGTGGCGCGTTGTAAGATTTGCACTTGCGCGAGGATACGGGCTGGCGCCGGTATGACGGTGTAACCGGGCAGAAGGTCACCCCGGCCTCCGAGCCGGGGTCCATTGCGGTAGATCTTCCCGGTTCGCCGAACGATTTTCAGATCGGGAAATGCTGGCGCAGGGCGATCCGTAGCCTGTTACGCGCCGGGGCCGATTGTTGATAAATCTCGTTCACCCGGTTGAAATCGAGCACGCGGATATCCTCGAGCGGCGGGCGGATATAAACATGCGGCGGCCGGTGTTTCATTTTTTCGCGCAGGATAGCTGCCTGCGTGATCTGCAGGGTGTTGAACAGGGTTTCGAAATAACCAGGGCCGTCGTCGGACTTCGGCTGGCGATTACCGGAGACATCGATCGCGACCACGATATCGCAGTCGTCGAATAGCAGATCGTAGGGCACCGGGTTGACCAGGCCACCGTCGACGAGTACGCGCCCGTGGTGCTGCAGTGGATTGAACAATCCGGGAATCGCGATACTGGCCTGGATCGCGGGACTCAGGCTGCCGGTTTCGAACACCACCTGCTCGCGTTTCCAGAAGTCCGCCGCCACGACCTTGAGCGGGATGCTCAATTGATCGAAGCTGGAGACGCCGATGGTCTCCACCAGAAAGCTGGCGAAGGCGCCGGTGTCGATCAGCCCGCCGCCCCCCAGCCGCAACTCGATGAAATCCCACCAGCGACTCCCGTCCTGCTCGAACAGGCTAGCGAGCCAGGATTCATCGTCGGCAACGGTAAGCCGGTCGACCAGGCCACGAATTTCGCGCGCCGACATGCCTGCCGCGTACATTGCCCCGATCACCGCGCCGATGCTGGTGCCAGCGATCCGGTGGGGGCGAATTTGCAGTTCGTCGAGCACTTCCAGCATCAGGATGTGAGCGAGGCCGCGGGCGCCGCCCCCGCCCAACGCAAGACCGACGGTGTCGCCGGTCCGCCAGGCATCGCAACTGGCGAGCAGGCTGGAGGCAATAGTGAGTTTTAAGAAATCGCGTCGATTCATCTAGGGCGAGAGTATATCCGGCCTCGCGATTTGTCTCGACCACTCGATCGGGATAAATCCCGCCGGAAATCCACGCCGGGACGAAATCCCTGCTGTTTCGATCCCGACGTGCAGGCAGGCGGTCGACTCCCTGGGTGTCGGGGCGATGAGAGGGCAGACGGCCTCGGAAAATCGCGACCCGGGTGAGTTTTGTTCGAGCCGTGGATTCCTGATCGACTTGTTAAATTTGGCGAAGGCTTTAAGATGCCGGGTTGTAAAACGGGCCGCGGGTTGTCGTTCAGTTGAATAAAAATTGGCCCGTTGCCGGCTGCATGAATAGTCCCTTATAAATCGAGCTGATTGTATTTACAACTGTATGAAAGGATTGGCGGTTTTTCCTGTTCTGCTATGCCTGTTACTGGGGCCACCGGTGTTTGCCGCCGACTTCGTCAGTGGCACCCGGTTATATAAGCAGAAAGATTACACCGGTGCTTTCAGACAATGGAAGCCGCTGGCCGAGCTCGGCTACCCCGAGGCGCAGAATAATCTTGGCTGGCTGTACGAACACGGCAAGGGAGCTGTACGGGACCTGGAGGCCGCCTTCAAATGGTATCGACTGGCCGCCAAGCAGGGAAACGTGGTCGCCCAGACAAATCTCGCATCGATGTACGAGCACGGCAGGGGAGTTTCCCGCAGCGACCAGGCCGCCCTGCGCTGGTATAAGATTGCCGCCAAAAAGGGTGACCACGTCGCGCAGAACAGCCTGGGCAGCATGTACCAGAACGGCAAGGGAGTTGCCGTCGACAACGAGATCGCCATCAAGTGGTACCGGTTGTCCGCCGCGCAGGGAAACCGACATGCGCAGTTCAATCTCGGCACCCGTTACCAACAGGGGCTGGGTGTCGATCAGGATAATAAAGCGGCCATCAAGTGGTTCGAACTGGCCGCCGCTCAGCGGCATGCCGGGGCGCAATACAACCTGGGCTGGATGTATGAGAACGGGGTGGGTGTGGCTCGCAACGAGGAGAAAGCGCTCGAATGGTTCGAATCGGCGGCCAAAAATGGCAACCCACTGGCGCAAGTCAACCTCGGCGCCAGGTACCAGCAGGGCCAGGGCGTGGCGCTAGATTACAAGACCGCTGTCAAATGGTTCCTGGCGGCCGCGAAGCAGGGCGATACGCGGGCTCAGTACAGCCTGGGGAAAATGTATCAAACCGGGCGGGGGGTAACGCGCGACTTCGAATCCGCCGCCAGGTGGTTTCGTTCGGCGGCCGAGGAAGGTCATCCCGCGGCGCAGAACCTGTTGGGCGCGATGTACTCGCGCGGACTCGGCGTCACGCAGGATCACCGACTTGCCGTCGACTGGTACCGCAGGGCCGCGGAACAGGGCGACGGCACGGCCCAGTACAACCTGGGAGCGAAGTACGCGAACGGGGAAGGGGTCAAGCGCGACTACGTGCTTGCTCACATGTGGTGGAACCTCGCCGCATCGCGCAATAATCGCAACGCACCATATAGCCGCGAGCAGATCGAAAACGAAATGACGACCGAGGAGGTGCAGACCGCGCGCCGCTTCGCGGCCGAGTGCGAGGCGCGCCGCTTCAGGGATTGTTGAAAAACCATTCGAAGAGCCTGGAATCCGGTTGGCGGATTTCGGGGGCTAGCGCCACCCGGATCGGGGTCGCGATGGATTTATTCGAGATGGTAGCCGTCGTAACTGCTGGATCCAGTCGTACGATGCCACAGACGGTACAGATGCCGCTTGTGCTCAGGCTCGGCGTAGTCCTCGAAGGCGCTGCGGTAATGGCCGACCTCGTGGTTGTTCAGGTACTGTACCTGGCCGCGCGCTAGCGGCGCCTCGAACCACAGGTCCTCTGCTGCACAGACCTCGTCGATGGCATCCAGGGCGTCGGCCAGCGCCGCGTCCATGGGTTTGCCCGCGACCTCGTAACCCTTGCGCACCAGCGATGAGTTGGCGCGCGCGAACAGGCGCTCGTTGCGCCAGCTGAACCAGGGCGCGAGGCAAACCGGCGCGGCGCCCTCGGGGTGTTCTTTCTGGCGATCGTAATACATCGGCTGGTACAGGCGTTCGAGCTCCGCGGGGTACTGCTCCTGCATACGTTGGTGCACCGAGTAGAGGCTGCAGAAGCGGCTGACGCCGCCGCTTTTTGCCGGGTGGCGGCACAGCAGGCCGACGTAGTCGGGCACCATGCGCGCGAACGCGTTGTCGGTGTGGAACACGAGCTCGACCGAGGTGCGTGATCCGCGCGTGCCGTAGGCGTAATCTGCGCCGGTGTCGGAAACGTCGTAAATCATCTGGCCGTTCCATTTCTGCGCCACCGGCCGTCCGACGCACTGGCCGAGCAGCCAGTAAATCTCGAGGATGGTTTCGATCCGGTAGTCGTCCATCGGCAGCCGGTCCAGTACCGCGAAACCGACGCCATCGTCGAGGGTCTTTTTCAATGCGGCCATCACCTGGCGGCAGGCAGGGATCTCGAATTCGTCGAGCCTGCGGTACAGTAGCGGCAGGGGGTTTTCATCGAAATGCCGCGCCAGCGTATCGATTTCCTCGCGCGCGGCGTCCGGCAACGGGAGCACGTAGTCGGTGTTGGCAATGTCCGGCGCGAGCCAGCACAGCCGGTCGCCTTTTGGCTGTCTTAGCGCGGAGACTTCGTTACTGCAATCGAGATAGTCGCTGTGCATCGATGCTGTTCCTGGTGGAGATCCGCAAATTATAAACATCCGATGGAGTCGGGTCACGCGCGCGGCGTCGGTTACGAGATCGAACTGCCGCGCGCGGCGGAGTCCCGTGACTAGTCCTTTTTCGTGCGGGAATTTCTATTTTACGGTAATTCATGATGCAATGGCCCGCAATCGCCAACCCTGGACGCAATGACGATGAAACCAATACAGCAGCCCTGGTTCGAGACCCGGCGTATCCGCGACGATTTATACTGCATCACCGAGCCTCACTACACGTGGGAAAATCGCGCTAACCTTTGGTTGATCAAGGGTCGCGACGCGGATCTGCTGATCGATACCGGTCTCGGCGTGTCCAGCCTGAAACTCTACCTCGCCGACCTGCTGGAAAAGCCACTCAAGGTGGTCGCCAGTCACGTGCATTTCGATCACAGCGGCGGTTGTCACGAGTTCGAGCAGGTCTATATCCACCAGAACGAACACCAGGCCCTGTGCAGCGGCGACCAGCGCCTGATCCTGAGCGCGCCGGAATTCGGGTTCGTTCCCGATAGCGATTTCGAAGCCGTGCCCTACCAGGGTTTCAGCGCCAGCAGCTACGAGGTCAGGGCCTGCCCGCAAGCCCTTCCGATCGAGCATGGGGACGTGATCGATCTCGGTGACAGGGCCTTCGAAGTGATGCATCTGCCCGGCCACTCCTCGGGCTCTATCGGGCTGTACGATCCTGGCAACCGACAGTTTTTCTCCGGTGACGTGGTTTACGACGGCGAACTCCTGGATGAACTCGAGGATTCCGTGGTTGCCGACTACATTGGTTCCATGGAAAAGCTGCTGCAGCTGCAAACCGACGAGGTCAGGCCGGGGCACTATGGCAGCTTTGACCGCCGCCGGTTAAAAGAACTGGTTACCAGTTACATCGATCAGCGAAAGGCGCCGCTTTGTCCGGGCGATCGCTAGTCACCAACCCCTTTGATGGGTGATTCTTATTGACTGGAATCAGCGCTAAAACCGCTGATAATTTTCAGCAGGCTCTGCACCGTGAAAGCTTTCTTGCCGATTACCACGGTATGCTGCGGTTTCACGATTGCTTCCTTGAATTGCACCACGTTATTGTTTTTAATGACGTAGGTGCCGTTGGTGGAGTCGAGGTCACGTATGTGTATTTCCCCATCGATTAACTCAATTGCCGCATGCTTTCGACTAACGGATTTGTCGTTGATATAGATATGCCCCTCGCGGCCCACGATGAAGGTTCGGCCGTCCAAAAAATCGATATCCAGATCCAGACTGTTATTCATTTGGTGCTTCCGGGTAACCCGGATCAATGCTATCAGCCGGGCAGCTCGATCGAATCACCCAAACAGGGTAAAGCCGGCTTAATGTTAATTCGCTCACATAGCTGCCCAACCAGGTTCGCTACCATACTAGCCACTACCATATCGACGTTGCAGGGGTAATTATCATGGTTACTTATGCGGAGGATCGCAGTTGTATCACCCAGCTTGAACTGGGCGAGCTGTTCTGCAGGGGAGAAAAACGGTCACGAGATTATGCCGAGGCATTCAGATGGTACAAAAATGCGGCAATAAAGGGATCGCGTCAGGCGCAACATCGACTGGGTGCCATGTATGCCCGTGGGCAGGGTGTTAAGCAGGATTACGCCAAGGCATATGCCTGGTGTAAGGTTGCATCCTTTCAGCATTCAAAAAGAGCGCAACGAATGCTCAGGCGTATCGAAAATAAAATGTGTCTCGAGGAACTGCGCCGTGGGAGATGGCTTGGCCAGGAATACTACGACAGGTTCGTTGCACATCGCCTCGGATAAAAAACCAGGTTAATCTTCCGGAACGCTGCCATCGGGAATCAAACGGGTCAGTGTCGATCGAAATCAATCGACACTGACCCGTTTGATTGTTAAAAAGGTCGTGATTAGTGCAGAATCGAGATCCGACGAAACAATTTCCAGGTAACCGCGATGTCACCCGATAATTCCACCGACAAGCTTGATCGCATTGTGTCGCAGGCGCGTGCCGCCCGGGAAGAGCGGGAGCAGGGCTACCGCAGCAGGGCGCTGAAAATGTATCCCTGGGTATGCGGTCGA
>Ga0316201_10000450_pt1 | contig 23139 bp, 21 predicted proteins | sample CS6wburrow_MG_FD_204516 | JGI IMG/M metagenome (GOLD analysis project Ga0316201, IMG submission 204516) | Coastal sediment microbial communities from Delaware Bay, Delaware, United States - CS-6 worm burrow | ecosystem: Environmental > Aquatic > Marine > Coastal > Sediment | place: USA... | reverse complement strand
CTCGCCAGGAAGGAGATGGGTGACACCGACGCTGCGGCCACGGACCTTCAGCGCAGCCTGGAATTGATGCCGACGGCTCCGGCGCACTTCGCGCTCGGGGAAATAGCGCAGGCGCGTGGCAATCGCGACGAGGCGATTGAACATTACAAGGTCGTTGCCACCGCAGGTGGAGAATATGGCCAGGCCGCGACGGCGGAGCTCGTAAAACTCGATCTATCTACGAATCCCGGCGCATATATCAATTACGGGTGTTCAGCTGACGGGAACGGAAACCTCATCGTGTCGGTCAAAAACGAGACGCCTGTGCAGATCGATGGCGTGCAGGTTGCCGTCCAGTACTCAGATTCAAGCGGCCGGCAACAGCAAAAACGTTTCAACATTAACGGGCAGATACAGCCCGGGCAGGTTGCCAGCGTAAATACCGGGCTCGGCCCTTACACGACGGGTGCGAATTGCCCGGTGCAGGTAGTTTCCGCCGAGGTTGCAGAGTAAGAATAAGGAGGACGACATGCCCAGAATAGCTCTCATGATCGGCGTGGCGCTGCTTGTGGCAATTGGACTGGGCACATGGATATCGGGCGAGGAACAACCGACCGAGCCGTCGGCTCCGCCAATCCACGTTGGCGAGCCAGGGGTCGACGCAGACCTTGATGAGCGATTGCAGTACCTCGAGCAAGCGCTTGCGGAGGAGCGCGAAGCGCGGATCGCACTCGAAGATACGCTGGCGATGCTGTTCGTGGAGCTGGAACGTCTCGAAGGCACGGACGAGCGCACTGCGGCCAGAATCCAGGCTGTGGCAGAAAACGAGCGCCAGGCACGCGCAGCCGAACGTCGGGAACAGAGGAATGAAGCCGACTGGATGCGCAGCTACCAGGAACGGCGGGTTGCCACTCTAATCGAAGGAGGATTTTCTGAAGAAGACGCCCGGCGTGCTCTGCAACTGGAGTCTGAGGCTTCATTCAAGGCCATGCAGCTTGCCTGGGAGGCGCAGCGAAATGGCGAGGCAGTCGACGTCATGAACAACATGAGCAACCCGCAATCGATTTTGCGCGCGGAGATGGGCGACGAGGCCTATGCCCGTTATCTCGACGCGCAGGGGCAACCGACCGCAATTCGTATAACCCAGGTTTTAAGTGGATCTCCCGGAAATAGTGCGGGCCTGCAGGCCGGAGACAAACTCGTTAGCTATAACGGCGAACGAGTATTCAACGTCATGGAGTTGCGCAACGGCACGATGCAAGGACAACCTGGCGAGGACGTCGTTATCGAAATCGAGCGTGACGGCGTGCGTATGCAGCTCACATTGCCTCGAGGGCCGATCGGAATTACCGGGTCCGGCGCGAATATTCGCGGCATGAACTGGTGGGGCGGCTAGTAAATAAGTGCCTCTGCGGTGGATAAAGGGCGCCACGAGATGCAAAATGGGGCCATCAATAACAAGAGGTTGGAAAGGCCCTTGAATCGACTTCGCTATACTGTTCCAAATAGTTTCACTGCGCTTAGCCTCTTGCTCGGCGTGTCGTCCATTATCACGACGCAGCTGGGCGAACTCGAGCTTGCGGGATGGCTCATTGTCTGGTGTGGCTTGCTCGACGTCATGGACGGCCTGTCGGCACGCTTGCTGAAGGCCACGTCTGACTTTGGGGCCGAGTTCGATTCAATGGCCGATCTCGTATCTTTTGGCGTCGCCCCTGCAGTACTCATGCTCAATGCCGGCCTGCAAATCGGCGGTATCGAGTATGACTCCGGACAGTTTTGGGTGCTGCTGGTAGCGATTGCTGTATTCACGCTGGCTGGCGCCATGCGCCTGGCGCGTTTCAATCTGCACTCTGACGAGCCACCGACGGGCTGGTTTGCAGGCCTGCCGATTACGGCGGCGGGTGGCGGCCTGGTCTCCTCGGTTGTCCTGGTGCTTATTCATAATCCGGAGTTAGCCGCGTCTTTGCCGCTGCGGCTTTACCTGCCTGTACTCATGTTCGTGCTCGCGCTACTGATGATCTCACGCATTCGTTTCCCGAAAGCCCAGAAGCGCGACGGCCTGTTTATCAATCTGTTCCAGGCATCTGTCATAGCCAGTGTCTATTACTGCGGTATCACCCGCTCATACCCGGAGTATCTGCTCGGCGTGGGTATCTTCGTGTTGATTTCGGGGGTTATTGCCGGGCGCATCACTCGCGATTCCTGACGCCGTGACCGTCGGACCCTGAAGGAGAGGTAATGCCCAAGCGATTTTCGGTCTCGTCAGTCTTTCTGTATCTATTGTTCGCGGCCGGCACTGCGGCAGCCCAAAACGCACCGCTCGATCTCGACGCCTACCAGGCATATGAAGGCTTCGTCGATACCTGGTGGGACGAAGAAAACGGGCGCATGCTCGTACGCGTTGAGGAATTCGACACACCCTTCATCTACCAGACATCTCTGCCTCGTGGTGTTGGTTCGAACGACATCGGGCTCGACCGCGGTCAGCTCGGCACTACGAAAATCGTCCGCTTTCTGCGCAGCGGACCGAAGATCCTGCTCGTGGAAGATAACCTCCGGTTTCGAGGGGGCAGTGAAAATGCGGAGGAGCGTCGCGCGATTGACGAATCGTTTGCACGGTCTGTCATCTGGGGCTTCGTTGACATTGATGATGACGACGATTCGACAATTATCGACGCGACTGCATTTTTTGTGCGCGACGCACACGGTGTAGGTGCCCGACTCGCGATGATGGGCGAGGGCAGTTTCAATGTGGACGACTCGCGTTCTGCAATATTCCTGCCGCGAACGAAAGCGTTTCCGGATAACACGGAGGTCGAAGCAGTAGTAACACTGGTTGGGACACCGACCGGCAAACACTTGCCAAGCGTCATGCCCGACCGAAACGCTGTGACCGTGCACGTGCATCACTCGTTCATCCGGCTGCCTGATGACAACTACGAACCATTGCCTTACGAACCACGTAGTGGAGTCATCGGCTTGCGCTATGACGTCGGCGGTTTCCTGGACTATGCGACGCCGATCGGCGACTCACTGGTCAGAGATTTCGGGCGCAGGCATCGCCTGCAAAAAATCGATCCGGAGGCCGAGGTCAGCAAGGCTGTCGAACCGATTGTCTACTATCTTGATCCTGGTGCGCCGGAACCGGTGAGGTCCGCGTTGCTCGAGGGCGCCCGCTGGTGGGCACAGGCGTTTGAGGCAGCTGGCTACAAGGACGCCTACCGCGTCGAAATGTTGCCCGACGGTGCCGATCCGATGGACGTGCGCTACAACGTGATCCAGTGGGTGCATCGTTCGACGCGGGGTTGGTCCTACGGTTCTTCGGTATTGGACCCGCGAACGGGAGAGATACTTAAGGGTCATGTATCACTTGGCTCCCTGCGCGTTCGCCAGGATTACCTCATAGCGGAAGGCCTGCTCGCACCTTATGAGGATGCGACAGTGCCGCCGGAAATGCTCGAGATGTCGCTGGCGCGCATTCGCCAGTTGTCGGCACACGAGGTGGGACACACCCTGGGCTTCGAACACAATTTTGCGGCGAGCACACAGAACAGGGCGTCGGTCATGGACTACCCGTTCCCGCTTGTGAAAATCACGGCGGAAGGTGAACTCGACTTGTCGGATGCTTACGACGTTGGTATCGGAGAATGGGACAAGCGTACGGTGTTGTATGCGTACCAGGACTTTGCAGATGGTGTCGACCGGGTTGCTGCGCGTGCACAAATCATGGACGACACGATTGCACAGGGCTTCAAGTATGTTGCCGATACCGATGCCCGTTCGCTATCCACATCGCATCCGGACGGTAATCTCTGGGATAACGGCACGGATGCGATCGCGGAACTCGAGCATCTGATGAAAGTGAGAAAGATTGCCCTGCAGCGATTCTCGGAGCGCAACATTCGTATCGGTCGTCCGTTAGCGACGATCGAAGAGGCACTGGTACCCATATATCTGTTGCATCGCTTCCAGATTGAAGCCGTCGGCAAGCTCATCGGCGGCCAGTACTTCACCTACCAGCTGCGCGGAGATGCGCAGGAAGGCGCGCGTCCTGTTTCTGTCGCGAGGCAGCAGCAGGCGATTGATGCCCTTTTAGCAACGCTTGATCCGACCGCGCTGCGATTGCCACAGGAACTCGTCGATTTGATAACGCCGCGCGTTCCCAATAGCCCGAAGTCCCGCGAAACATTCGCCGGGATGACCGGCATCAACTTCGACCCGATCGCGCCTGCTCGCAGCGCTGTTGCATTGACATTGCGGGTGTTGCTTGATCCGGCCCGGGCTGCCCGGCTCGAACGCGCCGGTGCGCCCGGTTTCGATACGGTCATACGCGGCCTGCTTGACGCAACGTGGTACGCCGACGCAAGGAATGGTGTCGACGGGGTTATCGCCCGCGAGGCAAGCATGCAGGTATTGTACGGATTGCTGGGCCTGGCGTTCGATGCGAACGCTGACAACGATGTTCGAGCACGGGCCCTGTTCGCGGTAGAGGAACTCGATGCCTGGCTTGCGAAACGTTCGCCGCGTGACAGCGCCATGCGCGCGCACTACAGATTTGCCCGGTACGAAATCGACCGGCTGCAAAGTAACCCTGAAGCACTCGAATCGCTGGTTCCCGCGACGTTGCCGCCGGGCTCCCCGATAGGGTCGCACTCAGAATAGGCCGATACCGATGTCCACTACAGTCACTGTTCTTATTGTTTACCTCGGGATTCTCGCGGCGCTAGCTATCTGGAGCCGCCGGGAGACGCATACTCTTTCGGGGTTCTACCTTGCGGGCAAGAAGTTGCCGTTCTGGGTCGTCGCCTTCAGCACCAATGCCACGGGAGAGAGTGGCTGGCTGCTGCTTGGCCTGTCGGGCATGGGTTACCTGGTTGGTGCGCAGGCCTACTGGGTTGTTGTGGGCGAAATAATCGGTATAGCTGCGTCCTGGTGGCTGGTTTCGAGGCGTCTGAAAGCGCTCGGTGATGAGACGGACTCAATTACCGTTCCCGACATTTTGACGGCCAAGTTCCAGGATAAGTGGCACCTGATTCGCCTCGTTGCTGTGCTGATAATCGTCATCATGGTTACGACCTACGTGACAGCCCAGATGGTCGCCACCGGTAAAGCGTTTTCGAGCTTCCTGGGCATGGATTACGCAACCGGCGTGATCGTCGGTTCGGTCTTCATCATCGGCTACACGTTCGTCGGCGGTTACAAGGCGGTCTCCTACACCGATGTCGTGCAGGGCGTACTCATGTTGCTCGGACTGATCGCGGTGCCGGCGGCGGCGATCATCGCGTCCGGCGGTTGGGCCAGCGTCGAGGAGTCGCTGATGCAGCAGGATCCGGCACTTCTAAACATGTTTGCGATCGCTGACGGGCCGGCCTGGATCGGCATCGCGAGCCTGATGGCCGTGGGCTTGCCGTTTCTTGGCGTGCCGCAGCTCCTTATTCGTTTTATGTCCGCCCGCGACGACGGCGAGATTCTGAAGGCGCGCATCATGTCGGTATTCGTCATGCTGATCTTTACGGCGGGTGCAGTAACCGCCGGCGTGGCAGGGCGTGCGCTGTTCCCCGGGCTCGAGGATCACGAAACGATTTTCCCCGTGCTTTCCAACAACCTCTTCCCACCAGTGATCGCCGGCATGCTGCTCGTCGTCGTGTTGTCGGCTATCATGTCCACGGTTGACTCATTGCTGCTGCTCGCATCGTCGGCATTCGTTCGGGATACGTACCAGAAGATCATGGGCAGTAATGAAAGCGACGAGCGCCTGTCAAATTACGGCAAGGCATTTACGGTGGCAGTCGGCGTGGTTGCAGTCGTGCTGGGGGTCCAGGAGCCGCGTGTCATCTACCATTTCGTGCTCGCTTCGTGGTCCGGCCTGGGCTCGGCATTCGGTCCCGCGGTTATCGGTATTCTTTATTACAAACGGATTACCTGGCTCGGCGTACTCTGTGGAATGTCAGGCGGTTTTCTTGCGAGCGTCGTCTGGCTCATGTACTTCAAGGACACTTTCCACGGGCTTTACGAGGCGATCCCGGGCTTTATTGCCGGCATGGTGCTGACATTTGGCGTGAGCAGGCTGACCAGCAGGAAATAAAATTCTGAGTGGCAGGTCTGGATGGGCGGGACTCTCGAGACATGAGGGTTTCTGTTTTTCCGCGTTGCTCCATATTTCATTGTGTTTTGCGTGTATTTGTCTATGCTGTGCCTACTCGCAATAAAAACAATAATCCAAATACAAACGATAATGATTCAAGGGGTAACACAATGAAAGTAGCTAAATGGGGTAAGGCATTAGCTGTAACCGCAGCACTCACAATGTTCGCAGTGCCGGTATCGGCGCAGGACGACGATGAAGGCCCGATGACGCAGGGTGATGACGCCCGTTACGTCAGCGCCACGTATGTGAAATTCAAGCCGGGCAAGCGTGAACGCGCTTTTGAAATTATCGCCGAACATTTCATGCCGGCAGGAGAAAAGGCTGGCACTCCGGGTCCGCTTGGGGTCATTCATTTTCAAACCGGCGAGTGGGACGCGATCTTCGTATGGAAACTGGAAGGTGGTATGGCCGATCTTGAGTGGTATCGCTCGCCAGACAACATCAAGTGGTATGCGGCGCTTGCTGAACAGGAGGGTGGCGAGGAAGCTGCTGGTGAACTGATGGGTGAATACCGGAGCCTGATCGCCGAAGCTCAGACGGAAGTCGGTCACTATCACGCGACTGAAGACGACGCGGACGAGTAGTTTCACAATACTTTATGTGGGGAAGGGCAGCTTCGGCTGCCCTTTTTGGTTCAGCTGCAGGTGCCTCGATACGGTCCGACCCATAAACCGCACCGCAAGCTGAATAGTTACGTTCGATGTAACCAAATCCGTCGAAGGCGCCTATAAGCTAACAGGAAATGAATTGAGGGTATGTCGATGCGTTATTTGAAAATTCTGGTTATTGGACTGCTGCTGGCCGTTCCGACGGTTGCTGCCGCGGACAGCGACGATATTCCGGAGTCCGCGGTCTGGTATTTCCATCTTGATCTGGAGCAGATGCGAGCGGATGGCCCCGGCAAGAGTGTCTACGAGTGGTTCCAGGAGGAGGCACTCTCGGAGGTCAAGGAAGAGGCCGGTGTCGATCTCGACAAGGAGCTTGATCGCCTGACGGCATTTTCCCAGGAAGGCCAGGGTCCCGTCCTGTTGTTCGAGGGCAACATCAGCGAGGAAACGAAAGACAAGATCATGACGTTTGTCGCTGCTGATGGAGATCTCACTCCGCAAAAAGCATCTGGCAAAACCTACTATCACTTCGCCGGCGCCGAGGAGGGCGAGGATGTGGTCTATGGCGACGGTGACGTTAAAATCGACCTCGAAGAACTTCAGGAAGAGGCCTGGGTAAGCCTCGCCTTGAAGAACAAGGTGCTCGTCACGGGCAGCGAAGAGCAGATGAAATCGATGCTGGCGAACGGCGGAAAAGTTGCCGGTAGCCGCAGCCACAAAGGCGCCTTGTTGGTGCTGTCTGCCGAAAAGACGATACTGCAGGCTGGTATGAATTCAGCCGCACTTGCCGATGACGGGGACTCGGGGTGGGACTCGAACATCCTGCGCAATACGGAGCAGGTGGCGTTCATGATGGCGGCCGCGGCTAACAAACTGGCGCTCGAGGCGAAACTCATCACTACGGAACCGGAGATGGCCGAATCGCTGGCAAGTGTTGTGCGTGGCCTCATCAGCCTGATGGCATTTAACGACGAAATGGACGCCGAGGCGGTTGCCATGTTGCAGGGCACAAAGGTGGTATCCAGCGGCAACAGCCTGAGTATATCGCTCGCGCTCGACCCTGACCTTGTTGTTCAGACCCTAAGTGACTGATGAGCTAAAACTTATTGCGGCCGCGAAAGCGGGGTCTGCGGAAGCGTTCTGCGACCTCGCGCGGCTATACAGGGAGCGCTTGCTGCGCTTCCTGTTAACGCGTTGCGCGAGTTACGCCGATGCAGAGGATGTGTTGCAGGATACGCTGATCGCGGCATTTCGTTACCTGCATTCCTACGATGCACGATGGCGTTTCAGCACCTGGCTGTATCGCATCGCTATCCGCAACGCAGCCAAACTACGCGGCCCCGACCTGTTGGAGGTTGGTGAACTCAGGGATGAAGAAAACGATCCGTTGTTGCAGTGCATGGCGGACTCGGAGTCCGAAAACCTCTGGCTCAATGCGCGGCAATTGTTGAACGATGACGTATTCGCAGCGATGTGGCTGCGCTACGCGGAAGATATGTCTGTCAACGACATTTCCAAAGCCCTTGATCGGTCCGCATCGTGGACTAAAGTAAACCTGATGAGAGGACGGCGCACGCTCGAATCGAATTTGAGTGATGTCCCGGAACAAAGTGAAGCTTATGGATAAACTGGCCAAAAGACTGCGTGAGGACGCGGCAAACATCAACGTAAGTGTTTCGGACGAACTCGACCGTCGCATCGAAGCCTCGCTACTGGCGGTATCGCCGGAGATGGCAGAGCAACGCCCGGTCACTCCTGTGAAGCCAGCGTTGTTCTGGTGGGCGAGTACGGTAACCGGCATCGCGGCCGCGGTTGTCGTGATTGCGATTATGAACTGGCGGGCACCGGGGCAGCCGGTCGCCGATGTGCCACTCAATATCGTCGCGGCTGTGCCGGCGATCGATCTGAAAGCTGAGGCGGCGGTACTGACGAATCCCTTGCAGGAGGAGTTGGACAATCTCGAGTCGGACCTGAAAAAAGCCGAGGAGAAGGTCAGGCGCGATATCGGCCTCTAGGGGCATACTGCTTGTACCGACGTCCCTTCTTTGGATAACCTCAGTGATCATCGGGTTCTTCGGGCTCAGGATTCATTAAGGCTGGGGCGCTACGTGCACGCAGTCATATTCGACATCGACGGAACATTGCTACACACGGCGGCGGTCGATGATGCGCTGTACCGGGAGGCCGTGCGGCGGGTATTGGGCGAGGTGCAGTTGCGGCCGTCTCTACACGCCTATGACTACGTTACCGATACCGGGGTCCTGTCCCAGATACTTGCCGACAACCAGATTGTGGCTGAGCAGGAGCCTTTCGACGAGATCAAATCACACTTCGTCGACTTGCTCCGTGGCCACGTTGAGGAACATGGGCCGTTTGTGGAAATCCCTGGCGCAGGTGACTTGCTGGCCTCGCTGCGGGTGTCGTCGGCGCATGCGGTCGCGATCGCGACCGGCGGTTGGCGCGAGAGTGCAGAGCTGAAGCTCCAGTCGGCTGGCCTGGAGTATTCAAGTTTTCCGCTGGCCACGTCGAACGATCACCACGAGAGAACATCTATTATGGAACTCGCGCTGGCCCGCTTGGGCAATCACTTTGACTGCGTGACGTACTTCGGAGATGGGCCCTGGGACCGCGATGCATGCGGTGCATTGGGATGGGAGTTTGTGGCAGTAGGCCCCGAACTCGGTGGGATAGAGTCTTACTACGGGTTAGACTTGGTCTGATATGGCCAGAGCGATTATTCTAGTTCTCGATTCATTCGGCATCGGCGCAACGGCAGATGCCGACAAGTTTGGTGATGTCGGTTCCGACACCCTGGGCAGCATTGCTCGCGTGCGCGCCGAAACGGGCAGGCCATTGAATCTTCCCAACCTGGCAAGACTCGGGCTGTTCCATGCGGGACAGGAGAGTAGCGGCAAGTTTGCTGCCGGCGTCGATACTGATGTCGAGATCATCGGCGCCTACGGTCACGCGGCGGAGTTGTCGAGTGGCAAAGATACGCCGAGTGGGCATTGGGAAATAGCCGGTGTGCCCGTCTTGTTCGACTGGGGCTATTTTACAAAGAAGACGAACACGTTCCCTCCCGAACTGCTCGACAAATTGATCGAGCGAGCAGAATTGCCGGGTGTGCTGGGCAACTGCCATGCCTCGGGCACCACGATCATCGCTGAGCTCGGAGACGAGCATGTCCGAACCGGCAAGCCGATTGTGTATACGTCGGCTGACAGCGTGTTCCAGATTGCGTGTCATGAAGAGACATTCGGTCTGCAGCGGCTTTACGACCTGAGTGAGATCGCACGCGAGTTGGTCGATGAATACAATATAGGGCGAATCATTGCCCGGCCATTTGTGGGCGATGGGCCTGACAACTACGTACGCACGGCGAACCGGCGTGATTTGACGACGCCCCCACATGCAGCGACGGTGCTCGACAAACTGGCAGACAAGGGTGGGGACGTGATCAGTATCGGCAAGATCGCCGATATTTACGCGCACCAGGGCATTACGCGAAAGGTCAAAGCGAGCGGTAACGAAGCGCTCTTCGATGCCACGTTGCAGGAAATGAAAACAGCGGGCGCTGACTCGATCGTCTTCACGAACTTTGTCGATTTCGACATGTTGTTCGGCCACCGTCGCGATGTCGAAGGCTATGCTGCGGCGCTAGAGTATTTCGATGGACGGTTACCCGAACTGCTCGAACTGCTGAAAGATGATGATCTGCTGGTTTTGTGTGCCGACCACGGCTGCGATCCGACGTGGCACGGCAGCGACCATACGCGCGAGCATATTCCGGTGTTGGCCTATGGCGCAGGCCTCAAGCCCGGCTCGCTCGGGCGGCGTGAGACTTTCGCCGATATCGGGCAGAGTCTCGCGGCCCACTTCGGCCTCGAGCCGATGGATTACGGCACCAGTTTTCTTTAGCCCTTCCAGGAATCCGGGACGCGGATGGCGATCACTTCGCCTTCGGCCGTCTGTTTATCCCCGGAGAAGACGCGGCATTTGACGATCGTTTTTCGTTCGCCGCATTCCTCGATTATCGCGCGAAGCTCTATATCCCTGTCGATAGGCGTTGGTGCGAGGTAGTTGACGGTCAGTCGCCCTGTAACGCACCAGATTTCCGGAGCTTCGCCGATCCCGCGGCCTTCCTGCAGGTAGTAGTTGGACAGCGCGGTACCAACGCTGTGGCAATCGATCAGGCTGGCGATCGTGCCGCCGTAGACGTATTGCTCCGGGCCGGCGCACTGCTCCACCTTCGGCGTGTATCGGCAGGTGCATTCGTCGCCGTGCCAGTGGCTCTTGATCTGCATGCCCTTGTCATTGTCGGCACCACAGCCGTAGCAGTGATTATGAGGCAGCAGATCCTGAATGGCCGTCATGCGGTCGGTACTTTCCTGCGCCCAAGTGTCATCCCCACCAACGTACCGACGAATATGCCGACAATTCCCAGGGCCGAAAACCACAATGGATGCGGGATGATCAACAGGTTGAAAGCTGCGCCAGCGAACATGACTCCGCCGACGACCAGGGCATAGATGAGCGGTCTTGCAGAGCCGAGTCTGCATGCGACGAAACAGCCGCCCAAAGAGCCGACGAACCACGCTATTGCTACAGCCAGCAACGCGCCGAGCGGCAGTGTGTCGATGTAGGCTCGCATCACATCGGAGTTGCCGTAGTCGAGATCGGCTGGCGTCGGATAGATCGAGTGACCTGCGAATTCAACCACCCATACGAGTGCGATTGCGACAATAACGCCGGCAATGCCCGCCCCGATATTTCTACCCATGGCTGCCTCCAGGCGCTATTTCTTGAAGAGACCCACGATGAACAACAGGATCGCCGCGCCAATAGTGGCCATGATGATCGTGCCGACCATGCCGCCAGCGACAATGCCGAACAGGTTGAAAACAAACCGGCCGATGATCGCGCCAATGATGCCGACAACGATATTGCCGGCGAGGCCGAAGCCGCCGCCTTTCATGAGCTTGCCAGCGAGCCAGCCGGCAATAGCACCGATTATCAGCAGTACGAGGATACTTTCGATTGTCATGGGATTTCTCCTTTTTATTCTTGATTTCTTGCGGCCAACGCGGCCTGAATTCTGGAAGCAAGCTCGGTTGCTTCTGACCTGACGCGAGCGGTATCAATTGTGAGCACGTCGCCATCCTGCATGAGTACTTTTCCATCCACAACGACCGAGGCAACGTCCTGCTCGTCGCTGACATAGACGAGATGCGATACGAGGTCGAAGGTTGGGATGTGATGCACATCATCGAAGGCGACCTGGATGACGTCCGCACGCTTGCCGACCTCGAGTGAGCCAATCTCATCGCCGAGACCAATCGCCTCGGCGCCGCCGCTGGTCGCCATGCGCAGTACCGCGGTGGCTGGCAAGGCCTCAGGATTCATGAGGCCAATTTTCTGCAGAAAAGCGGCAAGGCGCATTTCTTCCCACATATCGAGATCATTGTTACTTGCCGCACCGTCAGTGCCCAGGCCGACCCGCACACCGGCATCCAGCATCTCGGCGATCGGGGCGATGCCGGAGGCCAGTTTCATGTTCGACGTAGGATTGTGAACCACGCCAACCTTGCGCTCGGCAAGTATCGGTATCTCCTGTTCGGTGGGCCAAATCACATGCGCGGCGATTGTCGGGCCGTCAAAAAAGTCGATCGATTCAAGCATCTCGATACTCGTCATGCCGTACAGGTTCTGGGAGTTCTGTACCTCGAATTGTGACTCGGATACGTGAATGCTGATCGGCGCGCCGTATTTTTGAGCTGCTGCACGCGTTGCCTGCAGTTGGTCGGCATCGAGCGTGTAGTTTGCATGCGGTCCGAATATTGGTGTAATGCGGCTGTTCCTGCCTTGCCAGCGCTCAATGAAGCCAATGCCTTTCGTGATCGAATCATCAGCACCCTCAGCGTCGGGGCTACGCTGGTCGATCACGGTTGACGAAATCAGCGCGCGCAGGCCGCAGCTGTCGATGACCTCTGCGATCGTGTCGGGGTAGTAGTACATGTCGACAAACGTCGTCGTGCCACCCCGAATCATCTCCCAGCACGCGAGCTCCGTGCCGATACGCACGAACTCGGCATCAACGAATTCCACCTCTGCCGGGAAAATGTAATTCTGCAGCCATTCCATCAGGGCCAGGTCGTCGGCAACGCCGCGGAGCAACGTCATCGCTGCGTGCGTATGGGCATTTACGAGTCCCGGCATGACGACGCGGTTGTCACCGTTCAGTGTGTTAATTGCGGAATACTCTGCCTCGATGTCGGCTGCCTTGCCGATTGCAAGGATTACGCCCTCATCGACTGCGATTGCGCCGTCCTCGATGATCGCGCCTGTCGCGTCCATGCTGACGATGTGATCGCCTTTTATGATCAGGTCGATGCGGCCGTCATCTGCTGCAACGGGTGCTTCGCCGGGTTCTTCGCCCGGGGTGCAGCCGATGAGCGAAATGCACAGAAAAAAACTTATAAAACAGTATCTTATTGTTGTCATAAATCCCCCAGTGGGGAGGTATTGTAGCACCACATTTTTGAGATTCCCGGCGAAAAAAAGAGCCGGCGCAAGGCCGGCTCTTATCACTCGTTGATCCTGACAATCAGAAGCTTTTGACCAGCCGCAGACCGAACTCACTCGGGTCGTTGCTGAGAATACGCAGGATGTAGTCACCCGTATTCAGGCGTGCGTTGTCATAGCGTTCGTCGCTGATGTTTCGGCCATAGATGCCCGCCGTGAACGTACCGTCCGCCGCATGCCAGGCAATATCAACGTTGGTGATCGCACGATCGGTGATCTTCGTCAAGCGGCCCGCATCGGAGCTGGGTTCACCCCACATCTCGTCGCGGAACGAATGGTCGAGGCGCAGCGTGATTTCGCTGCCGCCGGCCATCGGAATGGTCAACTCGGGACTCAGTGAGTAAGTCAGCTCCGGTGTGAGTGGTGCCACCGGCTTGACGCCCTGTTGCTCGTCCACGTCAACGTCGATGTAACCGAGTGACGCATGAAACGAGAAATTCTCCGTAAAGTAGATAGTGCTTTCCCACTCGAAGCCGAACGAGTCCTGCTCCACGATGAGGTTGACCGTGTTGAATCCTGCGCCCGCCGTCGTGCTGACCTGGTAGGGCAGGTCGCTGTACTGTGTAAAGAATACAGCAGCGCTCATCTGGAAGCGTTCCGTCACCATGCCCTTCAAGCCGACCTCGTAGTTGGTCGCCGTGATGTTGTCACCGGCAACGAAACACGTCGGGTCACCGAACAGACAGAACGGACGTGCCGGGAACTGCCCCGACTGGTAACCGTTCTGGATAGCGCCGTACATTGTCAGACCATTGTTCAGCGTATAGTTGGCGGCGAATTCCCACATGACCTCATCCCAGTCCTTATTGGCGGTAAACAGGCCACTACCGACGTTCGTTTCCGCGTCTTTCTCGTCGTTGTTGAACCTGATGCCGCCCGAGACGCGAAACTGGTCGGAGAAGTCATAACCCAGATTGGCAAATATTGCGGTGCTCTTTACTTCCTGGGCAAGGTAAAACGAGCCGGGGAAGGTCAGGAACACGGTTGGGTCCTGGGTGTTCTTGCCGTCTTCCTCGAAATAGTAGACGCCCGACACGAAGTCGAAGGCGCCAAGGTCGCCGTTGATCTGGAACTCGAGGGAAGTCTGGTCGGCTTCACCAAACTCCGGGAAAGACAAGAAGTCGTCAATGAAGCTGTCGTCGTCGAGGCCGGCTTTGTATTCTGAAGACCGGTGGCTCGCAATGATCTTCGAACCGATATCGTCATTCCAGCTCCAGTCGGCTGTCAGCGAGATGCCTTCTGCCTTGTTGGAGACAAGTGCCTGGCTGGCCTGGCCCGTATTATTGTCATAGGGGTCGTCAGAAACGTCCGAATTACGGTAGCCGGCACCATACACCGCGCCGTTCGGCAGCTCGTCGATCAACGTCGTGTAGGGTCGCAGACCACCTTCACCGTCATTCGCATCGGCCGTGATGACGAGTGAAAAGTCATCGTTCGGTGCATAGCGAAGGGACGCCCGCCCATATACCTCCTTCAACTCGCCGACTTCGAGTCCCGCGTTGGGCAGGTTCGGGAAGTCACCGACCCCGTCACGATTCTTGAAACCGCCCGTAAACGATACGGCTACCGCGTCGCTGACGCGCATATCGCCATAGAAATCGCCATTCAAACGACCACGACTGCCGATCTCGAGGCCAACTTTGGCGCCTTCGTTTGCACCGGGTGTTTTCGTGATGAGATTGATAGCGCCGCCAATCGAGTTGCGGCCGTAAAGCGTGCCTTGCGGACCGCGCAGCACTTCAATGCGTTCGAGGTTCGTCAGGTTCCAGTTCTGGCCCACCTGCCGGCCAAGGTAAACGCCGTCAACGTAGACGGATACTCCGGGGTCGGTCGTGATCAGGTGATCCTGCAGACCAATACCACGAATGAACGGATTCGCGGACGACGTGTGGCCGGCCGAGAACTGCGTGATATTAAGGTTGGGTACGAACTTGCCAATATCGACGATATCGACGATACCTTGTTGAGCAAGCTTGTCGCCCTCGAAGGCACTGATTGCGATCGGCACTTCGTAAATGCTCTGCTCGCGCTTGGTTGCCGTAACAGTGATTTCCTCGATCAGGGCGTTATCGCCATTCTGTGCGATTGCGGCTGGCGAAACAGCCAGCGCCACAGACACAGATGCATACAAAAGCCCCTTAATCCCTTGCTTTTTCATTTTCTATCCTTTTGGAAAAGGTTTTGGTGTGGTTAACGGATCGTTGTTGGCCTGAAATCCGATTGCGCAGGAGTATAGCGCATCGTCTCACTTGTTTGATCGGGTGCCGTACTCTAAGGTTGTGCTCAGTGACTCAGAATTCCGACAATCTCGATTCAATACCCTCTTTTGAAGCGCCGCCTGGCGGCCAGCTTACCAATGACATGGTCGCTGCGTTCGAGGCTTCCGGCGTGATTAAAGTCGAAAATTTTGTGGCGCTCGAAGATTGCGGTCGCCTGCGCAAGCGTGCCCATGAACTCGTCGAGGCATTCAACCCCGAAACGGTCCGCTCCGTATTTTCAACGACGAAGCAAACGCAGCTGAATGATGAGTACTTCTACGACTCGGGAGACAAAATCCGTTTTTTCTTTGAGGATAACGCATTTGATGACGCCGGCCATTTGCGGCAGTCGAAACACGAGAGCCTCAACAAGATAGGTCACGCGATGCATGATCTCGACCCGGTTTTTGACGCGTTCTCGCGCACACAGACACTGGCGGCAACCGTTGAGAGCCTGGGCTACACGGATCCCGGCATCATCCAGTCGATGTATATTTTCAAACCGCCGGGCATTGGCGGGGAAGTGACCTGTCACCAGGATTCGACGTTCATTTATACAGAGCCTCAAACCTGTATCGGATTCTGGTTTGCCCTTGAAGATGCAACGCTCGAGAACGGCTGCATGCAGTTCATTCCCGGTGCGCACAAGATGCCGCTGAAAAAGAGAAACTATAAGCGGCCGGATGGAACTTACGTTATCGAGACGATCGACAACACGCCTTGGCCTTTGGAGCGCCTGGTCCCGGCCGAGGCCAAAGCCGGCGCGCTGGTGATTTTCGATGGCAGGGCACCCCACCTGAGCGCCGCCAATCGCTCCGAAAAGTCACGGCACGCCTACACGCTGCATGTGATCGACAAGCAGAGCCATTATCCGGCTGACAACTGGTTGCAACGTAGCGTTCACTTACCGCTTCGAGGCTTTGAATAGGGGTTTCAATGTTATTCACGGATGTGATCAGAAGGAAGCGCGACGGCGGCGAGCTCAGCGACGAGCAGATCCAGTTCTTTGTTGACGGGCTGGCCAACGAGAGTCTGCCTGCAGAACAGGTGTCGTCGCTGGCCATGGCCATATTTCTGAACTCAATGAGTTTCGACGAGGCGGCGAAACTGACGATGGCGATGGCGGAGTCGGGCACGGTCCTTGAATGGGATCCACAGGCTTATACAGGACCGGTCGTCGACAAGCATTCCACCGGCGGCGTTGGCGACAAGGTCAGTTTCATGCTGGCGCCTATTCTCGCAGCCTGCGGTTGCCATGTACCCATGATTTCGGGCAGGGGCCTGGGGCATACGGGTGGTACAACCGACAAGGCTGAGGCAATTCCAGGTTATAACGCGACACCGGATCTCGAGTCTTTTCGCAAGGTCGTTAAGAACGTCGGCTGCGCGATCATCGGGCAGACGCCGGAGCTTGCGCCGGCCGACCGGCGTTTCTATGCGATACGCGATGTCACCGCGACTGTCGAGTCGGTACCTTTGATTACCGCGTCGATACTTTCCAAAAAGATAGCCGCCGGGCTGCAGGGCCTGGTTATGGATGTCAAAGTCGGCAGTGGCGCCTTCATGGACACGATCGACAAGGCGCGCGAACTGGCCAACAGCATAATCGGCACGGCAGCCAGGGCGGGTTTGAAAACGCACGCCGTCATTACGGACATGAACGAAGTGCTGGGTACGACGGCCGGGAACGCGCTGGAAATTGAGGAGTCTGTGCTGTACTTGCGCGATGAGGTTCGAGAGTCACGACTTAATGAGGTCGTCATCACGCTGTGTGCGGAGATGCTGCTGGTCGCCGGGGTGGAGACAGACCGGGATATGGCGGCAAAGCGCTGCGACGAAATGATTGCGAAAGGCCAGGCGGCCGAGAAGTTCGCCCGCATGGTCGAAGCGCTGGGTGGCCCGGCCGATTTTCTGGACAATTATGAGGCGTACTTACCCAAAGCAAACGTCATCCGCCCCGTGTACGCTGACGGAATTGTGCGTGCAGTTGATGCACGCGCTGTTGGCAATGCGATCATCGAACTGGGTGGCGGGCGACGGAGGGTGGGCGAGGCCCTGAATCTTGCCGTGGGCTTCAGCAACATAGCTGCGGTTGGCACCGATTTGGATGCGAATACGCCGCTGGCCGTTGTGCACGCGGCCTCCGAGGGCGATGCCGCAGCCGCAGAGAGCAACCTCCTGGCGGCAGTCTCGCTCGACGAGGAGGCACCTCCGGATCGCCCTGTAATCTGCGAGATTCTGACCGGATAGGTGTACCCAATGCGGTATGCTATGCCGACCTAAGAACAAGAACCAGCCGGGGTAAGCAATGGGCAACTATATCGGTCTCGCCGGGATCGCGGTCATTCTCGGAATCGCGGTCCTGTTCTCGAGCAATCGCAAGGCGATCAACCTGCGCATAGTAGGAGCAGCTTTCGCCCTGCAGGCCTTCGTTGCAACCATAGTCCTGTATTGGGACAAAGGTCGTCAGGGCATCGAGGTTGCGAGCGAAGGCATCATGGCTGTTATCAATTACTCGAAAGAAGGCATCAACTTCATGTTCGGGCCGCTGGCGGACACTGAGGTTGTCGGATTCAGTTTCGCGATCAACGTCTTGCCGATCATCATTTTCTTCTCTGCCCTGATGTCGGTGCTTTATCACCTGCGTGTCATGGAGTGGATCGTGAAGCTCGTCGGTGGGTTCCTGCACAAGGTAATCGGCACCGGCGCCATCGAGTCCATGAATGCCGCTGCCAACATCTTCGTTGGCCAGACTGAGGCGCCACTCGCGGTCCGGCCTTATCTGAAAAGTCTCACCGAGGCACAGATGTTTGCCGTCATGGTGTCAGGCGTTGCGTCGATCGCCGGCACGGTCCTGGCGGGCTACGTCCTGATGGGTGCAGAACTCAAGTACCTGCTTGCTGCTGCGTTCATGGCGGCGCCAGGTGGTTTGCTGATGGCGAAAATCGTCATGCCGGACGATGAGGTGGTTCCGTCCGGCGGTCATGAAAAACTTGTCATGGAAAAAAGCCAACACAAGAATGTCATTTTGGCAGCTGCATCCGGCACGACCGATGGACTGCGGCTGGCGGCAAATATCGGCGCCATGCTGATTGCGTTTATTGCCCTGATCGCGTTGTTTAATGGGCTCGTCGGCTGGATCTCCGGGTGGTTCGGTTATGAGCTGACCTTGCAGATGATGCTTGGCTGGGTATTTGCGCCCCTGATGTATCTGCTCAGCGTGCCGTGGGCCGAGGCGCAGGCGGCGGGTGCGCTGTTCGGCGAGAAGTTGATCCTGAACGAGTTCGTTGCGTTCTCGCACCTGAATGAGTATCTCGCTGGCATGAGCCCGCGCACGATCGCTGTTGTGACGTTCTCGCTGTGCGGCTTTGCGAACCTGTCGTCGATCGCAATCCTGCTCGGAGGCCTTGGTGTGCTTGTACCCGAGAAACGCGACCTGATTGGCCAGCTCGGGTTGAAGGCCGTACTTGCAGGCTCGCTTTCGAACCTGATGAGCGCAGCGCTGGCCGGACTACTGCTGACGTTCTGACGCCGTGGCAATGCGTAAGGTCATCATTGACTGCGATCCCGGACAGGACGATGCGGTTGCCCTGTTTCTCGCCATGTCGGCGCCGGATGAGCTCGACATCCTGGGCGTTACGACGGTGGCGGGCAACGTTCCGCTCGAACTGACGCAGCGCAATGCGCGCATGATGTGCGATATCGCGGGACGGAACGATCTGCCGGTTTACGCGGGCTGTGAGCGACCGATGGTACTCGAGCCGATCACGGCCGAATATATACATGGCAACACCGGCATCGATGGCGTCGACGTATTCGAGCCAGACACACCGTTGCAGCAGGATCATGCGGTCGATTTCATTATCGACACGCTGCTCGCAGCAGAAAAGGGGACAGTCACCTTAATTCCAACAGGCCCCATGACCAACGTGGCAACCGCGATCCAGCGTGAGCCCGCCATCCTCGATAGCATCCAGGACATCGTGGCGATGGGTGGCGCAATGCGCGAGGGTGGCAATCGTTCGCCATCGGCCGAGTTCAATGTCCTTGTCGACCCGCACGCGGCGGATATCGTCTACAACTCCGGCAAGCCGGTAACGGCCTTGGGCCTCGACGTGACCCACCAGGTGCTGTCGACGCGTGAACGCGTTGCCCGTATGCGCGAAGTGGGTAATGCCGTTGCTACTGCGACCGCAGATATGCTGAGCTTCTTTCATCGTTACGACACGAAAAAGTACGGTTCGGAGGGTGCACCGCTGCATGATCCCTGCACGATCGCGTGGTTGTTGCGACCGGAGCTGTTTGCGACCAGGCGCTGCAACCTGTCCGTGGAAAAGGACTCCGAACTGACGCTCGGGCATACGGCTGTCGACTTCTGGCACGTTACCGACCGGCCGCACAATGTTGATTGGGCGTACGAAGTGGATGCCGATGGTTTCTACGACCTGCTCATTGAGCGTCTTGCACGATTCGGAGATCGGTGATGCCAACAGTCGCAGTCATTGGCTCTGTGAATCTCGACATCGTTGCACGGGTAGCGCGTTTGCCGGCACCCGGAGAAACCGTCACGGGCGCCAAGTTGCACCGCTTTCCTGGCGGCAAAGGCGCCAACCAGGCGCTTGCCGCGCAGCGACTCGGTGCGGACGTAAGCCTTGTTGCGCGGGTAGGGGATGACGCGGCTGCAGACGAGGCCCTGGCGCTGCTGCGCGAAGGCGGTGTCGACTTGTCGGCCTGCGTGGCCATACCGGACGTGGCAACCGGAACGGCGCTGATTGCTGTGGCGCCGTCAGGTGAAAACCAGATTGTCGTGGCGCCCGGCGCAAATCGGTACCTGTTGCCCGACCAGTTGGAGGTGCCGGATTCCGACGCAGTAATCTGTCAGCTGGAAGTGCCGGTCGAGACAGTCGTGTCGGTGGCAAAAGCTTACAAGGGGTTCTTCTGCGTGAACCTCGCGCCAGCGATGGAGATCGACGTGGCGGTGCTGCAACGTGCAAACCTCGTAATCGTTAATGAAACCGAGTCCGACTGGTATGGAGCCTCGCTGAGCGCCTGCGGTGGCCTTGTCGCGACGACCCGTGGTTCGGGAGTTGCTTCACTGGAGCGCGGCGGGGAGCTCGTTGCGGAAGCACAGCCAACTGCGGTAGAGGCAGTCGATGCGACCGGAGCTGGTGATACGTTTACAGCAGCACTTACTGTTGCGCTGGTCGAAGGCCAGACGCCGGTCAAGGCGCTGCAATTTGCATGTGCAGCTGGGGCAATGGCCGCGACGAAGATGGGCGCGCAGCCGTCGTTACCGATGAGATCGGAGGTGGTTATCAATGGCTAATGATCAGGACTTCGTGGATTTCGTCATTGACCAGATCGAGAACGGCTGCGAAGTGTCCTATCGTCATATGTTCGGCGGGACCAGCCTGTATGTGAATGGCAAAGTTGTCGCGCTGATATGTGACAATCAGCTGTTTGTAAAACCGACCGAGGCGGGCAGGGCGTATATCGAGAGGGTCGTTGAAGCGCCTCCATATCCTGGCGCCAAAAATGCATTTCTTATCGAGGATGAGATTGAAGATGCTGAGTGGCTGACAGAATTGATCGCCCGTACGGAAAAAGAACTACCGGCCCCGAAGCCGAAAAAGAAACGCAAAGAGAAGGGATTAAAATGAAAGCTCTGAAAATCGCTGCATTAGTCGTTACTGGTTTTTTCTCGCTGGCTAACGCCGAGGAGCCCGTTGACCCCGGGTTCAACGAAGCCACATTCAAAGGCCTGGAGTTTCGCAGCATCGGGCCGGCGTTCATGTCCGGGCGAATCGCAGACATTGCCATCGACCCGACCGACCCCAGCGTCTGGTACGTGGCCGTTGGCAGCGGCGGTGTCTGGAAGACTGTAAATGCAAGCACTACGTGGACGCCGATATTCGATGACCAGGGCTCCTATTCCATCGGTTGTGTCACGCTGGATCCCAATAATCCGAACACGGTGTGGGTCGGTACTGGCGAGAACGTAAGCGGGCGCCACGTTGGCTACGGCGACGGGGTCTATCGCAGCCGCGACGGCGGTTCGAGCTGGGAAAACATGGGCCTGGAGAATTCCGAGCACATCGGCATGATTCGCATCGACCCCCGCGACTCGAACACGATTTTCGTGGCCGCGCAGGGACCCCTGTGGTCGGGTGGCGGCGATCGCGGCCTCTTCAAGTCGACCGATGGTGGCAAGAACTGGCGCAAGGTGCTGGGTGACGGGCACGGCAATACTGATGTTGACGACCGGTACACGGGTGTCAATGAAGTTCATATGGACCCGCGGAACCCCGACGTCATGTACGCCGTTACGTGGCAGCGTCTGCGCAACGTTGCGGTCGTCATTGATGGCGGCCCTGGTACGGGAATTCACAAGTCAGAGGATGGCGGCGAGACCTGGCGCGAGCTGACCAACGGGTTGCCCGAGGAAATGATGGGCAAAACAGGCCTGGCCATCAGCCCGCAAAACCCGGACACCATTTACGCTACGATCGAACTCAATAATCGCACGGGCGGTTTCTGGCGCTCGGACGACGGCGGCGAAAACTGGGAGAAGAAGAACGACTACCTGTCGGGTGCGACAGGACCGCACTACTACCAGGAGATATTCGCAAGCCCGCACTTCGAGGGGCACGTGTACCAGATGGACCAGCAATTGAACATTACGAGAGACGGCGGCGACACGTTCACGCCGCTGCTTCATGAGACCAAGCATGTTGACCACCACGCGCTTGCATTTCGAGAGGATGACGAGAATTACCTGCTGATCGGAAATGATGGTGGCGTCTACGAGAGCTTTGATCTCGGCGAAACGTGGCGCTTCATCAATAACCTGCCGATCACGCAGTATTATAAAGTTGCTGTGGACTACGACGAGCCTTTCTACAATATTTATGGTGGTACCCAGGACAACAACAGTCAGGGCGGACCCTCACGAACGGTCAACCGCGAAGGGATTCTCACCAGTGACTGGTTCGTAACCCTTGGTGGTGACGGCCACCAGTCTGCCGTTGACCCGACCAACCCCGACATCGTTTACGCGCAGTGGCAGCAGGGCAACCTTACACGCTTCGATCGGCGCACAGGGGAAGCGGTCTACATCAAGCCCCAGGCAGGCGAGGGCGAGGTGCCGGATCGTTACAACTGGGATTCCCCGATACTCATCAGCCCGCACGACTCGAAGACGCTGTATTTCGGCACGCAGCGCGTCTGGAAGAGTAACAACTATGGCGACAGCTGGACGCCAATCAGCGGCGACCTGACGCGTAACGAGAATCGTATTCGCCGGCCGGTCATGGGGCGTACCTGGAGCTACGATGCGCCCCGGGACCTGTGGGCAATGTCACAGTTCAACACCATTACCTCGCTGTCGGAATCACCTCTTGTCGAAGGACTCGTCTACGTCGGCACCGATGATGGCCTAATACAGATCAGCGAAGATGATGGCGCCAACTGGCGCACCGTCAGCAAGCTCCCGGGCGTCCCGGATCGATTCTTCGTCAACGACATCAAGGCGGACCTGCATGATGCAGATACGGTCTACGTGGTT
>Ga0316201_10000449_pt1 | contig 23165 bp, 23 predicted proteins | sample CS6wburrow_MG_FD_204516 | JGI IMG/M metagenome (GOLD analysis project Ga0316201, IMG submission 204516) | Coastal sediment microbial communities from Delaware Bay, Delaware, United States - CS-6 worm burrow | ecosystem: Environmental > Aquatic > Marine > Coastal > Sediment | place: USA... | reverse complement strand
TGGTGAAGTCAGGGCAGGAGGGCGTAACGCCAGGGGAACTTTGTGGAGGATCGCCATCGAAAAACCATCCACCGGATCCCGTTCGTTACACGCTATCGTTGAACTTGATAATACGGGCATTGCGACGTCCGGGGATTACCGTAATTACTTCGAGATAGAGGGGCGACGCTATTCCCATACCATTGATCCTGTTAGCGGCCGTCCGGTCACTCACAAGCTGGCATCGGTAACCGTCGTTCATCCATCGGCCATGCAGGCGGATGCCATGGCGACCGCCTTGATGGTGCTTGGAGCGGATGCCGGTTATCGCCTGGCAGAAGAGCATGAGCTGGCGGCGTTTTTTATTGTCAAGGGCGAAGACGGTTTTTACGACAAGGCCAGCACCGCTTTCAGGCGGTATATGGCGCCATAGCTGTGCGGCGCTCAGCGAAATAAACCATACACGCGTTCCCTGTCTTCTGTGTATTCCGTGGCTATGTATATGACCTTAGCTCAAGGAAGCTCTGAGCGAGGTCAGGCCTGTGCCGCTTTATCCAACAGCACATCGATGGTTGCCGCACCGCCGATTGCAGCGATGGGCAGTTGTTCACCGGAGCGCCAGCCCTGAACCGCGGCCCGTTTACCCTCGCCGGTAACCAGAACCAGCACCGCCCGGGCCTCGCTCAGTGCGCGTGCGCTCAGGCTGACGCGATCGGGCGGTGGCTTCGGTGCGTTGTGCACGGCGTGCGTGAGCTGCTCAGCCGGGTGCTGCTGTCCGGGAAACAGGCTGGCGGTATGACCGTCCTCGCCGATACCCAACAGCACGAGATCAAACGGCAGCGCGGTCCTGACCAGCGGTTCATAGTCCCTGGCGGCGGCTTCGGCGCCCAGTTCGGCAGGGATGGGATGTATATTGGCAGCGGGTACCGCGACCGAGTTCAGCAAAGCCCGGGCGGCCATAAGGCTGTTGCGTTGCGCATCATCCACAGGCAGGCAACGCTCGTCGCCGAAATAGACCTCCCAGCGCGACCAGTCGGTGTCTGCGTCGAGCAGTAAACGATAAGCGGCTTCCGGTGTACGCCCACCCGCCAGCACAATGCGGAACAGGCCGCGCTCGTCGATGGCTTCGGACGCGGCATGCAGGATGCGCTGCGCCGCTTGTACGGCTACTGCAGCGGCATCATCGAACACGTGCCAGCGGGTCGGGGAGTTCTCAATCTGCCGGTTTCTCATGGTGTCCACCAAACTGGTAGCGCATGGCCGACAGCAGTTTGTCGGCGTAGTCAGCTTCGCCGCGCGAACTGAAGCGGCTGTAGAGTGACGTGGTGAGCAGCGGTGCCGGTGCGCCGACATCGATGGCGGCGATACTGGTCCAGCGACCTTCGCCGGAATCCGATACCCGGCCGCTGAAGTTTGATAACTCCGCATCCTCCTGCAGCGACGCCGCGGTCAGGTCCAGCAGCCAGGAGGACACAACACTGCCGCGCCGCCACAGCTCGGCGACATCCGCGACATTGATGTCGTACTGATATTCTTCCGGATTGCGCAGCGGGGTGGTTTCGGCGTCGATGTCGTGCGCTTTTTTGCCAACATTGGCGTGCTTGAGAATATTAAGACCTTCAGCATAGGCTGCCATCAGCGCGTACTCGATGCCGTTATGAACCATTTTTACGAAATGGCCGCCGCCGGCCGGGCCGCAGTGCAGAAAACCCTGCTCGGCCGGGCGTGGTTCGCCGCTGCACCCCGGCGTTCGCTCGATATCGCCGAGGCCCGGGGCCAGCGTCTCAAATACCGGTTCCAGGTGCTTCACGGTCTGCGTTTCACCACCGATCATCAGGCAGTAACCGCGTTCCAGGCCGAACACACCGCCGCTGGTGCCGACGTCGACATAGTGGATCCCGTCTGGCTGCAGGCGCCTGGCGCGGATAATGTCGTCCTTGTAGTAGCTGTTACCGCCATCGATGATAATGTCGTCCGCATCGAGGCGCTGCACCAGGTCTTCTATGACCTGGTCGACCACCGCCGCCGGCACCATGATCCAGATCGCGCGCGGTTTACTCAGTCCGGCAATGAAGTCGTCGAGGTCGGTGGTGCCGCTGGCGCCTTCCTTCACCAGTTCGGCAACGGCGTCGGCTTTCCTGCCATAGACAACGCACTCGTGGCCGCCACGCAGCAGTCGTCGTACCATGTTGGCGCCCATGCGTCCCAATCCAATCATACCTAACTGCATCGTCCATCCTCCTGTTGCGGACCCTGCGCCATGAGCCTGATCCCGTCTGTTAAGTTGGTGAGGTTTCGTCAGACGCCAGTATAGTGCAGGTGTCTGCTGTGTGGGCAGTGAGTTGCTGCAGAAGCGCCAGTTCTGTGATCGGCTTCACGCCTGGCGATGACCAGGCGCGCATATTGACAGCCTCAACCCCAAACCGCTAAGGTGCGGTGTTAACACAGCGGGTGCTCCAAACGGCTTTCGTCCACGGAGTTAATCGGGAAGCTGGTGCGTCCTGGGTCATCACCCTCGACAATCCCGGCACTGCCCCCGCAACGGTAAATGAGTGTGGAATCGGTTCCGTGAATCCATTCCACAGGATGGGTCAGACTGCCACTGCGCCTCGGGCGTGGGAAGGCGGCCCGTCCGGCGATAGGCCACTCATGAGTCCGGAGACCGACCTGCTGTGAAGGGGAATGTAATCGAGACGGTGTCACGAGGGGTGGCGCATCGATGCACATACGCACTGGGATTTTCCATAAGGGCCTTTAGGGCCGCCTGAGTCGTTAGCGCACGTCAGGTTATCCACCAGCGTACGCTCATCGCCTGCCTGACCGCGTGCGTTCCATCTGTCGCAGCGTGGAATAGGTATGCAGATCGAAAATCATGCAACTAACGGATAAACAGGTCTCGATTGACCGGGCAGTGCAGGCGATCGGTCTGCTCATCGCCTGTATAGGCGCCACACCGGTGATGGCAGAGCAGCCGATATCGGCACAGGAAATGGACGACCTTGTGGTAACCGCCACTCGTCTGGCCACACCACGTGGCGAGCTAGCCAGTTCGGTGACTGTGATTACTGCCGGGGATATCAAGCGCAGGCAATTTCGCAGTGTGTCGCAGGCCCTGCGCTCGGTACCCGGGTTGCACGTAGTGCAGGCAGGTGGACCTGGCCAGCAGACCTCGGTGTTTATGCGCGGCGCCAATTCCAATCATACACTGGTGTTGATCGATGGCGTCGAGGCCACCGATCCGAGTTCACCGGCTGGCGCGGTGGATTTTTCCAATCTGTGGCTGGACAATATCGAGCGTATCGAGGTTGTGCGTGGTCCGCAGAGTACCCTGTATGGATCCGATGCCATCGGCGGCGTCATCCATATCACTACCCGCCGTGGCGAGGGCAAACTCCACGGCACGGGAAAACTCGAAGGTGGCTCGGATAACACATTCAATCAGCAGCTATCAGCGGCCGGTTCCGGCGGCAGGGTGAATTACTCCTTTGGCGTGACCCATGTTGACACCGATGGTGACTCTGTGACGCCCCGTCGGCTGCGCAACGGTGTTGCCGCAGAAGACGATAACTACGAAAACTGGACGACGTCGGCCAGGCTGGGCATGACTGTCAGCGATACGCTGGATGTCACCCTGTTCGGTCGTTACATCGACAGTGAGACAGACCTCGACCCTGAATTGGAGATGTTCGGATCAGGTACAACCGAAGACCGCGATGCCAGGCTTGACCAGAAAGAGTACCTGCTGCGTGGTGAAGCCAAAGCGCAGTTGCTGGATGGTCTGTGGCAAGCGACACTCTCGACCTCATACAGCGATTTCGATCGTAAGAATCGCAATGATCGTCAGTTGCCCACAGAGACGCTGACACGCACCAGCTTCGATGGTGACAAGCTTAAGTTCGAACTCAAGAACGATTTTTACCCGCTGGATACCCATATTCTGACGCTGGGCCTTGAAACCGAGAAGGAAAACATGGACTCGGGCGGCTTTTCCGATTTCGGTGGTTTCTTCGTCGGTGAAGAAACCGAGGCCGATGCGCGTAACAACGCGGTCTATGTGCAGGACCAGTTCAGTTATGCCCAGCGCGTTTTCGCTACCGTTGGTATGCGCTATGACGATCACGATGACTTTGGCTCGGAGCTTACCTACCGCATTGCGCCCGTCTATGCGCTTCGGGAAACCGGTACACAGCTCAAGGCCAGCGTCGGTAGCGGGTTCAAGGCGCCCACCCTGTTCCAGACCGACGGTTTCACGCCCAATAATTTCGGCTCGTTCTACCGCGGTAACCCGGACCTCGACCCGGAAAAAAGTTTTGGTTGGGAGATCGGTATGGAACAGATGCTGTGGGGCAAGCGAATGAGCTTCGGTGTGACCTGGTTTAAAAGTAATATCGACGATTTGATGCAGGTGGTGTTCGACCCCGCTTTCAACAGCACCTATGAAAATATCGACGAAGCCGATATCCAGGGTGCGGAAACCTTTATCCGCGCACAGCCACTGGATTCCCTGGCAATACACCTCGACTATACCTACACTGATGCCGAGGATAACGACAGCGGTGAGCGGCTGCTGCGTCGTCCGAAGCACAAGCTGGATCTGGATGTGGAATTCCGGCCGATAAGCCGGGCGAGCATTAACCTCGCCGTCATTTATGTCTCGGACTACAATGACATCTCGAGAGAATCTTCAGGTATTGTAAAGGGCGATGATTACGCCGTGCTCGATGTTGCGGCCGATTATCAGCTGAACAGGCAATGGCGCCTGTTTGGCCGCGTCGAGAATGCAACCGACGAGCACTACGAACCCGCTGACGGTTTCCAGGCCTCGGACCGCGCCCTGTTGGCGGGTGTTGAGCTGAAACTGTAGGGCACCATCGTGAGTTACGTCATTCCGGCCAGCCGAAGCAGCGATGCACGCGGTCGTCTGCCCAGACTCGGCTATTTTGTGCTGGTCTCGCTGTTGCTGCATGCGCTGCTGGTCGCGCTCTGGCGCGGCGAACCGAGTGCCGGTCCGGTGGGCCAGAGCACGTTTCAGATCACTTTGCTGGCACGGCACGGTGATACGCCAGGCAGGGCCGGTGCGGCAGCTGGACAAATGCAGAACGGTGACACGCAGCCGTCAATGGAGCGTGGTGAATCGTCCGATGAACCTGCGACGGCTGATGCAGCCGAAAGCGGAAAACCGTTAATGGCAATTAACCCGGTGGCTGATGTGCAGCCTGTGACCCCGGCTTTGCCTGCATTGGCGCGACCCGGAACCCGCTCTCATAGCGGGGTAAAAAAACCTCGCCACAAGACACCTGCAGTGACAAAAGCACAATGGACAAAACGCCCGGCAGCGCGAACCAGCGAGCGCATTGGCGCAGCACCCGGCTCTGCCAGTGACGGGCAACAGCAACTGAACAGCGTGGCCAGGTACCGCAGGGTCCGGACAGCTCTGGAAAAAGCGCTGTTACCGCGTTTCGACTATCCTTCCGTGGCGCGCCGGCGCGGCTGGCAGGGGCGTGTCAGAATAGGACTGCACGTCGAAGCCGACGGCGATCTGACCCGTATTCATCTGCTGGAGTCTTCGGGGCATGCGCTGCTGGACCGGGCTGCGGTAAAGAATGTCACCGAGTTGCGTAATGTCCCGGCTGTGACACAGTGGCTGGATGGTCTCGATATGGATGTGATATTGCCTGTTAGCTATCGGCTTCATGACCGATAGCGGGCAGTGTCTGGGGCATGATCGGGTCATTGGAGTCAACATGCTATAGTTCGCTTGTTAATGGGTACGGGAGTCAACTGGCATCGGCTTTCGGGACGCGCTGTGAACACGTCCCTGTGCGCTCGACGGTCCCGAAAATCGATGTCAGCTGACTCCCGTACGCTTGGTAAAGAAAAAATGTTGGCAAGGTGGGAGGCGCAGCAGTGAGGGTATTGGCAGGGGACATCGGCGGCACCAAGACGCGTCTGGCTGTCTTTGATGTGGAGAGTGGTCGGCTGGATACCCTGTGCGAGGAGAGCTATCGCAGTGACGGGTATGCTTCGCTCGACGCTATTGTCCGGGACTTCCTGGACCGTTCAGGCAGCACTTGCCGGCAGGCCTGTTTCGGCATCGCCGGGCCCGTACAGCACGGACGCGTGGAGACCACCAATCTGCCCTGGGTCATCGAGTCGCAGGCCATGGTGGCGCGTTTTGGCTTCGACACTGTCTCGCTGATGAACGATCTGCAGGCCAATGCCTGGGGGATCAGCGCACTGGATGAGCAGGACTTCTGCGTGCTGAACGCGGGTCACGCCGATGTCGCTGGCAATGCGTCCATCATTGCCGCGGGTACGGGACTCGGCGAAGCCGGTTTGTACTGGGACGGGCAGCGCCACTGGCCTTTTGCCTCTGAAGGCGGTCATGCGGATTTCAGTCCGCACAGTGATGTCGAGATTGCCTTGCTCCAGTACTTGCGCGAGCGCTTCGGTAACGCCAGCTGGGAGCGGGTGGTGTCGGGTCCGGGCCTCGTCAATCTGTATGAGTTTCTGTGTGCCCACCAGGGTGTTGACGTTCCCTCCTGGCTCGAAGAAGAGATGGTGGCGGGTGATGCCGCGGCGGCCATTTCAAGGGCTGCGCTCGAAGAGAGGGATGGGATTTGTGTTGAAGCACTGGACCTCTTTGTTCAACTCTACGGCGCGGAAGCGGGGAATCATGCGCTGAAGATCATGGCTACCGGCGGAATCTACATCGGCGGAGGTATCGCGCCGAAGATCCTCGACAAGCTGAAAGGCCCCGAGTTTATGGAAGGCCTGTTGTCAAAAGGTCGCATGCGGCCTCTGCTGGAGGGCATGCCGGTGCGCGTCATTCTCAACGATCGCACCGCACTTTACGGGCCAGCGTTGTACCTGGCGGCAATGACTCCAATTTAGTTATTGCCCCCAGCTTGCCAGAGTGCGCTGGTACATCTCTCGATCCGTGCTGGTGGCGCCGCGCTGCTCACACACTGCCGAGGCGAAGGCCAATGCACGCCCGATGGTCTCGGACGCTGACCAGCCTTGGTGCAAACCATACAAGGTAACGGCGCAGAAAGCGTCGCCAGCGCCGACGGTATCCACGAGGTTTTCTACGGCTGGCGGCTTGCCACTCACCGTTTCCTCGGCGCTGGTGATGAAGGCGCCCTCGGCGCCGCGAGTCACTACCATGGCATCGAGTTCGAATCGCGCCAGCGCCTCGCTGGCGGCACGCTTGAGACCGTCGTCGGTTTGTGCCGTGCCCGCTATTACGGTGGCTAACTCCCCGTCGTTGAGTTTTGCCCATCGGGCAGCCTTCAGCATATCTGCTACCGAGGTGGCATCCCACCAGGGATCGCGCAGATTGACGTCGATGAAGACAGGGCACTGCGTTTCCACGATCAGGCGTTGCAGGGTGTCACGGCTGGCCGGCTTGCGGGTGATCAGCGATCCCTGGTAAATCAACGACAGCTTGTGGTCGTCAACAGCGTCATGCAGGGGCTGGAAATCAATATAGTCATAGGCCTGCTCCGCCCGTATGTCAAAACGGTGATCGGTGCCCTGCATGCTGATCTCGACCCCGCCTGTCGGGTACTGCGCATGGCGCTGGATGCCGCTGCTGTCCATGCCCCAGTTGTGCATGGCATCCAGAACATGCTGCCCTTCGGCATCACGGCCGACGCAGCTGATTAAAAGCGGTGACAGACCGAAACCCTGCAGATGCCAGGCGACGTTGAAGGGCGCGCCACCCAGCACTTTTTTCTCGCCGGGGAAAATGTCGAACAGGACTTCACCGTAAATGAGCGGTTTGCCCTGTAGCGGGGTTGTGATTGTCGAACTCATAATGTCGCTACCATCGTGTCTGTTCCGTCGTTAATATGTAGTCCAATCAGCTTTCTGGAACTCGGCCAGAGTGCGGTCCTGCGGCGCGAATCGTGGACAGGAGGCCGCTGCTGCAGGAAGATTCATGCAATGACGGGCGTTAACCTGCATAGTGATTGATTATACCGATATGCTCCAGCCTGATTCCAAATAGTGATCGGTTGACTCCCTTTCGTGCGGCCATTTATGCTTTCCCGCTATCAATCAGGGCGTACATCACATGGTTTTTCTTGAAATGCCTCAGTTTGAATCCCTATGCGGTTGTGCTGAAACGCCTGTTCTAATCGTGTGCCCATGATAGCCGATTCCTACAAGTGGTTCGTTCTCGCCGGTTTTCTCGTCAGTGGCTGGCTGATTTATTTGTTGTCTCCGATCCTGACACCCTTCCTGTTTTCCGCACTCCTGGCCTATCTGGGGGATCCGCTGGTCGACAGGCTGGAGGCGCGACGGCTGTCGCGCACGCTGTCGGTTGTTGTGGTATTCGTGATGATTTTCAGCATCGTCCTGCTTGTCCCCCTGCTTCTGCTGCCGGTTATCGAAACCCAACTCGCTGTTCTGATTAAAGCCGTGCCGGCTTACATCGACTGGATCACGGAGAAGCTGCTGCCGGGTATGCAATCCCGTCTCGGCGTGGACCCGTCGAGCTTCGACGTTGAAAAAGCGAAAGCGACGCTGATGGCCAACTGGCAGGAGGCGGGTGGACTTGCCGCCAATGTCATGGGCTACGTGAGTCGTTCCGGGCTGGCGATGCTCGCCTGGCTGGCTAATATCGTGCTGGTGCCGGTAATCACGTTTTACCTGCTGCGTGACTGGAATCATTTCATGGCGGCGATCCACGATTTGTTGCCACGCGCTGTTGAATCCACTGTCGTTGATCTGGCGCGGGAATCCGATGCACATCTGGCGGCTTTTTTGCGTGGTCAGTTCATGGTCATGATCAGTCTCGGTGTGATTTATTCCATTGGACTTGGCATGGCCGGGCTGAAAACAGCCCTGTTGATCGGTTTGCTCGCCGGGCTGGTCAGCTTTGTTCCTTACCTTGGCGTGATTGTCGGTATTGTCACAGCCAGCGTCGCCATGCTGTTCCAGACACAGGACCTTATGCAACTCATTCCCATTGCCATCGTGTTCGGCATCGGCCAGATGCTGGAGGGCATGGTACTCACGCCGCTGCTGGTCGGTGACCGGATTGGCCTGCACCCGGTGACAGTCATGTTTGCCGTGCTGGCCGGCGGCCAGCTGTTCGGTTTTATGGGCGTGCTGCTGGCGTTACCGGTGGCGTCGGTGCTGGTGGTGCTGGTCAGGCACGCCCGTGAACGCTACAAGAAAAGCGGCTGGTACGGTAAGGGGGTAGAGGCAGGTGATGACGCGGGCTGATGAAAATACTTTTTTACAACTGGGTGCAATTCGACGATCCTGAGAAGCGCGGCGGCGGTGTTTCTATCTACCAGAAACATGTTGTTGAAAAGTTGTCAGAAGGCGGAGAAAATGATATTTATTTCCTGTCTTCAGGTATCGCATACAATTTCTTCAGACGAAAAACCTATTACCGGCGCACGATAAACATATTCGCTGACAGGTGCCGTTCCTTTGAGATTGTAAATTCTTCGGTGTTGTCCCCGGGGCACTTTTGTTACGACTCGGAATCGGTATTGAAGGATGCTCAAACGACCAAAGTGTTTGTGGACTTCATTAACAGGCATGGACCGTTTGATGTTATCCATTTAAACAACCTGGAGGGCCTGCCAGCAGAGGTCCTGGTAATTAAGCAGTACTGTCCAGACACAAGAGTGTGCTTGATGCTGCATAATTACTATCCTTTTTGTCCACAGGTCAATTTCTGGAAAAGGGAAGCGCAACGCTGCCATGATTACCGCAACGGGTTCGACTGTATCAATTGCCTGCCGCATAGAATCAGCAGCGAAATCGTTCTGGCAGCTCATTGCCTGGCGTTTCACCTGAAGTATCTGGGGGTGAAACCGCATTCCTGGCTGTTTAAGCGGGCGTTCGCGATGGCTAGGCCGTTTTATACAGCATACCGATTCATTGGCAGAATGCAGGAAAACCGCGACGCGGAGACTGTGCATGACAGGGATGTCGAGGTGTTTACGGACTTGACGCAGAAGGCAGAATATTTTTCTGACAGGAGAACAACCTTTGTATCCCTGATTAACGACAATGTCGATAAAGTGTTGGCAGTTTCCCGGCGTGTTTCTGAAATTGCTGCAGCTTACGGGATCGAGAAGAGCAAGATTGAGATTACTTACATCGGCACGAAGCACGCTGACGACGCCTGGAAATATGCAAAAAGGCAGGATTTCAGCAATAGCCTGACGCTGTGTTACATGGGTTATATGAGAAGGGATAAAGGCTTTTATTTTTTACTGGATACCCTGGAACAGATGCCGCTTGAAATGGCAGGGCAGATCAATGTTATCTTTGCCGCAAAAAATACGGATAGCGCGGCGTGTGGACGAATCAAGCGTCTCGGTAAAAGACTTGGCAGGGTGACCTATGTCGATGGCTACACCCATGAACAACTGGATGAGATTCTGTGCAACGCGGATCTGGGTGTTATTCCGGTGCTGTGGGAGGATAACCTGCCCCAGGTAGCCATTGAAATGGTGAGTCGCGGTATACCGATCCTGACCAGCGATTTGGGAGGGGCCTCGGAAATCGGTAACAACGTCGGATTCGTGTTTAAAAATGGTGATCTCCAGGATTTCCTGGTGAAACTGGACAGGCTGCTCAACAGGGAAACACCGCTTTCAGCGTTCTGGGATAGTGCCATGAAACTGGTTACCTTTGACGAGCACGCAAAACAACTGCAAGCGGTTTATACTGGTTAAAGGGGGCTGACGGACATTGCGGCTGTTCCGGGTCTGTTGCCTAAGGCGGGAAGAAAGCATCGAAATCCTTATAGCTACCCCCGTTCAAATACTCCAGCAGACGCATTTTCAGCACGTTGACCGGTGGTTTCAGCAGCAGGAAGTTTGCCAGTTCATCAATCCCCTCTGCAGTATTTAAAAGCCATTTTTCATAACTTATCAGAAGTGCGGGTGTTCCCGAGGTTAGCGCATGGTTCAGGTTCAGTGAATTGAAGGCCTGCGCTTCACCCAGTTGAAAGTGTGTCGGCTTCACCATGCCAACCCCGCTCCATTTGTGGTGACCCATTGCCGCTGAAACGGGGTCCCTGAATACCACGATGAGATGCGGATTGCGCAAACGCTCCCAGTATAAAGGCAGGCTGAGGAATGCCTTTGGGAATTTCCAGCCCCACACGGAGTGGGTTGAGTTGCGCAGTTCAATGGCTTTGATCGTTTCCTGGTAGCCACGGTGCACGAAAAGAGGGTCTTCATTATTTCGATGTAAACCTTCCCCCAGATAGAGTCCAAGAGCACGTGCAGCGCCTGCTACCGGAGATGTTCCACCTCTTTCGATACCCGCGATGATGTAGGTTCTGTGTCTTCCGCCAGGCGCTCCGAAGGAGAAGCCTACCTTGTGTACATTGTATGAGAGTTCACTATGCATAATGATTTCCCGGCGATGAACAGAAAAAATAATTGATCAGAAATGCCTCTGTGCGTACGCTTCCTTCCTGGGTATCATAAACTTCTTTATCCCTTAATTCACCGGAGGTTGCAGTATGATCGCGGATGCGGCTTATTAAGGTGATAGTACTCCATGTGCCGATGCTCATGTCCAGTCGTGTTCTGAGGTGTTGTTTTGATAAAGGTTGACTGCCTGGTTATCGGTGCCGGGTTCAGTGGTGCTACTATCGCTGAACGATGCGCCGGTGCCCTGGGCAGGAAGGTCCTGGTGCTCGAACAGCGTGATCACATCGGTGGTAACGCCTACGATTGTCGGGACAACGATGGCGTCCACGTTCACCCATACGGGCCACACATCTTTCATACCAATGCCACCAGGATATGGGAGTATCTGTCGCGCTTTACTCAATGGCGGTCTTATGAGCACAAGGTGATGGCGCAGGTCGCCGGCAGGCTGGTACCGGTGCCGTTTAACCTGAACTCGCTGCACGCGCTGTTTCCACCGAATGAAGCGGATTGCATGGAACGCCTGTTGCTTCAGCAATACGGTGAAGGCGCCAGAGTTCCCATTCTGAAATTGAGAGCCAGTGCCCACGGCGAACTGCAGGAACTGGCAGATTATGTCTATCGCAATATTTTTCTGGGCTATTCGATAAAGCAGTGGAACCTGAGGCCGGAGCAGCTTTCCCCCTCGGTAACCGCGCGTGTGCCCGTTGTCGTCAGCCGGGATGACCGGTATTTTCAGGATACCTACCAGGCCATGCCACTGGATGGGTATACCGCACTTTTCCAGCGTATGCTGGATCATTCAGGTATTGAAATCCAGACGGGTGTGGATTTCTTCGAAGCAAGAAAAGGGATACAGGCGAAACATGTTTTTTACACCGGTCCCATTGATGCGTATTTCGACTTCCGTTGCGGAAAACTACCGTACCGCAGCCTGAAGTTTATGCATAGCAATTTACCACAGGAGCGTTACCAGTCGGTCGGTACGGTCAACTTTCCCAACGACCATGACTACACCCGTATCACCGAGTTCAAACACATCAGCGGACAGCGGCATCCTCGCACCTCTATCGTGCACGAGTATCCCTGCGCCGAGGGTGACCCTTATTACCCCATTCCGTGCAGCGAAAACGAGCAACTGTACCGGTGTTATAGGGAACTCGCCCAACGGGAACACGGAACTACTTTTGTCGGTCGTCTGGCCAACTATCGTTACTACAATATGGATCAGGTTGTCGCGGCCGCACTTTCGGGCATTGGAGCACTAAGCTGATGGCCGGTTCGCGGATCAGGATCAGCATAGTCATCCTGAATTACAACCGTCTAGAGGAAACACGCCATACCGTGACATATCTGCGGGAACTGATAGCGGGGCGCACTGATACCGAGGTGATTGCAGTCGACAACGGTTCTTCCGACGGTACCGGTTCCTACCTGAATTCGCAGTCGGATTTTCTGACGCCTGTCATGCTTGCGGAGAATCGTGGTGTCGGTGCTTACGCTGCCGGTTTCGAGCGCGGAAAGGGAGATTACCTGCTGGTGCTGGATGATGATTCTCATCCCCGCGACGGCGTTACGCTGGACAGACTGATCGAACAGTTGGATAGTGTGCCGAAAACCGGCGTCGTCGCCTGCCGGATCGAGGACGGCAACGGAAAACGGATATCCACCTGGCATCTCCCCAGGCAAGACCGGAAGGGGTCTTCAATGGCCTTCGTCGGTTGCGGATTCGCCATTCGCAGGCGTCTGTTCGAAGAAATCGGCTGGTATGCGGAACATTTCTTTCTTTACCAGAATGATGTTGATGTGGCGTTCCAGGTCTATCTCAGAGGTTTTTCTATTGTTTACGATCCAGGCTGCAGGGTTGTACACCGGCTTGCGTCTGCTAACCGGAGCAGAAAACGGCAGGTGTTTTATGCGACCCGCAACTCCTTGTGGCTGATTCGTATGTATTACGCCTGGCCGGGCAAGGCCTATCTTCTTGCTTCCCGGGCGCTAATCGGGCTGGTGCGCGGGTTGCAGTTTGTTGAGCCTGGTGCTTATCTTCGTGGTCTCCGCGAGGGCCTCAGCGCACCGGTGGACCGGCGTCCGCTGCCAGCCCGGTTACGTACGAAGTTTGTCCCGTTCTGGCGCCAGAACAGTATCCTGCACCAAGTCCTGCGTCGGCAATGAACATACCATGCCGGCGGCGCTGCCATCTACTGGCAGCGTGTTCAATTTATGTTGCCGGTAGCAACAAATTGATGCTGGTATGGTATGTTTTGCTGCCGTTCGTTACGACGTAGAGGAGAATTGATATGAGTAAATTGCGTTACTGGCCGTTGGCCACTACAGGGCTGCTGTTGCTGGGTTTGACCGGCGGCGCGCTGGCGGAAAAATCGCTGAAGGCCATTATGCCCTTCGAGGGTGAGGGCACGGTGTACCAGATTGCGCCAGAGACCATGCTCTTCCTGGGAGCTTTTGAAGGCATTATCTATGCAGAAACCGCGGAAGGAAAATTGGATGAAGGTTTTATACGCTGTCCGGGCAGCCAGACCATCGACATGAAAACGGGTAAAACCTCCGGCGAGGGCTATTGCATGATTACGCCGTCGGCCGGTGACGTGGTCTATGCAACCTGGTCATGTCGTGGTGAAGTGGGTGGTTGCAAGGGTGACTTCAAGCTGACTAGTGGAACCGGGCAGTATGAAGGTATCAGCGGTTCCAGCAAGCTGGTAGTGCGTTCGGCGCTCAACACGCTGGTCGTTGGCATGTCAAGCGGCAGCGCCATACGCGAGGCAACCGGCATCGCCATACTGCCGGAGTTGAGCTATACCATACCGGAAAAGAAGTAAGCCGGATCGGAACAAGAACAGAGCCTGGAGAAATACATGATGAACAAGGTAACGACTTTTTTCAGTACTGCGGTTTTCGGATTTCTGTTTCTGGCGGGTCCGGTCGTGGCGGGGTACATGAGTTGCGGTACCCATATCATCCAGGACGGTCAGCGCAAAGGACCGGGTAAATACGAGATTTCCAAAAAGTGCGGCAGACCGACGGAACAATTCGGCAACACCTGGGTTTACGACTTCCCCGGGCAGACCAAGAAGATACTACGCTTCAACGATTCCGGTCAGCTGATGACCATTGACGGTTAATATTAAAGGGGTCGGTGACAAATGAGAATGATTGCGATTTGTCACCGACCCCTTTTCTCCTGATCTTTATAATCAGTACTGAGTTACTGCACTTCGTTTATCACCACGGGTTCAGGCTGCGGATTCCGGCGTTAAGGATGGTGTGGGATAAACAGCCACTGGCCGAGACACTCAGGCGCCTGGATGTCATGGGTATCGGAACGCTGGTGTTCGATCCCTGCGCCAACCGGACCCGGCAGGGTGATTTCCTCGACGTGATGCAGCATAATGTGGAAAATCTGAGCACGGCTTACCCCTTGCCAAAACAGGGGGCTTGCCGGCGCTGAAGTTGGCGGGCATAAGCTTTCGCCATACGCTGTGCCCCGGTGCATCACCTCACAACCGGGGACGATTCACCCTGTGAAAACATGTCTGTACACTCGCGCTAACTTCAGCCGGTCTCTGTAACAGCGCAGGACTTCCCATGCAAGCAGATATCGTAGCTATCGCGATCGCCTTTATCCTGGGTTTCGGGGCGCGTTTTGTCGCGCTGCCGCCGCTGGTGGGTTATCTGGTCGCCGGCTTCGCCCTGTATGCGGCGGGTATGCGGCCCAGTGACACACTGTTGGAATTTTCTGAAATGGGGGTCACGCTGTTGCTGTTCTCCATTGGACTGAAACTGCGGCTCGGCAGCCTGCTGATGCCGCAGATCTGGGGGGTAGCCTCTCTGCATATGGCCATTACAGTCGCTCTGGCTGCGCTGTTTCTCCATGGATTGGGCGTCGCCGGGGTTGCCCTGTTTGCCGGCCTCGATTTGCAGCTGCTTATCCTGATCGCCTTTGCATTGAGCTTTTCCAGTACCGTGTTTGCCGTCAAGGTGCTGGAAGGGAAGGGTGAAATGGGCTCGTTTTATGGCCGCATTGCCATCGGTGTTCTGATTATGCAGGATATCGCGGCAGTCATTTTTCTGGCTGTGTCTACCGGCAAAATACCCTCCCTCTGGGCGTTGTTGCTGTTCGCACTGATACCGCTCAAGCCTGTGCTGCACAGAATGCTGGAAAAGTCCGGGCACGGAGAGCTGCAGGTTCTGTTCGGCCTGACACTGGCATTGGGGGGTGCCCAGGTGTTCGAACTGGCGGGGGTCAAGGGCGATCTGGGTGCCCTGATACTCGGTGTGCTGCTGGCCAGCCATGTGCGCGCGTCAGAGCTTGCGCGCCAGTTACTGGGGTTCAAGGACCTGTTCCTGGTAGGGTTTTTCCTCAACATCGGGTTGTCAGGCCCATTAAAGCTGGATGCCATCTGGGTCGCGCTGTTACTGCTGTTGCTGGTGCCACTCAAGACGGGTCTGTTTTTCGTCTTGTTAAGCGCTTTCCGTTTACGCGCGCGCACCTCGCTGTTGACTTCTCTTGCTCTGGCCAACTACAGCGAATTCGGGTTGATTGTGGCTGCGATCGCCGTGTCCAGCGGCTGGCTGGCCCCTGAGTGGCTGATCATTATCGCCATTGGACTGTCGCTTTCGTTTATCATCGCGGCGCCGCTGAACAGTGCGGCTTATGCGCTATATGCCCGATTCGGTTCAGGGCTTGCTGGTTTCGAATCCCCCCGGCGTATCGCTGAAGAGGCTGTCATCGACCCTGGGGATGCCGATGTCATTGTGATTGGCATGGGGCGTGTCGGCAGCGTTGCCTACGACCACATTCACCGACAGCTCGGTGATGTCGTGCTGGGTGTCGATATGGACGATAAGAGGGTGGAAACTCTGCAGGCCGGCGGGCGCCGGGTTATGTGCGGTAGCGCCACGGACCCGGATCACTGGGCGCGGGTCAGACTGGATGCAAACAGGGTGAAACTGATTCTTCTGTCTATGCCAAAATTTGAGGAAAACCTGTTTGCCGTACAGCAACTCAAGGCTCTGGGTTATTCCGGCAAGATCGCCGCTATCGCCAAGTACCCGGATGAAATTGCCGCTTTGCAGGAGGCTGGTGTTGACAGGGCGTATAATCTCTATGCCGAGGCCGGCGCGGGTTTTGCCGAGGATGTCTGTGGTGAACTGTTACCCCGGAGTGTGAGTTAAATTTCATGTCTGAGCTTGTCGAACGCGCCAGCGATTACGCCACCAGAGCACATCAGCGTATCGATCAGCGCCGTAAATACAGTAAACAACCCTACCACGTGCATCTGCAAGCGGTCGCCAGGCTGGTCGCCAGCGTCAGCGACGATGAAGAAGCCATTGCGGCGGCCTGGCTGCACGATACCGTGGAAGACACCCCCGCGACACTGGAGGATATCGAAGAAAACTTCGGCCAGTCGGTTGCTGAACTGGTTGAAGAACTGACCGACGTCAGCAAGCCCAGTGATGGCAATCGCGCCAAGCGTAAGGCTATAGACCGAAGCTACATCGCGCAGGCATCGCCACGCGCCAAGACCGTCAAGCTCGCTGACCTCATTGATAATTGCCGGGATATCACCAGACACGACAAACGCTTTGCCAGAGTCTATCTGGTGGAAATGGGCGCCTTGCTGGACGTGCTCGGCGATGGCGATGAAATACTTTACCAACAAGCGAGCGGGCTTTACGCCAGGCATATGCAAAGGCTGGGACTGTCCCTGGACAGTCGGTTTGAATGGGAATCGGGGGAGGCGGAAACCATCGGACTGAGCGGTTTCGGCGACCAGCATTTCAAGCGTATGTTCATGGAGCTTTTTACGGCAAGGGATATCGCCGAAGGTTTGTTGTCCTTTGATGCCGACAGTGACTGTGCCGATGTGAAAGCGGTACTTGAACGCCGCCAGCGAACGGTGGCCAGTGTCAGGATCAATGGTGCAGTGCAGGGTTACCTGCGTCGCTCAGACCTCGAAGCGAATCAATGTGCGGACTGCTTCCGGCATTTCACCATCGACCAGGTGTTGTCAGGCAGTGCCGCGTTCTCCGACGTTATCCATGTGCTCACCCGCCATGACTATTGTTTTATCACCCTGCTGGGTAATGTATCGGGCGTTATCAGCCGCGACGATATCAACAAGCCGATGGTGCGTATGTGGCTGTTCGGTATCGTGACCATGATAGAGATGGGGCTTGTGCAGATGATACGTGACCAGTACCCGGATCACAGCTGGCAGTCAGTTGTATCTGAAGGCCGCCTGGAAAAGGCCAGGCAGATTCAGGCCGAACGGCAGCGGCGCAATCAGTATTGTGAGCTGATTGACTGCCTGCAGCTCTCGGACAAGGGCCAGATTCTGATGGAAAGCGAGAGCACCATGAAACGCCTTGGCTTTGATACCAGGGGTGCCGCGAAACGCGCGGTCAAGGAACTCGAATCGTTGCGGAACCATCTGGCTCACGCGCAGGATATCGTCAGCCACGACTGGGCGCAGATCGCCAGGCTGTCACAGCGCATGGAGGCGGCGACCCGGGCTTAAAGTAGACTGCCCAGTTGTTGCCCCATTTTCAGCGCCTGCCCGGCCTGCAGCCCTTCCTGCCAGCGTATACTGTCCTTGCCGAACAGCAGAATAACGGTTGAGCCCATATTGAAGCGGCCCATTTCGGCGCCGCGCTCGAGTTTAATCGCAGCCTGTTGATAGTCTTCCACTTCAATGCCGGGGCGAGGGGGCGGTGTTTCCAGCCCCGACCAGACTGTTTCGATAGCCGCGACATTAATCGCCCCGACCAGCACCATGGCCATCGTACCGGCTTCGGTATCGAAAATGGATGCCAGGCGTTCGTTGCGCGCGAACAGGCGCGGAACGGTCCGCGTGGTATGCGGGGCGACGCTGAACAGGCGTCCAGGGATATAGACAGTTTCGCGCAGTTTTCCGCTTAATGGCATGTGTACCCGGTGATAGTCCCTGGGTGACAGGTAGACGGTCACAAAACTGCCATCTCTGAACACGTCAGACCGTTGATGGTCGCCGCCCAGCAGGTCCGACACACTGAACGTATGTCCCTTGGCCTGCAGGATGGCATCCTGGTCAATGCGGCCGATCTGGCTAATATGGCCGTCTGCGGGGCTGATAACGGTGTTTCCGTCGCCCTCGATCGGCCGTGCGCCGTCTCGCAAGGGGCGCGTAAAGAATGCATTGAAGTCTCTGTAGTCTTCCGGTCGCTGGTGCAGCGCTTCGCTCCAGTCGACCTGGTAATGCTGCGCGAACCAGCGGATGAACGCGTTCTTGAACCAGGTCGTCTGTATGCGTGTGAGTTGGTAGGTCAGCCTGGAAATAGCGTGCTGCGGAAGCGGATAGAGCGGCCAGGATTTCAGCTGGTCCGGCCACGTTGCACCTTGTTGTCGCCGGGCGGTGCTCAAGGCTTTTTTCTGACGTCTGCCTGTACCCGGATGGTATCGCCATTGGATAATGTCAGGATAAAGTCGACACGATCGCCCTCCACCAGTCGTTTCTGGGGGGCTGGCATCATCAGGTGAAAACTGCCGGGTTTGAGTTCGACAACCCCCTTTGCCGGGACAACAATGTCATCCTGATGGATCATGCGGGCAACACCATCGATGACCTCTGTTTTGTGCAGCATGACATGGCCGAATGCCGGGCTGTCTACTCGCGTCAGGACCACATCGCTGGATCCGGTATTGTTCAGCGTCATGTAGGCGGCCATCATGTGCGCGTTGGGGGGTGCTTCGCGTACCCGGGCATTCTCGACCTGGAGTGCGGCGTCCGCTGTGGCGGCCAGACTCCATGCGTAGAGGATCAATGCGAGAAAGGTTCGTTTCATTGTATTGCCTCGTAGTAGGCTTTGATGGCGAGGAAATCACTGGCGATTAAATCAGCATCATGCGGAATACCAAATACGGCGCGCAAAGCGGCGTCCGGATCCAGCAGGATTATCGCGGCACTGTGATCGACCAGATAGTTGTCTGCAGCGCTGTCCTCGGCTTTGCCATACAGGATGCCGAGCTGACGGGAGAGCTTGAGGGTGTTGTGCGTGTCACCTCTGGCGCCGATAAAGTCGGGGTGAAAATAAGGCACGAACTGTGACAGCAGCGCCGTCGAGTCGCGTTCGGGGTCGACGCTGACAAAGACCACCTGAGGTAGCCTGTCGAGCCCGTCCTGTTGCTCCAGCTTGCGCTGCACCTGTGCCAGGATGCTCATCGAGGTCGGGCAGACGTCCGGGCAATGGGTGTAGCCAAAGAAGGCGAAGGTCCAGTTATCCTTGAGATTTTCCAGGGTGAACGGTTGTCCATGGTGATCTGTGAGCTGGAACTCGGTAACTGGTTTGGCAGACGGCAACAGGGTGCCCAGGCGGAGTTGCGGCGGTTCGGGTCTGCTGCAGGCGGCAAGCAGCACAACGGCCAGTAACATCGGTATAATCCACCAGAGTGATGACGGGCCAAGGTGTCGTTTTGATTTTTTCATAGGCGGCTATTATCCCATTGAAGCCGCCATTGGGGTAGGGATGTTTTTTGAATGATGAGTCACCCGGAACTGAAAACCATCCGTGATCTGTTGCGCTGGGGGGCCAGCAGCTTCAACCAGGCGGGCCTGACCTTCGGACATGGCACCGACAACGTTTTCGACGAGGCCCTGGTGCTGGTCAGCCATGCCCTGCATTTGCCACTTCAGTTTCCCGAACATTACCTGGGGGCGCACGTCACCGCGGAAGAACGCGATGCCGCGCTGGCCCTGATTCAGCAGCGTATCGAGACGCGCAAGCCTTCGGCTTATCTGACACATGAGGCATGGTTCGCCGGCTTGCCGTTTTATGTCGATGAGCGTGTGCTGGTACCGCGTTCACCGCTGGCCGAGCGGATCGAACGCGGCTTCGAGCCCTGGCTGCAGTCAGATGCCATTGAACGGGTGCTTGACCTGTGCAGCGGCAGTGGCTGTATTGCCATTGCCTGCGCCGCCCACTTCGAGAATGCTCACGTGGATGCCGTTGATATTTCCGACGATGCCCTGGCGATTGCGCGTCGCAATGTTGAACGCCATGACTTGCAGGACTGGGTGCAGGTGATCAAATCGGATCTGTTTTCCGCCGTTGAAATGCAGCGTTATCAGCTTATTATCACTAATCCGCCCTATGTGTCGGCCGAGGAAATGCAGCAGTTGCCGGACGAATACCGCCATGAGCCGGAAATCGGCCTGGCGGCCGGCAGCGAAGGTCTGGATATTGTGATTCGCATCCTCGCGCAGGCCGGCAGCCACCTGGAAGAGGATGGTATCCTGGTGGTCGAGGTGGGGAACAGCCGGGAACTGTTGAGCGAGTGTTTCCCTGAGGTGCCTTTTCTGTGGCTGGAGTTTGAGCGCGGCGGGCATGGCGTGTTTCTGCTGGATGCGCAGCAGGTACAGCAGTATCAACCGCTGTTTGCAGCGGCCTTGAGTCAGTTATAGTGTCCTCAGTGGATAAACCGGAGGTAAGCCATGCTGGGCAGGCCCAAAACACCTGAAGAATATGTGGATTTGGTGGATCAGGCGCTTTTCGAAATTGAGGACCTGCGCCTGTCGGCGGAGTACGACATGGATTCCATGGGCAGCGCCACCGAGTTCCTCGAGCAGCTGGAACGCGAAGTCGGCAAGCTGCGTGAATCCATGGCCGATGGCAGCTATCAGTTTGGTAAGGAAAACCTGCCCTATGTCAGGGTAGTAGAGCAGCAGGATGAGCGTATTCTTCCCTTTAAAATGTTACTCTTGAAAATCAATGAAACCCACATCAAGGGTCTGGATGTCTAGGAGCCTGTCGGACTCAGGCGTTCGTAGCGAGGCGAGTGGGAGAGTGAGAGCAAATCGTTCCGATTTTGAGGCGCATAGTGGGGCCTACGCAACGAGAAATCGGGATGATTTGGGCCCCTGGTATGGCCAGTGAACAGGTTGAGCGGGTGCTTGATCCATATCAACGCACTCAGCACTGATAGAAGCTACATTTATTTCATAGGCTGCGGAGGTATATACGTTGAAAACGGTCGAATTTGATGCCGAGCTCATCCGCCGCTATGCCGGTAGTGGGCCGAGGTATACCTCGTACCCGACGGCGATGGAGTTTTCGTCGTCGGTTGGCGAGCAGGATTACATTGACTGGGTGCATGAAAGCAATATCAGCCGGCGCCCGCTGTCGCTATATGTGCATGTCCCGTTCTGTGCGCATGTGTGTTTTTACTGTGCCTGTAACAAGGTGGTTACCGCGGATCGCAGCAAGGCCGTGCCCTACCTGGAAAACCTGTATGCGGAGATTCGCCTGCAGGCTTCGCTGGTCGATCCGGATCGGCGGGTGGACCAGTTGCACTGGGGGGGTGGCACGCCCACCTTTCTCAGTGAAGAGCAGATGTGTGATCTGATGCGGGTGCTGGGTGAGAATTTTTACCTGCACGAAGACGACAGCGGTGAATATTCCATTGAAATCGATCCCCGCGAGCTGCGAGAGGATACCCTGCCGGTACTGCGAGAAATCGGTTTCAACCGGGTAAGCCTGGGTGTGCAGGACTTCAATCCTGACGTCCAACAGGCTGTTCACAGGGTGCAATCGGCACAACAGACCCTGGACGCCATGCGTCAGGCCCGGGAACTGGGATTCCGTTCCATCAATATTGATCTGATGTACGGATTGCCGCTGCAGACAGTGCAGAGCTTTTCGGACACTCTGGACGGGGTTATCGAGGTACGCCCGGATCGTTTATCGGTTTTTAACTACGCGCATTTGCCGGAACGTTTCAAACCGCAACGCCGTATCAACGCCGTTGATCTGCCCAGTGCCGATGAAAAACTCAATATCCTGTCTTTGACGATCGACAAACTTACCGCTGCCGGTTACCAGTACATCGGTATGGATCATTTCGCGCTGGCCGATGATGAATTATCCTCAGCACAGCGTAATGGTACCCTGCATCGGAATTTTCAGGGTTACTCCACCCATTCGGATTCGGATCTGGTGGGTATGGGTGTCAGCGCTATCAGTGCCATGCCCGGAGGCTTCAGCCAGAACCATGTCAAGCTCGAAGACTACTACCGTGATCTGGAGATTCCCCGCCTGCCGGTCGCTCGCGGTGTCGCATTGAATGAAGACGATCATCTGCGTGGCGAGGTCATCCAGCAGCTGATCTGTAATAATACCCTGGAGACCGGACGTATCGAAAGCGAGTTCGGTATTGATTTCGACAGCTATTTCGCCGCTGAACTGAAACAGTTAAAACTGATGGAGCAGGACGGTCTGCTCGAGGTTGGTGACCATCGTCTCGACGTCACCGCCAGGGGCCGTTTATTGATACGCAATGTATGCAAGGTGTTCGATCATTACCGCGTCGAGCAGGAAGAGAAGTTTTCCAAGATGATTTAATCCGGAGTTTCTGCAGAGTCTTAACCACAAAGGTCTCGGAGGAACAAACGCTCAATTGATCGTTGCGAAAACTTCGTTCCGTCCGTTGAGACCTCGGTAGTTAAGGTCCGGGCCAGCATCAGTCCTTATGACGGTAAATCAGTCCGGGTTCAACCAGTACTTCATTTTCACTGAGACGGTCCAGAGGGAATCCGTCGTCTTCGTAACGGGCGATGCGGTCGAATATATAGGGTTCATCCTGGACTTCAATGGATTCAAAGATCGGCTTACCCAGGTAGTTGCCGATAGCGTGACAACGATGGCTCACGTTTTGCCCCCCTTTGCGTTGGCATCAATTATTTGAAGTTGAATGGCACTAAGTTAAGCCTATTTAACCCATTG
>Ga0316201_10000448_pt1 | contig 23202 bp, 20 predicted proteins | sample CS6wburrow_MG_FD_204516 | JGI IMG/M metagenome (GOLD analysis project Ga0316201, IMG submission 204516) | Coastal sediment microbial communities from Delaware Bay, Delaware, United States - CS-6 worm burrow | ecosystem: Environmental > Aquatic > Marine > Coastal > Sediment | place: USA... | reverse complement strand
TCCGTTAAGGCCCTCCGGGTCGGTGATGGCGCCACCGCGAACCACGGCCTCCAGACCGATAAGCGGCACATCGTGCTTCTCGCTGAGTACAAGCACCGTACCGTTGGGAAGCAGCAGTCGCTCGTGATTCGGTAGCTTGACCTCTCGGGCCGCGGCGCCTTGCGCCAGCAGAAGCAGCGCTATGCCAAGGCCGATGGCGCGCCGAACGATCACGGCTCAGTACCTGGCGCTTCGTCGGCCGAACGCAAGACGCCTATCGTCATGTTGCCGCGCCTGAAGATTCTGGACGCAACGGCCTGTAATTCTTCAGCCGTCGTCGCGCTGACTGCTTCAGGCTCCGAGAAAAGGTTTTCATAGTTTTCGGTAAAGACTTCATATTTGCCAAGCGCCGAGGCCTTACCGTCAATTGTCGCAAGCGCGCGCCAGAAATCGGCCAGCAGTATGTTCTTTGCCTTGCGAAGCTCGGCTCGTGTTACGCCACCAACGGCCACGCGGGTTAGCTCTTCCAGGACGCGTGTCTCGACCGCATCGATGTCGGCCCCGGGTGGTAGCGTGAGGTAGAAATAGACCAGCCCCGGATCAAAGCCCTCCATTTGAAAACCGCCGACAGATAGCGCGATCTGCTCTTCTTCCACAAGCAGGCGATGCAGGCGTGATGAGCTTCCTCCCGCGAGGATGTCCAGCAACAGCCTCATGTGCCGTGTCTCGGGATCGGCTGCGCTGCCGGCATGGAACGCGAGGTGCAGCAGCGGCGCTTGCGCGTCGCCTTCAATAATAATGCGACGCTCGCCGAACTGTGGTGGCTCTTTGGTGCGCACCGGCGGCGGTGCCGACTGGGCAGGTATCGGCGCGAAATAGCGCTCTGCAAGAAGGAAAACTTCCTCCGGGGACACGGCGCCGGCGAAAACCAGGGTGCAGTTATTCGGCGCATAGTAGGTTTTGAAGAAAGACTCGAGGTCTTCTTGAGTCCAGCCCTCGATGTCCGATGGCCAGCCGATGACCGGGAACTGGTACGGGTGTGCGATAAATGCGGTTGCCAGCATCTGTTCGTACAGGCGGCCCTCGTTGTCGTTGTCTATTCTGAGCCGACGTTCGGAATAGACGACGCCACGCTCACTTTCCACGACGTCGGGATCGATGGCGAGGTTCTGCAGTCGATCCGCCTCGAGCTCCAGGACGGCCTCGAGTGCCGAGCGCGGGAACCAGTCCTGGTAGATGGTCAGGTCGTTCGACGTATAGGCGTTATTGGCGGCGCCGGCGGCTTCCATGATGCGATCAAACTCGCCGAGCTTATGTTTGGATGTGCCGTTGAACATCATATGTTCGAAGAAATGAGAAAGGCCGGTGATACCCGGATACTCGTTGCGGCCGCCCGCGCGCACGAAGTTATATAGAACGACGTTCGGTATATCGTGGTCCGGCCAGACGATGATGCGCAGCCCGTTGGCCATGTTGTACGAGGAAATTTCCTTGGGCACACCCGCCGCCTCGGGCGAGTCGTACACCGGCCGCAGCGGAATCTCTTCGACGGGCTCGGGGCGCACCAGCTCAAACTCCGGCAGCAGGCGCTCGCCAATAAGCGCGGCCACACCCAGCACGGCGAGCACGGCGACCGCAGCATTCAGCTTTTGCCCGGTCTTGTACACGATGGACTGAGTCTGGTCGACATCGACGCCCTTCTTCAGGCCCTGAGGCGTGATCTCGTAGACCCAGGCAAAGATCAGCGCGACGGGATAGCCAATAGCCAGCAGCAACAACATGAACTCACTGGCCCAAACGGGGAGCACGCCGCCGGAAACCGCGTGATCGACGACCCATAGAAGGAGCAGGCTGGCGACCGCGTAGAGCAGGGCTACCCGTAAAACGTTGCGGCGCCGGAGTTCTGAAAACAGAGACATAGTAATTATTTTAATCCCCGGATCCTCCATGGTGGAGAATCGGCGGGGATTGTCAACCGAGGAGGCCCTCTCGACGGTACAGTCGCGCGCATATCCACGTCAGTAACGCCCCAAAAAAGAGCGTGCTAAGGACGGAAATTGCGACATGCAGGTTGTTGACGGGCTCATTCTTGACCATATCGACCAGCAGCAGGTGCTGGCTCAGGCTGGGCACAAACATGAACTCCAGCTTCGGGCGCAGCGTGAGGATGCTGACGATAAGAATAGGCATGGTTGGCGCAATGAGCACGACGCTCAGCCAGGTTTGCGCTTCCCGGTAGCTTTTTGTGAACGACGCCACGAGCGTCATGAGCGCGGCGCCCAGCAGGATGAATGGCGCGAACAGCAGGAAGGCGGCCAGCACGACGCCCGGGCCAAAATTAGGCGTCATGCCCAGTTGCTGCAGCGGCATGAACTTCAAGACCACGTAAAAAGACGTCAGGCTTAACGCCAGCGACAAGGCCATGTAGACGCAGGTTGCACCGATCTTGCCGAGGATCAGCTGATCGCGCGTAACCGGCAGCGACAACAGTGGCTCGAGCGAGCCACGCTCGCGCTCTCCCGCGGTCGCATCGATGGCCAGGTACATGCCGCCCATCAGCGTGGCGAAAATAAAAAAGTAACTCATCATCCCGAGTAACATTGCCGATCGACCACTGGCCGTAGACACGTCGATTTCGTCGATGTTGAGTGGCCGCAATACCAGCGGGTTAATGCCGCGAGCCGACAGCCGTATGCCTGCAATCTCTTGATTGTAGGCATACAACGCATTTCGCACCCGCCGGGCCTCCCGATCAGCGTCCGTGTTCGCCTGGTCGGAAACAAGCTCGACTTTCGCCGGCACCGTGTCCGCCAGCTGTTCGCCGAACGCTTCCGGAATTACAAGGACGATGTCGTGTTCGCCAGTCTTTACGGCCTCGATCGCGGCCGCACGATCGGGCGGCCCATCCACAACATCAATATTGCGGCTCCCGAGGTATCTCACGAGATTGGGCGCGTGTGCCTGACCGAGCACCGTCAGCTCCAGCGTACGCTCGACATCTTCGAGCGAGCGCTCGATCGAGAGGTTGATGACAAAAGCGAACAAGACGGGCCCGAAAATCGGGCCCATGATCAGGGCGGAGGCAAGCGTGCGGCGATCCCGCAGGTTGTCGATGATTTCTTTGACGAAGACCGTCAGTACGGTACGCATCATTCGTCTCCCACCATTTGTATGGCGTGGACAAAGGCGTCTTCGAGATCGTCGCAGCCGGTTCGCTCGCGAATGCCGTCGATCGAGTCGTCGATGGCAACCTGCCCCTTGGCGATGATGCAAATGTCATCGCAGAGCGCTGCGACCTCCTGCATCACGTGACTCGAGAAGAGTACGCAACGGCCGGAATCTTTCAGCTTAAGAATCAGGTGACGCAAAGACCGGGTCGCCATAACATCAAGGCCATTCGACGGCTCGTCGAGCAAAATGTTTTGCGGATCGTGCACGAGCGCGCGGGCGAGCGATACCTTGGTGCGCTGACCCTGCGAAAATCCCTTGGTGCGACGCTCGGCAAAGTCCTCGATCTCCAGCAGCCTGATGATTTCATCGACGCGGTCATCGACTTCGGACTTGTCAAGGCCGCAGAGGCGCGCAAAATACGCAACGTTCTCGCGCGCGGTCAGGTGGGGATAGAGGCCTGAGCCGTGCGGCAAAGCGCCTATGCGTTGCCGTGCGCGCAAGCTGTCATTAATTACGTCGATGCCGTCGATGACGGCAGAGCCTTGGTCAGGCTTCAAAACCGTGTACAAAACCCTGAGCGTCGTTGACTTGCCGGCGCCGTTTGGTCCAAGCAGGCCGGTTATCTTTCCATCCGGGGCGTCGAAACTGACGCCGCGCACGGCATGTACCGTACCGAAGGACTTGTGGATTCCGTCGACCCGGATCATGGGCTCGGTCCCGAAAAATCGAGGAAGAACGGCATCACGAAGCTGCGCTCCAGGCATTCGGCGTCGAGTCCCGCGGGGTCAGCGGCGTCGACGAACGCAGCGAATACGCGCCGCGTACAGCCGACACCGATCTGGCCATGGCCCTGGCGCCGACCAATCAGGTGGCGCGCATTCTGGAGATCAACGGCCGCCATCTCCGCGTAACGGGGCGGCGTTATCGGGTCGGCGTCGCCCGACAATAACAGCACAGGAATGTCCGTTGTGAGTGGCACCTTGAACTCTTCGTCGATCGGCCCCTCGGGCCACACCGAACAAATGGCTTCGAGTGCGCTCAGCTGCAACGAGCCCATGTAACTGGCCTCGATACCTTCGTAATCAATCGATGTTTTGTCCAGGAACGGAATGTCCTCAGTGCACAAAACCGCGTTGTGCATGCCAATCGCAAGCATGTCATTCATCGCAACCATCGTCATTTTGAATTGCGACCCCAATGGCACGAAATTGCCCGTGCCCGCTTCGTGAATCAGCAAAGGCATCAGCGCCATCGAATTCGGGTGATAGGCGAGCAGGCGGATCGCAACCGCGAATTCACCTCGGCCAAAAGAAAGGTCTTCCGGTCGCCCGGTATTCGGGTCAGGAACACGGATAGCGACTGGTGAGGCTTTTAGATCGGTAAGTAGCTTTGCAAACGTTTCCTGAACGTCCGGGAAGCGCTCATCACAGGCGGCGTCTTCGGCACAGCGTGCGAGAATATTGTCGACTGCTTTTTGGCTTTCCGTGGCAATTTCCGGGCCAAGCGACGCCTGTGGCGGTGCGACGCCATCCAGGACCACGGTTCGGGTCGACCCCGGAAAGCGACGTGCAAAATGTTGCGCAACTCGAGACCCGTAAGAAACGCCGTAGAGATTAAGTGATGGGTAACCCAGCGCCACGCGAACGGCCTCGAGATCGGTTACCGCGACGCTGGTGGTAAAGAATCGAGGGTCAAAAGGCAGCTGCGCCAGACAGTCGTTGGTGTATTCGATCGTTAGCTCAATGGAGTACTGACCCTCAACAAGGTCGTCGTCGACCGGGCAGTCCATACGAGAAGATCCGCCTGTGCCGCGCTGGTCGACGAGTAGGATATCCCGATTACGCCGCACGCCTTCGAAGGCGTGCGAGTAAGACGTATAGAATTGAATCGAGCCCTGGCCGGGACCCCCGGCGATCGGCACCACGGGATCGGGCTCAGGGGTCAGGTTGAGCGCGGGAACGACGGCGACCTTGAGCTCGACCTCACCAGGCACCACACCCGTGGGGTCAAGCGGGCGCATGAGTTTGCCACAGCGCGCCTTCATGCTCGGTGCCCCGGGGCCGGCGCTGATGCGACAATCCGTGAGCTCGAGTGGCTGCGCGAGGCTGCTGGAGGCAAACAGGAGGCCAGCCAACAGAAAGGGGGCGTTCCGAACCATTGCGAAACCTGGGTGCTAAACAGCGCGCTATCTTGGACAACGGCCTGTAAATAGTAAAGTTTCTGTAGCTTCGCCGTGTGCCAGGCTCTAAAATGCGCGGCCCGGACTGGTTACTTTTTGACCACCATTGGATGACGATGACCCGACCGTATGACGTAATTGTGATCGGCGGCGGACACGCCGGCACGGAAGCCTCGCTGGCTGCCGCGCGCGCAGGTGCCCGCACATTGCTGATTACACAAAACATCGCGACGCTTGGGCAGATGAGCTGCAACCCGGCGATCGGCGGCATCGGTAAAGGGCACCTGGCCCGGGAGATCGATGCGATGGGCGGCGCCATGGCCCGGGCCATCGACCGGGCCGGAATACAGTTTCGTACGCTGAACGCCAGCAAGGGGCCGGCCGTCAGGGCAACCCGCGCACAGGCCGATCGCGAGCTTTACCGAGGGGCGATTCGCGGCATTATCGAAAGCCAGCCCAACTTGTCTGTTCTTCAGCAGTCGGTCGACGACCTCATTGTTGAGGGGCAACGAGTCATGGGCGTGGTGACCGGCCAGGAATTGAAGTTGTTCGCAAAAACCACCGTTTTGACCGTCGGCACATTTCTTGGTGGCCGCATACTGATTGGTCGAACCGAGAAAGCCGGCGGTCGCGCCGGCGATGCACCATCGAACAAACTCGCCGCGCGTTTGCGCGAGATGCCGTTCAACGTGGCGCGCCTGAAAACGGGCACGCCGCCGCGCCTCGATGGCAAGACGCTGAACTATGCGGCGATGGCGGAGCAGCCCGGCGACGACCCGATGCCGGTGTTTTCGTTCCTGGGCAAACGCGCCGACCATCCCCGACAGGTCTCCTGCCACATCACCAAGACCACGGAAGAGACGCACGAGATAATTCGTGGCGCGCTGGGTGAGTCGCCGATGTATTCGGGAATGATCGACGGCGTTGGCCCGCGCTATTGCCCATCGGTTGAAGACAAGGTTGTGCGTTTCGCCGACAAGCCATCACACCAGATCTTCGTTGAGCCCGAAGGACTGCAAACCAGCGAGGTTTACCCAAACGGGATTTCAACAAGTCTGCCCTACGAAACACAGCGCCGTTTCGTACGCTCGATCATCGGCTTTGAGAACGCGCACATCACGCAGCCCGGCTATGCGATCGAGTACGACTACTTCGATCCGCGTGACCTCAGGCCGACGCTGGAAACCAGGCACGTCGACGGCCTGTTTTTTGCGGGCCAGATAAACGGCACGACCGGTTACGAAGAAGCCGGCGCGCAAGGCCTGCTCGCAGGCATCAATGCGGCGCGCTGCGCCTTTGACCAGGAAGGCTGGTTTCCGAAGCGTCACGAAGCATACCTGGGGGTGCTCGTTGACGACCTCATTACGCGCGGCGTCAGCGAGCCGTATCGTATGTTCACGAGTCGCGCCGAATATCGCCTGACCTTGCGCGAAGACAACGCGGACCTCCGCTTGACGCCGATGGGTCGTGAGCTTGGTATTGTCGATGATGTGCGGTGGTCGATGTTCGAGACCAAGCAGGAGGCGGTTCTGAGAGAGCAGCAGCGTCTCGATGGGGTAATGCTGCGCCCGGCCAGCTTAAGCGAGAATGATGAGGTGCTTATAGGCAAGGCATTGCAGCGCGAGTGCACGGCCGCCGATCTATTGCGTCGTCCCGAGCTCGACTACACGGCAGTGGCGGGACTGAGTGCCGTCGGCACATTCGATGCAAGTACACTTGCGAGCGACGAACAACGTGAGCAGGTCGAACTGCAGCTGGAAGTACAGGCGAAGTATGCCGGCTACATCGAGCGCCAGCAGCGCGAGATCTCGAAACACGCGAAGCAGGAATCGCTGCGCCTGCCGTCGGACATCGACTACGCGGCGGTTGACGGCCTGTCGACTGAGGCCCGACAAAAACTGGAACGTGCTCGTCCGCTCACCCTGGGCCAGGCTGCACGCCTGGAGGGCATGACGCCGTCGGCGGTGTCCTTGTTGCTCATTCACCTGAAGAAGCGCCAGCTCAAGAAATCGGCTTGAAAAAACGCCGTCGTCATTGATTTGATCTCGAGCGCACCGGGTTATCAGGTATTCTCTGCGCATGAAATCAATGCTGCCCGCCCTGCTGTTTGTCGTCATGATTGCTGCTGCGCTCTCCGGCTGTTTGGGGGACGCGCCCGACTCCGGTGTCGTGTTGCAGCGAGGTCTTCCCTCTGACCCGGAATCCCTGGATCAGCACAAGGCCCGAAGCACCCAGGCGGCCGAGGTTTTGCGGGACATAGGTGAGGGCCTCGTTGGCTACTCGGCGACCGGGGCGTTGATACCTGCCGCAGCAGAACGCTGGGACGCCTCAGAGGATGGCCTGACGTACACCTTCCATCTTCGGCCGGAGGCGCGATGGTCGAACGGTGAGCCCCTTACCGCGGCACACTTCGTGTTCGGTATGCGGCGGCTGGTTACGCCAGCGACGGCGGCGTTTTACGCGAACTTGCTGGACGCGGTGGTCAATGCGCCCGAAATTGTTGCCGGTAGTAAGCCGCCTGAGTCGCTGGGCATCGAGGCAACAGACGAGCTTACACTGGTCGTGCGGCTCGCGCGGCCGACGCCCTATATCCTAAGATTGTTTTCGCACCCGAGCACGTTTCCCCTGCACCCCGAATTCGCCGCGCAGCACGGTGACAGTTTCGCCCGCCCTGGAAACCTGCTGTCCAACGGTGCGTTCGTGCTCGATGCATGGGTGCCGGGTTCCATCATCGCGCTGCGGCGAAACGAACACTATTGGAACAACGAGAAAACGGCGCTCGACGGCGTTAACTACCATGTCGCCGTGCAGGGCGCCGCGGAGCTCAATCGCTACAGGGCAGGGGAGCTGCACATTACGAGTACCGTACCGCCGGACAATTTCGCCGATGTGCGTGCGCAATTCGGTAGTGAGCTACGTATCGCTCCATACCTTGGTATTTACTACTACGGGTTTAACCTGGCAAAGCCGCCATTCAAGGACAATCCGGCGGTTCGACAGGCGCTGTCAATGGCAATCGATCGCGAAGCGCTGGCCAGGCAAGTGGTTGGTTGGGGTGAGTCGCCGGCATACAGCTGGGTGCCACCCGGAGTCAACAACTACGAGCCAACGGTTTTCAGCTTTGCGTCACTCACGCAGGAAGAGCGCAACAGGCTTGCGCGCCGACTTTACAAAGAGGCCGGTTACAGCGAGGAGAACCCGCTGCGTTTTGAGCTGCGGTACAACACATCAGACTGGCACACAAAAATTGCCGTCGCTATTCAGTCGATGTGGAGCGAGGTGCTCGGCGTCGAAGCAACGCTGATTAACGAAGAATTCCAGGTCTTGCTCGCGAATATGCGGGACGCAGAAGTGACCCAGGTATTTCGTGCCAGCTGGATCGGCGACTATGATGACGCGCACACGTTCCTGAGCGTGTTGCGGGCCGGTAGCGCGTCCAATATGCCGCGTTACGCAGACGACGATTTCGAGTCCTTGATGCAGCGGGCGGCTGATCAGGTGGACCTCAATCGTCGCAAGCTGTATCTCGAGGAGGCCGAGCGCGTCATGCTGGCGGACCACCCGGTCATTCCGCTGTACTTCTTTGTGAGCAAACACCTCGTGCGTCCGGAGGTGCGTGGCTGGGGAGACAATGTCCTGGATTATCATTACAGTCAGCACCTGAGTCTCAGCGCGGCCGATTAGGCGCGCATTTAGCGGAACACCAATTTGCTGCGATACACGTTGCTCCGAGTGCTGGGGGCAATACCGACGTTGTTGTTGGTCATTGCCCTGGCCTTCCTGATGGTGCATGCCGCGCCCGGCGGTCCATTTGATGACGAACGTGCGCTGCCCGGCGATGTCGCGGCGAATATCGAACGCGCCTATCATCTTGACGAAGCGCTGCCCAAGCAGTTCGCCCGGTACCTGTCGGGGCTGGTGCGGGGTGATCTCGGGCCGTCCTACCGCTATCGTGACTACACGGTTAGCGAACTCGTCAGCGCGTCATTTCCGCTGTCCATGCAACTGGGCGCGCTGGCGATGGCTCTGGCCATTGCCGTTGGTGTCAGTGCCGGGACTTTTGCCGCACTGAAACAGGGTTCTTATCTCGATCGGTGGGTCATGGCGTTTTCGATGACCGGCATATCGATACCGGTGTTCGTGTTTGCGCCTGTCCTTGTGCTGTTGTTTGCGGTAAAGCTGCAATGGTTGCCCGCGGGGTGGAGCAGCACGGCAGGGGCGTCGCGACTGGTGCTCCCCGTTATAACGCTGGCGTTGCCGCAAATCGCCTATATCGCGCGTCTGACCCGCGCGAGCATGATCGACGTCTTGAGTCGGGACTTTATTCGTACCGCACGGGCACAGGGCCTTAGTACTTTTACGGTTGTGCGGCTGCACGCGCTTAAGCCCGCAATGCTGCCGGTTCTTTCTTACATGGGGCCGGCAATCGCCGCAATACTGACCGGCTCCGTGGTGGTTGAGGAAATATTTGGTATCCCCGGACTGGGTCAGTTCTTTGTGCGCGGCGCGCTTAATCGCGACTACACGCTCGTGCTTGGCATTGTCGTTTTTTATGCGACGCTAATTATCTTCCTGAACCTGATCGTCGATGTGCTTTATGGCGCCATCGATCCACGCGTCCGGCATCGATGAGGCTGCTTCGGAACCGTGCAATCAGGGTCAGCGGCGTTATCTTGCTGGTAATTAGCGTATTCGCGCTCTTCGGTCCCTGGATCAGCCCGAATGATTACCTGAGCACAAGCTTTGATCGATCTCTGCTGCCACCATCCACGGTCGGCGCACACCTGTTTGGCACCGACGACCTCGGTAGAGACCTGTTTGTCCGAACAATGCTCGGAATTCGTGTGACCCTGATGGTCGCAATCGTCGCGAGCTTTGTGAGCCTCGTTATCGGCGTCACGTACGGCGCCATTGCCGGCTTCGTAGGCGGTCGGGTCGACGCCGCAATGATGCGCTTTGTCGATACGTTGTACGCCTTGCCGTTCATTTTCTTCGTGATACTGCTCATGGTCGCATTCGAGAGAAATTTCCTGCTGATATTTGTCGCGATCGGTGCGGTTAACTGGCTGGACATGGCGCGCATCGTTCGTGGCCAGACGCTAAGTCTTCGTGAACGGGAGTTCGTCGACGCAGCAAGACTTACTGGCGTAAGCACCGGTCGAATCATTTTTCGCCACATCGCCCCAAACCTGATCGGTATCGTTGTCGTCTACGTAACGCTCACGATTCCGCAGGCGATCCTCGTCGAGTCATTCCTGAGCTTTCTGGGCCTCGGCGTACAGGAGCCACAAACATCCCTGGGAGCGCTGGTAGATGCGGGTGTAAATCAAATGGAAGGCGCGGCCTGGGTGTTGTTGATTCCTGCCGGCCTGCTGGCGGCGATTCTCATGTGCTTTAACTTTCTCGGCGACGGTCTACGGGACTTTTTTGATGCGAGGCACGTAGATTGAGCCTGCTAAGGATCAAAGGCCTTTCGATACAGTATGGCGATACCGTCGTTGTCGACGACCTGGGTTTCTCCATCTCACGGGGCGAGTCCGTCGGCCTTGTTGGCGAGTCCGGGTCGGGAAAGTCACAAACCGCCCTGGCCGTTCTTGGCTTGTTGCCGCGATCGGCCAGCTTAAGCGGCAGCATTCGTTTTGACGGAACCGAACTGGTAGGCGCGCCCGAACAAACACTAAATCAGCTGCGTGCGCGGCGCATCGGAATCGTCTTTCAGGACCCAATGCAGGCGCTGAACCCATATCTCAGAATCGGCCGGCAGTTACGAGAGATTCTCGTGCGTCACAAGGTCGCACAAGGCGTCAACATCGATGCGCGTGTCATCGACATGCTGACTCGCGTCGGGCTGTCCGACGCGACACGACAAGTCCGCGCATATCCGCATCAGCTGTCGGGTGGAATGCGGCAACGCGTCATGCTGGCTTCCGCCCTGATTGCTGAGCCAGACCTGCTGATCGCAGACGAGCCAACAACCGCGCTTGATGTCACGGTTCAGGCGCAGATATTGGAACTGCTTGAAGACATTCGTGACGAGACGGCGCTATTACTCATCACGCATGACCTTGGCATCGTTGCAGGACATTGCGAACGCATGGTGGTGCTGGAGTCCGGGCGCGTGGTCGACGCGGGACCGACAACGTCCCTGTTCGCCTCGCCAGGTCATGCGCACACTCGCGTTCTGCTAAATGCTGCGCCCAGGATCGATACCGCCAACATTCCGCCGCCGGCAACGGGGGCATCGGTTTTCGGCGTCGAAGCGGCGGCGGTCAGCTACAAGGCGTTCGGCCATGAGCGACTGCAGGCGGTGCAGGACGTCAGCTTCTCGTTACGTTGCGGAGAGACAATTGCAATCGTTGGTGAGTCCGGGTCCGGAAAATCGAGTTTCGTCCGTGCGGTCCTCGGGCTGGTGCCGATGGAGGCCGGTCGTGCCGTCTATGCCGGAGCGCCGCTCCAGGGTCCGGTTGAGCGGCGCGCGAAAAATCAGCGCAGGGATCTTCAGCTTGTCTTTCAGGATCCGGTCAGCGCGCTGAATCCGCAAATGCGTGTGCAGAAAATTATCGGAGAATCACTACTGGTGCATGAGCCGCAGCTATCAAAGCGCGAGCGCGCCGCCCGGGTCATAGAGGCCCTGGAGCAGGTCGGCCTGGATGACAGCTACTTGTGTCGTTATCCACACGAACTGTCCGGCGGCCAGGCGCAACGAGTCGCCATTGCCAGGGCGCTGGTGCTTGGCCCGAAGGTCTTGATTTGCGACGAGGCGGTCGCTGCGCTCGACGGTTCAGTGCGCGAGCGCGTGCTGGAGCTGTTGCGACGGGTGCAGGATGATTCGGGACTTTCAATTATCTTTATATCGCACGATCTTGCCGTCGTTCGCTCGATAAGCCACCGCGTTCTCGTGATGTACATGGGGCACATGGTGGAGCTTGCAGATAATTCGTCGCTGTTTGTGCGCCCTCGCCATCCGTATACAAAGGCGCTTATCGATGCGGTGCCGGTGCCCGACCCCATCGTTGCGCCGAAAAAGGCGCCGCTGCGCGGCGAAGTGCCGTCGCTTTTGAATCCACCGTCCGGCTGCGTGTTTCATCCGCGATGTGGGTACGCGAAAGACATTTGCGCATTAGAGTTGCCGGTGGCGCGCGACCTGAAAGGAACGCGCGTCGCCTGTCACCGCGCCGAAGAGATCGATCTCAGCCGTCAGAGCTAGGGACCCTCTGATCAATTATTTCGCGGCTGCGCCGGCGACGAATCTGTCGAAGAACGAGGCACGATGGCGACAACATACCCATAGGTCTGTCGAGCCATCGCAACAAAGTTATTCGACCGATTCGTCCCGGCCCGAACAACGAAGTATAGATTTCAATGGGTTGCGCGCCAGTTGCGCCGATACCGCGTTGCGACTCTTGGCAAGGACTATTGCCATTACCTTCGAGCCGCGCCTTGTCTCGGCGCAACTGGCACGCAACGCAGTCCTGAAATAATTGATCAGAGGGTCCCTAAAACTAAAACGTGCCCAGCGGAATCGGCATCGGCTGACCATTGATCGTTAACAGCGCCTTTTTGTACTCTGCGCTGATTTCGTAGACGTCCCCGTTCTTCTGCAAAAAGCCCATGCCAACCATCGCGCCGGCCTGCGGATTCATTTGCATGGCCATGTCGACAAGTGCCTCGGGAACAGAGACATTTGCCGATGCCTCGGTAGCGAGCAACAGGGAGGTCCAGTCGAACGTCGAGGCGTCTTTTTCGAGGACCTTGAATTTCATCGCTGTAGTGACTGTGCCCATCGGCAGCGTCACGTCGAGCTGATCGAAGCGCAGCTCCAAGCCCGAGGACAGCAACCGTTTCAGGTCCCCCTCTAATGCGGAAAAAGCTTGCGCTTCGTCAGGCGCGGGGCCGAGCGCTTCCAGTTTTTTGATCAACGTGCCGAGGGCCTCTGCGTCCGCACCCTCCACGCTGATGTCGCCCGCAACTGAAACGTCGCCGAATTGCGGCAGCGCGGACAACTCCACGTCCAATGTCGTTCGGCCATTAACGCGACCGTTGTCGAGCCGGGTGTATCCGTCGACGCTCATGCGTTTTACGCCGCCGGCCTGAATGCCGTTGGTCGAAACCGAAACACCGTCAAGCTCCATCTTCACGTCGCCCGTGGCGAAGCCGAACGTCGTGGGCGCCTGGCTTCCCGAAAATGTCAGCCCGTTGACCTCAAGTGATTCCGACTTGTCGGCAAATGATAGGCTGCGAAGGTTGCCAGAAAACTGGACATCGCCGCTGGACGGGTTCGTCGTCACCTCTATGATGCTCGTGCCCCAGGCCGCTTTTGTGTGTCCATCGTCGTGCGAGCCGGCTTCCAGCTCATAGCTGGACTCGAGCTCGCCATTAAGCGCCACGTTGCTGTAGATCTTCCCCGGGACTTCGATCGACTTGCCGTCGCTGAACTCGACGCTCAGCGTCGAAACCGCGCTGCCAAGGCCCGGTGCGAGCGAGCCGTTCTCCCGGGACATCGACGAGACGGGAATCAGGCCGTGATCGAGGTGCGTATTGATGATCAATACGGGAAGCTCGTCGCCCGGTGGGCCGAGTTCCTGGAGCATGGCCTGCAGGTTGCCTTCCTTGATTTCGACGCGGTGCTGTCCCTCCGAGGAAAACCAGCCCCTGTCAAAACTATCGGAGCTAATGACAAGGTCACCGCTCTCGGCCGCGGCCCAGCTCAGGTTTTCGTCCACGCTCTTTTCGGCGAGCCGACCGAGGATGCCCGGAGAGACGATTATGATGAGCGCCAGGATGACCAGTAGAGCGACAACGCCTTTTTTCACGATAAATACCCGTTTGAACCATGAGTTCGGGACGATCCTAGCATGCTGCGGTGACTGATTCTTGGGCGCTATGGCTAGAAATTACGTCTAAGTGTCACTACCATAGCGGCCTCACAAAATGCCCGAGCCGGTGTTTGGGTAACAATCCGATAAATTATTCAAGTGATTGCGAACATGAAGATCGTAGCCAGTGCCACGACATTATTCCTAGCAGCCCTTTTTCTGGCACAACCCGCTATTGCCGAGGGCGATCCGGAAGCCGGACGGGAGCTCGGCTACACGTGCCTCGGATGCCACGGCATCGAAGGTTATCGTAACGCCTATCCCTCGTATCGAGTGCCGAAGCTTGGCGGTCAGAAGGCGGGGTACCTCGTCATCGCGCTCCAGGGCTATCGTAGTGGCGAGCGTTCGCACCCAACCATGCAGGCACAGGCTACGAGCCTGAGCGACCAGCAGATTGAGGATGTCTCGGCGTACCTGGCGAGCCTCGGCGCCGTTGCCACTGGCGGCGAGGAAGTAACACCACCCCAGGCTGCTGCGGCTTGCGCGGCCTGCCATGGACCGAACGGGATCAGCGTCAATGCACAGTGGCCAACACTCGCCGGCCAGCACGAGAGTTATATCCTGCGCGCACTTCAACAATATCGTAGTGGCGCCCGCGCCAACGTAATTATGGGCGCGCAGGCCAGCCTGATCGCCGAAGAGGATGTCTCGGTGCTCGCGCGCTACTACGCAAGGCTCAAGGGCCTTGAAACCACAAAGGCGGAATAACAGGCGGCCCGCTCGCGCCAGCTAAAGATGCCCGGGGGCCACGCGCAAATCACCGCACTGGATGACGGCATCTTCGCTGTTGATACGGAGTACGCTCGTCCGATGCAGGATGCGAGCCACCTGATCGTCGAGAATGGTCGCGCCGCCTTCGTCGATACCGGCACCAACGACAGCGTGCCGCTGTTGCTCGACGCGCTTGAGCAGCGGGACATCGACGCGGCCGATGTTGACTTCGTTTTTCTTACCCATGTCCATCTCGACCATGCGGGCGGCGCGGGACTGTTGATGCAGCACCTGCCTAATGCGCGCTGCGTCATTCACCCGCGCGGTGCGCCGCACATGATTGATCCGGAAAAGCTTATCAAGGGCACCGAAGGCGTCTACGGCGTCGAACGAACTCGTGAAATGTACGGCGAGATTCGGCCGATCGAAGAGCGACGCGTCGTGGTTGCAGAAGACAATGGCTGGATTGATTTCAACGGCCGGGAAGTCCAGGCCCTGTTCACCGAAGGACATGCTCGCCATCACTATTGTCTCAATGATCCGGCATCACGCGGTGTCTTTACAGGTGACAATTTCGGCGTCTCGTATCGCGAGCTGGACACCGTAAAGGGAGAGTTTATTTATCCGACATCGACGCCTGCCAGTTTTGATCCGGTCGAGGCGCACAAATCGGTGGAACGGATTATGGACTGCGGCCCGGAGCAGGTTTACCTGACGCACTACAGCCGGGTGCGTAACCTCGATCGACTAGCGAGTGATATGCATGCCGGTATTGATGCTTATGAGCAGATGGCGCTTGACTGCCGTGATGCCGATAATCGCGGCGATGCGCTGGAGGCTGCAATGTTCGAATACCTGTCGACGCGACTGGTCGAACACGGCTTCACGGGCGGTAGTGATGCGATACGATCGATTTTGGAGATCGACGTGGTACTAAATGCCGCCGGCCTCGTTGCCTGGTTGAACCGCCTGGACAGAAGGAGTTAAAGCATGGATCGTTTTCGCGCGTTCCGAATCGACGAGCAGGACGGCAGGATCGTCGCAGGCTTCAAAATCTTGTCGATCGATGACCTGACGGACGGCAACGTGGTGGTGCGCGTAAGCCACTCCACGATCAACTACAAAGACGCGCTTGCGGCCACCGGGACGGCGCGCATTCTCAGGCGGTACCCGCTGAACGGCGGCATCGATCTGGCGGGTGTCGTCGTCAGCTCCGAAGATGCGGAATTCCAACCCGGCACGGCAGTGCTGGTCAATGGTTGCGGGCTTAGTGAGACGGTCGACGGTGGGTATTCCGAGTACGCGCGCCTTAGCAGCAAGAGCCTGGTGCCGATGCCGGAGGGCATAACGGCTGTCGAAGCCATGCAAATCGGCACGGCCGGGTACACCGCCGCACTCGCGATCCATCGCATGGAGCAAAACGGGCAGACACCGGACCTGGGGCCCATCGTAGTGACGGGGGCAACCGGCGGTGTGGGCAGCATCGCCATCGACATGCTGGCCGGTCGTGGCTACGACGTTGTTGCGGTCACGGGAAAAGCCGCCGAGGAGGCCTACCTGCGAGAGATTGGGGCGACCCGAATATTGCTGCGGGATCAGGTCGAACCCGGCAAGCGGCCGATGGAAAAGGCGGAGTGGGCAGGAGCCATCGACAACCTCGGTGGTGATTACCTGGCGTGGCTCACGCGCACGACAGGCTACGGCGGCAATATCGCGAGCATCGGGCTTGCGGCCAGCCCGGCACTCAATACGACCGTGCTGCCGTTTATCCTGCGCGCCGTTTGCCTGCTCGGTATTAACTCAGTCGACACCCCGCACGACCTCAGGCGTGCCGTCTGGACGCGAATAGGAACCGACCTCAAGCCTCGGCATCTTGCGACCATCGGTCACCGCACGATTTCATTCGATGAGCTGCCCGACGCGTTCCAGGCTTACATCGACGGCTCCGTGACGGGGCGAACGGTCGTGGTGATTAATTGAGCGAAAGGTCAATTTGGGAATGACCCCTCTCGTGGTTTAGAATTCGTGCCCGCAGCCGGTTTTAATCCAGATTAAAAAAGGGTGAGTCCGGCCAATTTGGCACTATTTCCAGGAGAGGACGCGCGATGAGTGCAGGAGCCCGATTCCGCGCCGCACTTGAAGCGGAACGACCGCTTCAGATCGTCGGCGCCATCAATGCCTATACGGCGATGCTCGCGACAAGAGCGGGATTCAAGGCGATTTATCTTTCCGGGGCCGGCGTCGCCAATGCCTCGTTCGGTCTGCCGGACCTCGCCGTAACAACATTGAATGACGTGACTGAGGACGTTCGTCGCATCGCGTCTGCGACCGATGTGCCCCTGCTCGTCGATGCCGATACCGGCTGGGGTAGTGCATTCATGATTGCGCGCACGATTCGCGAAATGACCTGGGCCGGCGCCGCGGGCTGTCACCTCGAGGACCAGGTTGCGGTCAAACGCTGCGGCCACAGGCCCGGCAAGGCCCTGGTCGAGCCCGCTGAAATGTGTGATCGCCTCAAGGCTGCGGTCGACGGCCGGATCGATGATCAGTTCGTCATCATGGCGCGTACCGATGCACACGCCGTCGAGGGCCAGCAGGCAGCCATCGACCGTGCCGCTGCCTATGTTGACGCCGGTGCCGACATGATCTTTGCGGAGGCACTTACCACAATTGATGAATACAAACAGTTTACAGACGCAATTAAGGTACCGGTGCTGGCCAACCTGACAGAGTTTGGCAAGACGCCACTGTTTACGACCGGCGAGTTGGCGGATGTTGGTGTGGCAATGACGCTGTATCCCCTGAGCGCGTTCCGCGCGATGTCGGCGGCGGCACTTAAGGTCTACGAAACCATCAAGAGTGATGGCACACAGCAAGCCGTCGTCGAGACGATGCAGACGCGGATGGACCTCTACGACGTGCTCGGCTATCAGGCGTATGAAGACAAGCTCGACGCGCTGTTCCAGGAACAGGGCCTGAAGACGGGAGAAAAAGATGGCAGCTGAAAAGAAAACAGGTGGCCTTGCCGGCGTTACGGCTGGTGAGACACGCATTTGCACGGTCGGCAAAGAAGGCGCCGGGTTAACGTATCGCGGCTACGATATCTACGATCTTGCGGACAATGCGAGCTTCGAAGAGGTTGCGCACCTGTTGCTTCATGGGGCTCTGCCGACGCAGGCAGAACTCGACGCCTATGTTGCCGGCATCAAGGCAAACCGCGGCCTGCCGGATGCGCTAAAGACGGTCCTGGAGATGGTACCGGCCGATGCGCACCCGATGGATGTGTTGCGCACGGGCGTCTCGTTTCTCGGCAATATCGAACCGGAAGGCGGCTTCGAGCATCAGCAGGACGTCGCGGATCGCCTGCTCGCCTGTCTGCCATCGATCCTGCTGTACTGGCATCGCTTTCATGCGGACGGCGTGCGCATAGAAACAAAAACTGATGACGACAGCATTTCCGGCCACTTCTTGCACATGCTGCACGACAAAGCGCCAAAGGAGCTGCATCGCAAGAGTCTCGACACGACCCTTATTCTCTATGCAGAGCACGAATTCAATGCGTCAACGTTTGCCGCCCGCGTTATTACCGGCACGTTGTCGGATATGCACTCCGCTGTGACCGGCGCAATCGGCGCGCTTCGTGGTCCACTGCATGGCGGTGCAAACGAGGCGGCGATGGAATTAATCTCACGGTTTGATACACCGGGCGAGGCCGTCGCCGGCGTGCACGGCATGCTTGAGCGCAAAGACCTCATCATGGGCTTCGGGCATCGTGTTTACACCACATCGGATCCACGCAACACGGTTAACAAGAAGATGTCGAAGGCCCTCGCTGACGACACCGGAAATACGACGCTGTACCCGATCTCGGAGGCGATCGAAAAAGTCATGTGGGATGAGAAGAAACTTTTCGCGAACGCAGATTTCTTTGCGGCGAGCGTGTACCACTTCTTGGGAATTCCGACGTACTTGTTTACGCCGATTTTTGTCTGCTCGCGCATAACGGGCTGGGCTGCGCATGTCATGGAGCAGCGGGCCGACAACAAGCTTATTCGGCCGGCGGCTGACTACATCGGGCCGGGGCTGCAAGAATGGGTGTCCATAGAGGACCGCTAATTCTCGGAACACGAATCGCTTTTCTAAGACCGCACTTGAAGGAACCATCATGTCCAACCTAGATATTCGTTCGGCCAAGCGCGCCGACTGGGATAGCGTGCTCACCGATATCGCTGACTACGTCTGTGATTACGAAGTAGCCAGTGACCTTGCTTTCGAGACCGCGCATTACTGCCTGATGGACACGCTGGCCTGCGGGTTCCAGGCGCTTGACTATCCTGCCTGCACGAAGCTGCTCGGCCCGGTGGTGCCGGGCGCCACCCTGTCCGGAGGTGCGCGAGTTCCCGGCACATCTTATGAGCTCGACCCGGTCTTGGCCGCGTTCAACATCGGTGCGATGAACCGCTGGCTCGACTTCAACGACACCTGGCTTGCGGCAGAATGGGGCCATCCGTCCGACAACCTCGGCGGCATACTGGCCACGGCCGACTACCTGAGCCGGAGGGCGCGCGCAGAGGGTAAAGACCCGCTGACGATGAAAGACGTCCTTACCGCTGCGATCAAGGCGCATGAAATTCAGGGCGTGCTTGCGCTCGAAAACAGCTACAACCGGGTTGGCCTGGACCATGTGCTTTTGGTGCGCGTTGCGTCGACGGCGGTTGTTACGCGAATGCTCGGCGGGGATCGTGAGCAGGTGCTGAACGCGGTGTCCAATGCCTGGATCGACGGCTGTTCATTGCGGACCTATCGTCACGCACCGAACACCGGCTCCCGCAAGAGCTGGGCTGCCGGCGATGCGACAAGTCGCGCGGTGCGTCTTGCGTTAATCGCGATGACGGGCGAGATGGGATATCCGTCTGCACTCACTGCCAGGACCTGGGGCTATTATGACGTGTTGTTCAAGGGTAACGAGTTCAAGTTCCAACGCCCGTATGGCAGCTATGTTATGGAGAACATCCTGTTCAAGATCTCGTACCCGGCGGAGTTTCATTCGCAAACGGCCGTCGAGGCTGGCATGACGCTGCACGCCGAAGTAAAAGAGCGCATTGACGAAATAGAGAAGGTCGTCATCGAAACCCAGGAAGCGGGCGTTCGTATCATCGATAAGACCGGCCCGCTGGATAACCCGGCGGATCGCGATCACTGCATCCAGTACATGGTGGCCGTGCCACTGATTTTCGGCCGCTTGACGGCCGCCGACTATGAAGACTCCGTGGCGACAGACCCGCGGATCGACGAACTGCGCGACAAAATGACGGTCACAGAAAACGAGCAGTATACGAAAGACTATTTTAATCCCGAACTGCGTTACATTGGGAACGCGGTACAGGTTTTCTTTAAAGACGGCAGCAGCACAGACCGCGTAGAGGTTCATTTCCCGATCGGCCATCGCGAGCGCCGTGACGAGGGCATCCCGGTGCTCAAGCAAAAATTCGTCGACAGCATTTCTCCGAAGCTGGCGGCCCGGCAGTGGGCCGAACTCAATGTGCTGTGTGCGGATCGTGAAAAACTTGCGGCGACACCGGTTGATGATTTCATGGCGCTACTTGTTGCGTAATAACAGCTGTAGGAGGCCGCCCCAGCGGCCGAAGCAACGCGGCAGCCGCAAGGCTGCTATTGACCGTCGGCCGCTGGGGCGGCCTCCTACGGCAGTGCTGATGACGCTGGTGCTGCTGTTTCCGATGCTGGTGTCTGCGGATGTTGATCGACGCACGCTGCATGACGGCACCCTCGTCGTGGAAGACATTCCCGAGATACCGATCGAAGTCGTCGTGGACCTCATGCGTTACCAGAACATCCGCGCCGCAGGCTTTCGCGCGTGGACACCGGACGGAAACGGCATTTACGTTTCCACGGGATTTGGCGATGTAGATTCCCTGCACCGTGTCGACATGCCGGGCGGTGCGCGCAACCATCAGCCATGACCGCAGCCGTATTGCCTTTGTCACCAATGAGGACGGCAAATCACGCGTTTACCTGTTGGACACAAAATCGCGGGAGTACAGGCGCGTCGAGAGCATTCCCACGGGTCTCGCGTTTGGCGTCAAGTTCAGCCCTGACGACCGCCGGTTGGGAATGACCTTGAACCTGGCGCTGGCAAGCGCTGTGCATTACAGCGACAAACTGACGGCGGCGGTTGATATCGTCGGCATCAGCAATTTTGTGACGTTTCTCGAGAACACGCAGGACTATCGACGTGAATTGAGGCGAGCCGAGTATGGCGATGAGCGCGACCCGGCAATGCGGTCACATCTTCAGAAAATCAGCCCTTTGAATAACGTCGACAAGATCAGCGTACCGCTTTTCGTCGTGCAGGGCGAAAATGATCCTCGCGTTCCTGTGACTGAGGCCATGCAGATGGTCGAGGCGTTGCGAGAAGAGGGCCACACGGTCCGGTACATCAACGCTTTGAACGAAGGTCATGGCTACCGCAAAAAGGACAACCGCGATACGTATCAACAGGCTATGATTCTGTTCTTTCAGGAACACCTCATAGGCAGCGACTAAAGCCGAGGGGCACCGGTAGTCGTGCGTACACAAGATATCGAATCTGCGATTCAGCAACTTGATCAGACGTTTCCTGGTGGTGCCGTCACGAAGTTTGCGACGCTGCTGGCGGAGCTCGAAAAATGGAACCATCGCGTCAACCTGACCGCTATTCGAGATCCTCGCGAGATGGTCTCGGCGCACATTCTCGATAGCCTGGTTGCCAGGCCGTTCCTCGAAGGGACAACGGTACTGGACGTTGGGACGGGGCCGGGTTTTCCAGGGCTGCCGCTCGCAATCGTCGAGCCGACACTTCAATTCACGCTGCTCGACAGCAATAACAAGAAGATCATGTTCGTGCAGCATGCCGCCAGCCTGCTGGGTCTCGACAACGTCGTGGCAGTCAAAGGCAGGGGTGAGGACTATGCACCCGGTCAGCGCTTTGATACCGTGATTGCACGGGCGTTGGCCGCATTGCCGCGTCTCGTCGAAATTGCCGGGCATCACGTACGAGAGGATGGGGTGTTTGTGGCGCTGAAAGGGCGTTACCCGGCGCACGAACTCGAACAATTGAGCAACACGCCGTGGGGCCATGTTGTAACGGAACTCGACGTGCCGGGCCTGGAACAGGGGTCACGACACGCAGTGCTGTTGCGAAGGAACTAACTCCCGCAACCGGATCAGGCTGATTTCATGACGCGAATTATTGCAGTGGCAAACCAGAAAGGCGGGGTGGGCAAAACCACCACCTGCGTCAATCTGGCTGCATCGCTCGCAGCGACGCAGCGCCGGGTGTTACTCGTCGACATGGATCCGCAGGGCAATGCAACCATGGGCTGCGGCATTAACAAGATGGACGTCGAAAATACGACCTGCGATGTGCTGCTGGGCGATTCGACGGCGGCAGATACCATCGTCTCGGCACCGGAGGGCGGCTTTGCCGTGCTGCCTGGCAATGCAGACCTGACGCTCGCTGAGGTCAGCTTGTTGCAGGAAATCGGTCGCGAGATGAAACTTAAGAAAGCCCTGGCGCCGGTTGCAGGGCTCTACGACTTCATTCTGGTCGACTGTCCTCCGTCCATAAACATGCTGACCATTAACGCACTAACCGCCGCCGATGGCGTGCTGATTCCGATGCAGTGCGAGTACTACGCTCTCGAGGGATTGAGCTCCCTGCTCAACACCATCGAGCAGGTACGGGACTCGGTGAACCCGGGCCTTGAGGTTTACGGAATACTAAGAACGATGTTCGATCCTCGCGTTAACCTGTCAAATGAAGTTTCGATGCAGCTTATCGAACACTTTGATCGCAAGGTGTTCCGTACCATCGTTCCGAGAAACATTCGCCTCGCAGAGGCGCCGAGCTTCGGCCGCCCGGTATTGCTGCATGATCGCTCATCGCGTGGTGCGATCGCATACCTGGCACTTGCCGGCGAAGTACTGCGACGCGAGGATGCGCGTGTGGCCCAGGCCGTATAGGAAAAACGAATGACACCCAAGAAAAGACACCTGGGCCGTGGCCTGGATGCCTTGCTCAGCAAGCCGGCGGCTCGGTCGACCGATACCGACGACGGCGGGCGGGATGTACTCAAGCAGATACCGCTTGAATTGCTGCAACGTGGTCAGTATCAGCCGCGAGTGGATATGCGGCAGGACTCCCTGGAGGACCTGGCGAGCTCTATCCGGGCACAGGGCGTTGTGCAGCCTATCGTTGCCCGGCCCATCAACAATACCGGGGGTACG